>Ga0209746_1000689_pt1 | contig 17030 bp, 15 predicted proteins | sample BarGraNGADG00211_3_FD_184496 | JGI IMG/M metagenome (GOLD analysis project Ga0209746, IMG submission 184496) | Arctic peat soil microbial communities from Barrow, Alaska - Barrow Graham LP Ref core NGADG0011-211 (SPAdes) (version 2) | ecosystem: Environmental > Terrestrial > Soil > Wetlands >... | reverse complement strand
CCATCCCTATGACTGCCGGGCGACGATCGGCGCCACCGCCGGCGGTCAGCTGACGGGCCTGCGCTTCGAGGCCCGCATCAACACCGGCGCCTACGACTCGGCCGGGCGTTTCATCCCCAACTACGCGGTAACGGCCAGCGTCGGACCCTACCGTTGGCTGGGAGTGGACGCGAAAGCCTCGGCCATCTACAGCAATGGTCCGAAGGCCGGCCAGTTCCGCAGCTTCGGCGCCCCGCAACCGGTTTTCGCCATGGAATGCCTGCTGGACGAGTTGGCCCAGCGCCTGAACCTGGACCCCCTCGAGCTGCGGCTGCGCAATGCCCTGGCCGAGGGCGAGGTGACAGGCCTGGGCTTCCCGGCAGTCGAGACGCTCGGCTACCGCGAAGCTCTCGAGGCGATCCGCCCGGATTACCAGGCGATGCTGGCGCGTGCCGCCGAATTCAACACGACGGAGCAGGGTGGCCGGCGGCGGCGCGGGGTGGGACTGGCCGGGATGTGGTACCGCTTCGGCAAGTATGGCCGGCCTCTCAGCCAGGCGATGGCCGAGCTGGGGCTCGATGGGACGATCACAATCTACTCATCCAGCGCCGATTATGGGCAGGGCATCGAGACGGTCTTCAGCCAACTGGCGGCTGAGAACCTGAGGCTGCCGCGCTCTGCCCTGCGCCTGGTCAACGCGGACACCGCGCGCACGTTGGACGGCGACGTCACCGGTGCGTCGCGCAGTACCTACTGGGTCGGCGGCGCAGTGGCCGATGCCTCGCGCCGTCTGCGCGCCACGATCCTCGCCACCGCCGCCGAGATGCTCGACCGGCCGCCTGACGGGCTCGTGCTTTTGCCGGAGGCGGTGGCCCTTGCGGAAGACCCGCGCGCGCGGGTCTCTCTGGCGGCTGTGGCGGCGGAATTGGAGCGGGTGGGGCAGCCGCGCTGCCTGACGGGCGAGCAGGACCTGCGCGCGCAATCTCAGCGCCGCTATCCGGCTTCTTATTTGCCGATGTTCGTCACGGGCGTACAGGTGGCTGAGGTCTAGTTGGACCTGGCGACCGGCGAGGTTCAGGCGCTGGAGATCGCCGCCGCGCACGACGTCGGGCGGGCCATCAACCCGCGTGACGCCGAGGGCCAGCTTGAGGGCGGCATCCTCATGGGGCTGGGCGCCGTGCTGACGGAGGAATTCTTGCCCGGCCTGAGCACCGGCTTTGGCAACTACTACATCCCCACCGCGCGCTCTACGCCGCGCATGCGCATCCACCTGGAAGAGGTGCCCAGCCATTTCGGCCCGCTGGGCGCCAAAGGCCTGGGCGAGGCGGTCACGGTGTCCACCGCGCCGGCGCTGGTCAATGCCATCTCACGGGCCGCCGGCGTGCGCATTCGTTCGCTGCCTGCCACTGCGGAGAGGATCTTGGCCGCGCGAGGCGCGGCAAGCGCCGCCACGGCCGGCCCGGGGGAGGATGAGTGACCACAGGCATCAGTTACCTGTACCCGGCCAGTGTGACGGAGGCCGTCGCTCTGCTCGCGGACTGGGACGGTCGGGCACGGATCATGGCTGGCGGTACTGACCTGATGCCGGCCTTGCAACAGGGGCGCTGCGCCCCCGCATGCCTGGTCGACGTCACGCGCATCCCCAGTCTCGATCTGGTAGAGGTGCGCGACGGATTTGTGGTTGCCGGCGCCGCCGTATCCTTTGCCCGCCTGCAGAGCGATCCGTTTCTAAGGGCGCGCGTGCCGGCGCTTGTGGAGGCCGCGGCATCGGTCGCGGCCGCGCCTCTGCAATCCGTGGCGACCTGGGCCGGCAATATCGCCCAGGCTATGCCCGCGGCCGACGGGGCCTTGGTCGCCGTCGCGCTGCAAGCCGAGGCTCGCGTGGTGAGCGCCGCCGGCGCGCGCTGGGTCGCGGTCGACTCGCTTTACTGTGGCCCCAAGACTTCAACCCTGGATCCCACCCGCCAGATGATCTCGCACATGCGTTTTCCGGTTGCGGGACCCGGCTGGGGCTGCGCGTGGCAGCGCACCGGGCGCCGCCAGGCGTTGAGCCTGCCCACGCTGAACTGCGCATCCACCGTGCAGTTGTCGGCAGATGGCTCCCGTATCCTGGCGGCGACGTTGGCGCTTGGCGCGGTCGCGCAACTGCCTTTCCGTGTCTGCGCGGCTGAAGCGGCCCTGCTGGGCCAGGAGCCGGCCGAAGTATCCTTCGACCGGGCGGCTCTGATGGCCCAAACCGAATGCCGGCCGCGCAGCAGCCCGCTGCGAGCCTTACGCGAGTACCGTCAGGCTCTTATCCCGGTCATGGTGCGCGACTGCCTGGCCCAGGCCACGCGCCTGGCACGGGCGGTGGTTTGGCGCTCAGTGAGTGGTCGAGGCCGGCCGGTAGGCAAGCAAGACGACCCCTAGCTCTCGTTCGGCGTCCTGCAGGCGCCTCAGTTGGTCGTCTGACAGCACCGCGACCTGTGCCTGTGGCTCTACCGCCACGATCCAGGTTCCCAATTCCTTTTCCAGGGACTGCAGCTTCTCTATGCGCCCGCCGTCCAATTGTGCAGCCTTCAGATAAGCCGTCATCTCTGCCTCCGCGATTCTCGCCGTTATCCGTGCCGCCGCGGGGTGTCTGGCCTTCGCCGGCGACCACTGGCCTCACTATAGGCCGGTCCGGCCTGCCCGTCGGTACACTAATGTCCAGTCTGCACCGTTTCCCGGCCCACCTGTGGCATTTGTGGGCGCGAAAAACAGCGGCCCGGAGGGGTAGCCTCGGGGCCGCTATACGGCGCCAGGCCGCGTTACTTATCAGGGCCAGATCCCGCGCGTTTGAACAGCGCTGGCGACCCGATCGACCGCCATCATGTAGGCCGCCATGCGCAGCGGCACGTCATGTGCTTCGGCAAAGTCCCAGACTTGCCGGAAACTATTGACCATAATGGTCTGCAGTTGCTGATTGACCTCATCCTCCTCCCAAAAGAAGTTCTGCAGGTCCTGGACCCATTCAAAATAGCTGACGGCTACACCCCCGGCGTTAGCCAGGATGTCCGGCACGACCACGATGCCGCGCTCTTGCAGGATGGCATCGGCCTCGCGCGTCGTCGGGCCGTTAGCGCCTTCGACGATCATCTGCGCCTGTACGTAAGGCGCGTTCTCGGCCGTCAGTTGATGCTCGAGCGCGGCCGGGATCAGTATGTCGGCCGGCGCGACGAGCAGCTCCTGATTGGTGATCCTGTCAACGCCCGGGCTGCTGTACCCTTCCAGCAGATGTTTCGGGTTCTGCTCCACGTGCTTGCAGATGGCCGCGATATCCAGTCCGCGTGCGCTGTAAAACCCACCGCTGACGTCGCTCACCGCCACGATTTTGCAGCCCATCTCGTGCAGGATGCGGGCCGCGTACGAGCCCACGTTCCCGAAGCCCTGCACGGCGACAGTCGTCTCGGCGTGGGCCGCCGCGCGCCGCTTCAATAGCTCGGCGGTGACGATGGCTACGCCACGCCCGGTCGCCTCCTTGCGCCCCAGCGAGCCGCCCAGGTTGACCGGCTTGCCGGTGACGCTCTCCATGACGGTCTTGCCTTCCAGCATGCTGACCGTATCGGCAATCCAGGCCATCACCTGCGGATTGGTATTCACGTCGGGAGCGGGGATGTCGCGTTTGGAGCCGAGGATCGGCAGGATCATGGCCGTGAAACGCCGCGTCATGCGGCTCAGCTCACCCTGAGACATCACCGTCGGATCGCATTGCACGCCGCCCTTGGCGCCGCCGTAGGGAATACCCACCACCGCGCATTTCCAGGTCATCATGGCGGAGAGCGCCTTGACCTCGTTCAGCGTCACGCCTACGTGATAGCGGATGCCGCCCTTACAGGGACCGCGTGCGCTCGAATGCTGCACGCGATAGCCCGTAAACACCTTGATCTGACCGTCGTCCATCACCACCGGGATCGACACGGTTAGCTCGCGTTCCGGTTGGCGCAGCATGGCATGAATGCCGGGCGCCAGCTTGAGCCGTGCCGCCACCTCATCCAGCTCCGCGACGACGGTGTCCCACAGATCACGCTTGACCGGCTGCTCGACGGCGGGCGTGCCCGCCGTGGTTGCGTCGGCAACTACCGTGGGCATGACCCCGGTCTGCACTCTCCCCAGGTCAACCTGAGCCTGGGCGTCTTCGGCTAATACCGTTTTCACTGCGGCCTCCTGTTGCCCGAGTGGCAGTACTCAGCGCTCCAGGATAGGCAGCGGCTGGTGATGGACCGATGACAGCAGCGCGGCGTAACCCGTGCGGTTCTGCACATCTTTTTCGTCCACAACCTGCACGTCCAGCAGGTGGGCCAGGTGCGGCGCATTGGCCAGGCCGGCGAAGCCGCGCACCAGGGCCCGGTCGAGCGCGCCGATGAGCGCGTTCAAGGCCTCGGTCTTGCGCTGCGCGACGACGATCAGATGGATGAGGCGGCTCGGTAGACGCTCGCCAAAAACCTCGTCCTCGGGGGTCGCTTCGTCGTCGTACATGAACACGTTCTTGACCTGGCCGTCCAGCCCGGCGATGTGCTCGGCGATCTGTGCCGCCAGGCCATATTTGAAGTAGCCGTAAGTGTCGCGATCGTTCTGCTTCAGGGCGATCGTTGCCTCGGCGTGGTTCAGATGCATCTTCTGGGCAGTGAAGCTGATTGCTCCGACCAGGGCCGCCTGGGCGGCGCTTTCGGCGTCTGAGAGCGGCGCTTGCCGGTCGACCTTCGCCGTTTCATCCCGGGTCACTGAGAGGGTAGCCATTTTGTCTAACTCCTATGTGCTGCATGATCGTCCTTGGATCGGTTGGCTCCTGACGACGCCGCTATCATAGGTGAAAACCTGGCTAAAAGTCATAGAAAGACCCGGCAGAGTTATGAAAAATGTGTGAAAAACGAGGCTGTTTAGGCTGTTTCCGGTGCGGGACAGGCCAGGGTGTAACCAATCCCGGCCGTGGTGAGGATGTACTTTGGGTTCGCGGGATCGGCTTCCAGCTTGCGGCGCAGGTAGCGGATGTAGGCGCGCAGATAATCGACGTCGTCCCGGTATTCCGGGCCCCATACTTTGGCCAACAGATCGGCGTGCGTCATGACCCGGTCCGCATTCAGCGCCAGTTGGCGCAATAACTCATACTCCGTGCGCGTAAGCGCGACCTTTTCAGCCCGCACTTTGACGACGTGGCGGGCAAAGTCGATCTCCAGGTCGCCGCACTTGAAGGTGCCGCCGACGCTCTCTTCTGGGCGGCGCGCCCGCCGCAGCACGGCTTTCACGCGCGCGATGAGCTCCTTGGCGTTGAAGGGCTTGGTCAGGTAGTCGTCGGCGCCCGCATCGAAGCCAGTCAAAATGTCTTCGTCTTGCGCCAAGGCCGTCAGCATGATGATAGGCACATCCGAGAACTCGCGTATGCGCCGGCAGATCGCATATCCATCCGGGCCGCTGGACAACAAGACGTCAAGCAGGACCAGGTCCGGCCTTTCCATCACGACCATTTGAACGCCCGGCTCACCGCTGCTGGCCGCAATCACCTGGTAACTCGCAACCTTCAACACCTCGCTGACCAGTCGCACCACGCGCGGCTCGTCGTCGACGACCAGGATCTTCTCCTTGCGCCCCCCTGTCCCGCTGGTTTCTCTCATGCTTCCTGTCCCTCTGGCCTGGCACCAGACTGGTACGGGAGAGTAAAGTACAGGGTCGTGCCCTGCCCTACCTGGCTCTCCGCCCAGATGTTCCCACCATGGCTTTCAACGATGGCACGGGCGATAGGCAGTCCCAGCCCCACTCCCACCACGTGGCGCCCCAGCCCTGATTTGATGCGGAAGAATTTCTCAAACAAGCGGTTCAGGTGCTCGGGCGCGATGCCGATGCCCTGGTCGGCCACACTGACCACGACCACGTCTGGGCGCACTTCAGTGCGAACCACCACCAGCCCACCCGCCTGTGAATACTTGACTGCGTTGTCGAGCAGGTTACGCAGCACCTGGATGATGCGATGCGGGTCGGCGTCCAGGATCGGCAAGTCCGGGGGCAGGTCTACCAGGAAACGGTGCTCGGGGCTGCGCCGGGCGATATCGTCCACCACTCCCTTGACCAGGTGCGGCAGCATCACCGGCTCCAGTTCCAGCTTCAGGAACCCGGCATCGATCAGCGAGGATTCGAGCAGATCATGGATGAGATCCTGCAGAATGTCGCACTCCTCGTCGATGATGTGCAGAAACTCGCGCTGCGTCTCGGGGCTGAAATCGGCGTCCTCCATGAGCAGGGCCGTCGAGTAACCCTTGATCGAGGTCAGCGGGGTGCGCATCTCGTGAGCGAGGGTAGAGATGAGCTCCGCCTTCAGACGGTTGGCCTCGCTATGGGCCTGGATCGATCCCAACTGCTCTTTGAGGGCCGCGTTCTCGATCGAAAGCGTGATCAGATCCGCGACGTGCTGCAGGAAGGTAACGTCAGCCTGGGTGAAGCTGCCTGTCTGGCGCAGGTTTTCCAGCACCAGCACACCGACCTTCTTGTCGTCAGTGATCAGCGGGATGCAGGTGGCGCTATGCGGCTGCCCAAACCCGATGGTGGCGGCAGTAAAGATCGTATGGTTGGCCGGCTTCAGGGTGCGCATGCCCTCAGCGACCGCCTCAGGCGTTGCATACAATCCCGGCCGGCCCGTCTCGAATGCCTGTCCCGTCATCGATTCGCCCGGCGCCAGGTGCATGCGCGCGAGTCGCGCCGAATCGTAGCCCTGGGCCGCCTTGAGTTTCAGCAACCCATCGTGCGGGTCGTAAAGCACCAGAAAACCGGCATCGGCTGCCGCCAGGGTTTGAATCAGAGTGGCCAGGAACTTGTGCAGCATCGTCTCCTGATCGTGCTCGGTGACCAGGATTTTGGCGATCTCGAACATAGTCAGGAGCCGGCTATCTTGATCGGGAAATCGAGCAGGAGCGGATGGATTGCCGCCAGGGGCGGCGGCATCGGGCGGAATGGGATGCGGATTGGACATCGCTGTCACAGGTCTCCTATCAGGGTTGTCGCGCGGGCCTTAGCCGGTCAAGCGCGAACCTTCCTCATTGTAATGCGTTTGGCGCTGCGGGGCAAAACGTTCAGCCGATCAGCAATTAAAAAGGCCCGCCTCCCCGTTGACCGGAAGAGACGGGCCTCGGATGCTCCCGGTTTAGCGCAGCTTACGCGCGCGCGCCCAGTTGGGCATTAATCATGAAGAGCGACGGCCCAGACTCGCCGATCATTTTCAGCTGCTCCACGATCTGGCTGGCGTTGCGTTCCTCTTCGACTTGCTCGTTGATGAACCATTGCAGAAAGACCTGCGTCGCATAGTCGTTTTCCTTGCTCGCCAGGTCGTACAGGCTACGGATTAGACCGGTGACCTTCTGCTCGTGTTCGAAGGCGGCCTGGAATACGCTCAACGGCGACCCGAACTGCGTGGGCGGCCCGTCCAGCGCTTGCAGAGTGACCCGGCCCCCCTGGTCGTGGATGTAGCCGTAGATCTTCATGGCGTGGCCGGCTTCTTCGTGACCCTGCTTCTTCATCCAGACTGCGAAGCCGGGCAAGTCAGCCGCTTCGAAGTGCGCCGCCATCGACAGGTATAGGTAGCCCGAGTACAACTCGTGTTTGATCTGGTTATTGAGGGCGGTCTGAAGAGTGTTATTAAGCATGATTCTTGCTCCTGATGGTTGGATAGGTCTGGCTAGACCGGCAGGTGAGGTCCCTGCCTGCCGTTGTTAGATGGCAGGAGAGTGTGTAAGGTTACTTACGAGGCCTGAGCTTGTTTATAACGCTCGGAAAGGCGAGTGAGCGCGCGCAGCCCCTGTTCGGCGATGATGGCGATGAGCGAGACTGCGATCACGCCCGCCAGGATCTTGTCTCCGTAGTCCTGGCTGATACCCTCACGGATCAGCGAACCCAGCCCGCCCGCGTTGAAGAAAGCTGCGACCGTGGCGATCGCGATCGTCGAGATGGTGGCAATGCGCAGCCCGGCCAGGATCACGGGCAGCGCCAGCGGCAGCTCGACTCCCCAGAGGATCTGCCAGTTGCTCAGTCCCATCCCGCGCGCCGCCTCCAATACCGCCGCGTCCAGGTTGCTGATGCCGGCGACCACGTTGCGCACCAGGATGGCCTGGCAGTAGATGACGAGGGCTAAGATCGTCGGCCAGAAACCGAGCCCAAGAACCGGGATCAGCAGCACGAGCAGCGCGATGCTCGGGATGGTGTACAACGCGCTGAGCACAGCCATAATCGGACCATACAAACGGCGGTGGCGGCTCAACAGCACGCCCAACGGCAGGGCGATCACGATCGCGATCGCCAGGGCGACGAAGGTGATCCGCAGATGTTGGCCGGTTAACGCCAGGACTTTGGCGGGATTGTTGAGAAGATATCTCATCGGTTCACGCGCTCAATCGCTGCTGTTCTTCAGGCTGGCGGGCCGGCGCAATCTCTCGCGCACGGTCTGCAGATTGCATTGCCCGACCAGTTGGCCGGTCGCGTCCGCCACGGGCAGCGTATCGTGCTCCGAGCGCAGAAGCTTGGCCAGCACATCGCGCATGGAGTCGTCGATGGACAGCACTTCGTCCCGGTGCTGCACCGCGGCGGGTTCTAACGGCTCCAGGACGTTGCGCACGGTGACCAGCCCGAGCAGGCGCATCATGTCGTCGGCCCCGATAAGCTCGCAGACGAAATCGTTGGCCGGGCGGGTGATCACGTTGAACGACGTGTCGTACTGCAGCACCTTGCCCTGGTCCATGATGATCAACCGGTCGGCCAGGCGCAACGCTTCTTCCACGTCGTGGGTGACAAAGAGCACGGTTTTGTGGGCACGCCGTTGCAGGGCCAGAAATTCTCCCTGCAGGCGCCCGCGGGTGATGGCATCCACCGCGCCGAAGGGCTCGTCCATCAGCATGATGGCCGGATCGGCTGCCAGGGCGCGCGCGATGCCCACTCGCTGTTGCTGCCCGCCCGAAAGCTGGCTGGGATAGCGGCCACAGTACTCTGCGGGCGGCAAACCGACCAGTTCTAATAGCTCGTCGACGCGTTGCCCGATGCGCGCGGCCGGCCACTTGAGGATGCGCAGCACAGTTGCCACGTTATCCGCCACCGTCCAATGCGGGAAGAGGCCGATCTGTTGGATCACGTAGCCGATCTGGCGCCGCAACTGCACCGCGGGCAGCGCATGGATGTCCGTCCCCTCGACGAAGATGCGCCCGCTGCTCGGCTCATACAGCCGGTTGACCATCTTGAGCAGGGTCGTCTTGCCGGAGCCTGACGTGCCCAGGATCACTACCGTGCGTCCCTGCGGCACCTGCAGGCTGACGTCGTCAACGGCCCTGGCGGCTGCGTTGGGATAGACCTTGCTGACGTGATCGAAAACTATCGCGTCCACTCTGTCTCCCGCTGAGAAGGTGACAGCCCGGCTGCTACGTAGTAGCGGCTCTGGCCGCCTGGCGGGCTCGCCGGACCCGCGGCCAGAGTCGCTACTACGTGGGGTCTGCCAGTCGGTTACTTGACCAGGCCCTTGGACTTCAAGAAGTCTTTTGCCACCTGGGTGTACTCTTGCTTATCCCCGTCTACCTTCCAGTTCAGACCGGAGATAACGTCGTTCGTGATCATGGGCGCCAGCTTGTTCAGGACGTCCTTGAGCTGTGGGTACTTATCCAGCGTGGCCGTGCGCACCACGGGAGACACCTGGTAGGGCGGCCACAGGCCCTTGTCATCCTGCATCAACACCAGCTTGTAGGCGCTGATCTGGCCGTCGGTGCTGAAGGCAATCGCGCAGTCGGCCTTGCCGTCGGTGACGGCCTTGTACTTCAAACCGGGATCGTAGATGGTCATCGACTTGAAGTCGAAACCACCGTACAGTTGCTTGAGGCCGGCCAGGCCATCCGGGCGCTGCGGGAAGTCGGGAATAGCCGCAAAGTTGATGTTCGACGCGGCCTTGGACAGGTCAGACAGGGTCTTCAGGTTGTACTTTGTGACCGCAGCCTGGGTGCAGGCGATGGCGTTAGTATCGTTCATCGGCGCCGGGTCTAGCCAGGTGATGTTCCATTTGGTCGTATACCCGTTGGCCACCGCCTGAAAAACCTTGGCGGGGTCCTTCTCGTTGGCCTTGATGCCCAGGATGAACCCGTAGGCCGTGCCGGTGTACTCGGGGTACATGTCGATCTGGTTGCTTATCAGGGCGTCGTGGGCCACCTGCGTGCCGGCCAGGTTTAGCTTGCGTTCGACCGGGATGTTGTTGGCTTCGAGCAACTGGGCGTACATCTCGCCCAGCAGTAGCTCCTCGGTGAAGTCCTTGGAGCCGATACGGACAGAGCCGGTCTGAGGCGCAGAACCGGGCATTGAACCGGAGGCAGCCGTCGTCGGCGTCATGGCTGCGGTCGCTGCAGGAGTAGTAGTCGCTGCCGGGGCCGCAGTCGCTGCTGGGACAGCGGTGGCTACGGTGGCGACTGTGGCTGTCATGGCTTGGGTTGCTTCGGGAGCTGTGGTAGCCGCAGGCGGCTTAGTCGCCGCAGGCGCAGCTGGCGCTGACGTGGCCGCGGGCGCCGCCGGGGCTGGAGTGGCCGCAGGCACGCCGGTGCATGCCGCAAGGGCAAAGACGGTGACGACGAGCAAGACGACAACTTGATATGGTTTCACTTTTTATCCTCCTTAATGGATAGTGAATCGATCAACGGTAGTATCGGCGGCGGGCCAGGGCCTCGATGCCGTTCAGTGTGACCTCAGCCGTCAGGGTAAGGAACGCGATAGTGATCGCGCCGACCAGCATGAGATAGATGTAAGCGGGACCCAGGCTGAGCCCGGCAAAGATATATTCGCCCAACCCGCCGGCGCCGATGATCGCGCCGACGGTAGCACTGGCCAGGACCTCCACGGCAGCGGTGCGAAAGCCGGCAATCAGCACCGGCAGCGCCAGGGGTAGTTCTACTTGCCAGGCGATGTTCAGCGAAGCCATGCCCATGCCGCGCGCTGCCTCGACGATGGCGGGATCGACGCTGGCGAAGCCGGCCTGCGTGTTGATGAGGATAGGTGGGATGGCCAGGATGGCCAGGGCGATCAGGGCCGGCAGGAAGCCGATGCCGATCAGTGGCAGCATCACCGCCATGATTGCCAGGCTGGGGATGGAGCGCAGAGCGCCGATAACGTTGGTGATCCACGGCGAAGCAGCTTTGTTGCGGGCCGCCAGAACGCCGAGCGTGACGCCGACCACAATGCCGATGAGCAGAGCAGCCGCGCTCAACCTGAGATGCACGGCCGTCTTGGCCCAGAACTCAGACTGGTGTGTGAGGAAGTACTGCCAGGTGCTGTCTAACAACTGCATACCGGCGATTCACCCTGGGAGGGCCGTGCTCATTTGCCCACAATCGGAAAAAGCAACTTAATCATAATTATGACATACTTATGAATCGGCTGCAACTCTCAAGATTGGGCAGAAGGGATACATGGCGGCGAATGCCGGAAGGCTGTGCTTCACCCGCCGGTGTTCAGTTTCGCGCCTGGTGCTGCGGCTGCAGCCTGTGATTTGTGATATACTGGGTGCCATGGAAGCTTCCGACAGCGTCGTCTGCCGCCTGCGTCCGACCAGTTGGCTGCCGTTCATTGCCTGGATCCTGCTGCTGTTCTTGCAGCTGATTAGCCCGGCGCGTGTGTGGAGCTGGTCCTTGGTCGGGCTCGGCCTGATGCTGATTATCAGCTACTGGTGGGCCCGCAACCTGCGCGATCATGTGACTATCGCACGCCAGGTGATAGGCACGTGGGTGGTGGCAGGCGACGAGTTGGCCGAGCAGTTCACCCTGACTAACCGGAGTCGGGTGCCGGTCCTGTGGGCCGAGGTGCGCGATCATTCGGCCGTGCCCGGCTATTCCGGCAACCGCGTCGAGTCGGTGGGCACGGAGGCGCAGCGACGCTGGACTTACGCCGGGGTCTGCGAGCGGCGGGGCGTCTTTCGCCTTGGCCCCTGGGATCTGCGCATGGCCGACCCCTTCGGCTTCTTCGAAGTCATCCAACACTACCCCTCGACTACGACCATCATGGTCTACCAGCGTGCTTCCTATCTGCCCGATCTGGAACTGCCGCGCGGCCGGGCCAGCGGCCGGGCCACTACGTCGCAGCGCTCGCCGGCCGAAACCATCAACGTGGGTGGGCTGCGCGATTTCGTGCCAGGCGACACGTTACGGCGCGTGCACTGGAAGGCCAGCGCGCGCCATGACCGGCTGATGGTGCGCGAATTCGACCGGGAACCGTCCGGCGACTTGTGGCTGATTGTGGATATGGATGCCGGGGTGCAGGCCGGGCATGCCGCCGAGGCGACCCAGGAGTACGCGGTGGTGCTGGCGGCGTCGCTGGCGGCGCAATACGCGCGGCAGGGTGAGCGGCGCGCGGTAGGCCTGCTGATTTCCGGCCAGAAACCGGCCTTGTTGCCGCCCGGGCGTGGCCAGGCGCAGTTATGGCGCATTTTGCAGGCGCTGGCCGAGGCCGAGCCCGCGCCGGGCCAACCGCTCGCCCAGGTGTTGGACGACCTGGCCCGCACTCTCGGCAGCGGGCTGACCCTGGTCGTCATCACACCCTCACAGGACCAGGCCTGGGTCGGTTCATTGCTCGGGCTTCTGGAGCGTGGCAACGCGCCGGCCGCGTTGCTGCTGGATGGTCCGAGCTTCGATCCGCCTTGCGGGACGCAAGCGGGCCTCGCCGGGGTGCGCAGCCTGTTGGTATCGCAACGCATCCCGCACTACGTGATGGCGCAGGGTTTCCCGTTCCGGCCCATCGAGCGCATCCGCCGCCAGCGGCGATAGTTGAAGACCTTGTCCGGCACCGGGCGCGTGATTGAAGTGAGCGTGGAGGAAGAGGTCTAAGAGTCTTACCCGGAGGTTTGGCGGTTGTATTACGATCAGGCCGCGGCAGACGAGAGACCACCCTGGGCGATACGCCAGTGGCGCAGGTTCAGGCCGCGCGAGGGCTGGCTGGTCTTCGCGTTGACCTGGGTCATTATCCTCTGCCTGCCGGCTGCCGTTTCGGGCGGGGAATTGATCAGCGGTCTGGGGCCGGCCTACTGGCTGATGACCCTCAGCCTGGCCCTCAGTTGGTGGCTCGCGCACCGGCGCTCCTCCGGCCTGCTGGCGACCCCGCTCATCTTGCTGGCCGGCTGCCTGGCTGACCTCGTCTGGGGCGTCAACGTGCTCAACCTCACGCCCTTTGCCTGGCAGCTAGCCGCGCGTGCCGCCTGGTGGCTGACTTGTGGCGTCCGTACTGGCTGCCAGGTCCCCGCGCCCGCAATCACTTACGCGGCTCAACAGCTTGCGGCGCTGGCCGATTTCTGGCAGCGCCTGGGCTGGTGGGTGAGCGGCGTCCTCAGCGGCCAGGGTGTGCCGGACAACCTCGTGCTGGTCGGCCTGGTGTGCCTGCTCGGTTGGGGATTGGCGGCCTGGGCCGGTTGGTGGGTGTCGGGCCACGGACGGCCATTCGTGGCCATGCTGCCCATCAGCGTCTTGCTGGCCCAGGCGATCTATTCCATGGACGGCCAGTTCGGCTACTTGCTGGCCTTTCTCGGCTGCATGCCGATGTTGTTTGCGATGGCCCGTTTCTACAGTCTCGAGCAGAGCTGGGCCAAAGCGGGTACCGATTATTCTGGCGAGCTGCGGCTGGATACCGGCCTCGTGGCCCTGGCGGCCACACTGCTGGTGCTCGTGCTGTCGCCAACCCTGCCGTTCATCACCTCGCAGGATCTGTCGCGCCTATTCTGGCGGCGTTTTGAAGAACCCTACCGCCAGATCGAGCAACGTGTCGATCGCAGCCTGCCGGGTGTGCAGGGCAAGAAGTCGTTGGTGCCGCCGCTGGGAGTGGCGGAAGGCGGTCTACCACGCGCTCACCTGTTGGGCGGGCGGCCAGAGCTGGGCAAGGAAATTGCGCTGCGCATTCAGGTGCGGGGCGTGCACGAGGGTGAGGTTCTACGTTGGCGAGGACAGACTTTTGCCATTTATACCGGGCGCGGCTGGCAGAATGACGAGAGTCTGCAGCCACACGGCCAGATCGCTTACACAGTCCAAAACCTCAAGGCCGGGGAGCCCTGGAGCGAGACCCAGCCGGCGGGACGGCACGCCGTGCTCAGTTCCGTTCAGGTGATCGGCGCGTCGCGCTCGGCGCTCTATTCCGCCGGCGAACCCGTCTCCGTAGATGAGGCTTACCGGGCGTTTCTGAGGGCACCGGGCGAGTTGGCGGCGCTGGAAGGTGCGGGCCTGCCAGCCCGTTACACTGTGCTGGGCGCCGTGAGCGACCAGGATGCGCAGGCCCTGCGTTCGGCGGCCACGATCTACCCGCCTGAGATCAAGGAGCTGTACCTGGCCCTGCCGGACACCGTCCCGGCGGAGGTGCGCAGCCTGGCTTCTCAGCTCGCCCAAAACGCTTCAACCCCGTACGATGTCGCCCTGAAGATCGAAGCCTACCTGCGCAAGATCCCCTATTCGCTGGATGTCCCGACCCCGCCGGCCGGTCGCGAGTTGGTGTCCTGGTTCTTGTTCGATCTGAAGCGCGGTTACTGCGACTACTTTGCGACGGCGATGGTGGTGCTGGCACGCTCGGCCGGTATCCCGGCCCGCCTGGCGGTTGGCTACGCCCAGGGCAGCTATGACCCGCGCAGCGCAACCTACACCGTATCAGAGCTGCAGGCCCACTCATGGCCGGAGATCTACTTCCCCGCTTACGGTTGGGTGCCATTCGAGCCCACTTCGGCCGAGCAGACGCCCGTGCGCATCAACCTGGACGTGCCGGCCGGCCACTATACGCCGCCTTATGGCCCGCCGAACATGAGCAGCGGCTTGAGTGAGCTGCGCCAGCTGGCCGACCAGCGGGCGCAGCAGGCGACGCTGAGCGGCCGGCTGCAGGCGCTGCTAGTGGCCGTGAACCTGGTCGTCCTGGCATGGGCGGTCTGGTGTTGGCGCTGGCGCCGTCCCGCCGGCCGGCCTGCCCAGGGTCCGCCGGCCTGGTATGACGAGTTATCGCGTTGGGGCGCCCGCCTGGGCCGGCCCCAGCAGGTGTCCGAGACCCCGCGAGAGTATGGGGCGGCGTTAGCCGCGCTGGCGGCATCGGCTGCCCTGGCCGCGCGCAACGGCGCTCAAGCGGGACGCCCCGGGCGGAACGGCGCAGGCCGGGCCGCGGCGCTGGTCGGGGAACAAGCGCCGCAACTGGCGGAAGCGTTTGAGTCCGCGCTATTTGCCCCGCAAGAGGCCCGTGCTCTTGGTCCGGCGGCGGCAAACGAAAGCCGCCGCTGGCAACCCTTGTGGGCGGCCCTGCGGCGGCTGTGGCTGGCGATGCGCTTGCACGTTTGAGGGGACCACTCGCCTGGCGGTTGGAAACCGCGGCAACCGTTGCCAAGTCGACCTTCGTCGACTCCGGAGGCCTGCGCACCAGCGCAGGCCAGTCCCAGTCGCTGAAGAGCGACTTTGCGATGGTTGCCGCGACCTTGGTCGCCCGGCTCCGGGCGGTCGTAACACTAAATGTTGAAGCGAATGTTCAGGATGTCGCCGTCCTGCACGATGTAGTCCTTGCCCTCCAGGCGCAGCAGGCCCTTCTGGCGCGCCACGGCCATCGTGCCGGAGGCGATCATCGCGTCGTAGGCGATCACCTCCGCGCGAATGAAGCCGCGCGCCAGGTCGGTATGGATGACGCCGGCTGCCTCGACCGCGTTGGCGCCGACCGGAATGGTCCAGGCGCGCACCTCGTCTTCCCCGACGGTGAAGAAGCTTTGCAGGCCCAGGAGGCTGTAGCTCAGCCGTACCACCCGGTTGAGGCCGGGTTCCTCGATGCCGTAACCGGCCAGAAACTCGGCCGCCTCCTCGGGCGGCATCTGGGCCAGCTCCATCTCCAGGCGGCCCTGCAGCGCGGCGATCGAGGTGTGTTGGTGTCCTCCCGCGTAACCGGCCGGGCGCGCCAGCGCATCCTCGGCGGACCCGTCGCCAACGTTTATGACGATCAGCAGAGGCTTGAGGGACAACAGCCCATAATTGCGCAGCATCTTCAGCTCAGCCGGGTCCAGGTCCAGGTCGCGCAGCGGCGCGCTGGTCTCCAGGTGAGCGTGTAGGTGGCGGAACAGCTCCAGCTCGACCTCGTTGGCCGCTCTGACCTGCTTGTCGGCGCCCTTCTTTAACTGGGCCTCCAACCGCTCGATGCGCCGTTCCACCTGGATCAGGTCGGACAGCAGAAGCTCGCCGTCGATGATGTCGATGTCACGCAGGGGTTCGACGGTCCCCTCGACGTGCGGTACGTCGGGGTCATCGAAGGCGCGCACCACGTGTAATAGCGCATCGCTCTGGCTGATCGTGTTTAGCAGCGGCCCGCTCAGCCCGCCCTCGCTGATGCCCTTCGCCAGCCCGGCGACGTCCGTATAGGTCACCTGGGCATAGATCGTCTTGCGCGGGTGGAACATGCCCGAGAGACGGTCCACGCGGGCGTCGGGCACGTCGATCGTCGCGGTGTGGACCTCGAACACCCCCGAGCTATAGGACGTCGTTTCCAGGTTAGCGCGCGTCAGCGCGTTGAAGATTGTCGTTTTGCTGCTGTTTGGGAGACCGATGATGGATATGTGCATATTTGCCGATCGTTAGTTGGTTGTGTGGTTAGTTGGTCGGTGTCCGGTCCGCTGAGTTGAGCTTGAGCTCGGTCGTCGCCAGCGCCAACGCGCCCAGCAGACCCACGTCATCCCCCAGTGCGGCCTGGACGATCGAAAGGCCTTCGACATAAGTCGGCATGGCCAGCTCGTCGATCATGGCCCGCATCGGCTGGAAGAGCAAGGGGCCGGCCTTGGTGACGCTGCCCCCCAGCACGACCATGCGCGGGTTGAACAGGTGCAGCAGGTTGGCAATGCCGATGCCCAGGTAGCGGCCGGCCCGCCGGATGGCGTTGGCTGCCAGTTTGTCGCCTTCCTGGGCCGCCTCGCTGATGATGCGTGCGTTCACCCGGCTCAGGTCGCCGCCCACCATCTTCGTGATGCGGCTTTTCTTACCGTCCTTCAGACGGGAGACCACGTCGCGGGTGATGGCGGGCCCGGCTGCGTAGGCTTCCAGGTGCCAGCG
>Ga0209746_1000688_pt1 | contig 17034 bp, 16 predicted proteins | sample BarGraNGADG00211_3_FD_184496 | JGI IMG/M metagenome (GOLD analysis project Ga0209746, IMG submission 184496) | Arctic peat soil microbial communities from Barrow, Alaska - Barrow Graham LP Ref core NGADG0011-211 (SPAdes) (version 2) | ecosystem: Environmental > Terrestrial > Soil > Wetlands >... | reverse complement strand
CTCGGCGTGATTTCGCTCGCCTATTCCTACGGATTTTCGAGCCTCGTGCTGCCGCTGCTGCTGCATGGCATTCCGCTGTTTCTCGTGCCGTCGCCGTTGCCGGTGGCGTTGCGTTGCGCGGCGCATGCCCACTGGAATCTCACCGTCGCCGCCGTTCCCGCGCTGTGGCACGCGTGGCACAAGGCCGGCGCAATTTTGAGCAATGTTCGCCTCGCGATTTCCGCCGGCGCGCCACTGCCGCTCACCCTGGAGCGCGCCGTCTTCGAGGAACATGGCGTGAAGATCCACAATTTTTACGGCTCCACCGAATGTGGCGGCATTGCTTACGACGCGACCACGGTGCCGCGCACGGATGAATCCTCCGTGGGCCGTCCGTTGAAAAATTTGAACGTGGAAATCAGCGGTGATGGCTCGCTCGTGGTGCGCAGCCGCGCGGTGGGCGAAACCTATTGGCCGATGCCGGAGCCGGCGCTGGGCGGCGGAATTTTCCGCACCTGTGACCGCGCCGAAATCAAGGACGGCGAAATTTTCCTGCGCGGTCGCACCGACGACCACATCAACGTGGCCGGGCGCAAAGTATCGCCGACCATCATCGAGCAGGCGCTGCGCGAGCACGAGGCCGTCGCCGAATGTGTGGTCTTTGGCGTGCCCAGCGGCAGCGTTGACCGGCTGGATCTCATCGTTGCGTGCGTGGCGGCGGACCGGCCCAGCACCAAGGACTAACTGAAACAGTTTCTGCTCCAGAAACTTCCCGGCTGGCAGGTGCCGCGCGAGTGGTGGTTTGTGGAATCCATTGACAGCAACGGCACCGGCAAACCTTCCCGCGCCCAATGGCGGCGGGACTTCCTCGAAAACCGCGCGAAACAGGGCGGCGCGGTTTAGTGGAAAATTTTCTCCGACGCGGGCGATTCGTTCTCTGGGGCAAAATTGTCCTTAATCTTAAGAAAGTAGTTTTATTTGACCACGGTACAAAAAAAGGTACATTATTGAAATGATTGGCCAATTTTTCACGCCAGACATCGTGGCAGATTGCATGTTTCGAGTGGCCGGTGTTCACGGTGGCCAGCAAGCGATTGATCCTAGCTGCGGTGATGGTTCTTTTTTGCGAATTGCCCCGAAAGCGCTGGAACTGCATGGCTGCGAAATTGATCCTCAATATGCGTCAGTGGCGAAATGCTTGGTTCCAGCCAAACGGTTTGTGGAAGGCGATGCACTGACCAGATTGGTGGAATTATGGGGGACGTTCGATCTGGCAATTGGGAATCCACCCTTCAGTGCGCAGGCAAGTCTCGAAAAGCGCTCAGAAGTGTTGTTGGGTTTTGATCTAGGGGCGGGCAGGACATCTCAGTGCCTTGAAGTTCTTTTTTTGGAATTGTTTCTGAAACTCGCTAAGACAAATGGCAGGATAGCAATCATTCTGCCGGATGGGCCACTTAGCAACAAACCTTTCAAATATGTGCGGGACTGGCTGCTGTGCCGGGCGCATGTGGAAGCCATCATCAGCCTGCCTCGTGGAATTTTTAATGGGACAACGGCGAAAACAAATATCCTCGTCGCCCAAAAACGTCCGGTTGCGGCCCAGCCCTATCGCGAGGCTACCCTCTTGCTGGAGTGCAAGGAGTTGAACGAATTGAAGCCGTTGCGTCTTGGTGCATGGGAGAAAATGGAGCCTCGTTGGAAAAAAGCAGTGCTGGCCGGGAAGACCGACTGGCGTCCTGAAGCACAAAGCAGTGAACGGCGGGCAGCGGATACCAAGACCGTTCGTTTGGGGGACATTTTCAAGTTGAGAACCGGTTATGCCCTGTATGGAAACAAACGGGAATTTTTTAAAGAGCCCAGAGATGAGCGGGTGTTGTTGATTCGTGCAAAAAATCTCGCACCCGGAGGCGGACTGCGGCTGGATCGCAATTGCGCCTATATTTCAAATGAAGGTGAAATGTTTTGCGAACAGTCTGCGGTTCGTCCGGGTGAGATTTTGTTCGTGCGGGTTGGTGCGGGTTGTTACGGGCGGACAGCGCTCATGCCACTTGGTTTGGCAGCACAAGCAGACGACTGGATACATGTGCTTACCCCCTTGGCGGAAATTAATTGTGCGGGGTTGGTTAAGTGGTTCAATAGCGAAACCGGCCGATCAGAAGTTCGAAAGTTGGCCAAAGGTGTGGGGACATTGAGCGTTTCCAAATCATCCCTGACGGAGTTGAGAATCCCCTCCAGCCTGCTCAATTCAAATAATCTAATGCTTGAGGCGACAACTTCTGGTGGGCAAAGCCACGCCTCGTCAGTGAAGAGGCCGCGCCATAATCCCTGCGTGATCAATTAAAAGTGCGGGCCGATGATTTAATGGGGTTGGGGAAAACATGGCCCCATAATTCAGGGCAATCCTGAGGAGTCGGATTTCGCCCGGCAAAATTCCAAAAGGTTGTGTATGGCAGGGAACACTGGATACGCCGCTGCGACTTGGAATCAATTTTCGGGTTAATGACAAGTGTGCTGGTCTGAACTGCCGGTTTTGTTTTCCACTGCTGTGCTTTGGCTCTGACAATCGAATAATGCTCGTTCAGGTTCTTCACCACCCTGTCAATACTCGAAATGTCCTCCAAAGTTAGCTGGCCCCATAGGTTCTGCCACGCTGCTGTATCAAACACGGCACATCCAATGTCCACGATCCATTTTTCGGTGGGAGTGCGTTGTTGCCAAAAGCCTACAATCATTAAGAAGTTTTGACCTATCTGGCGCTGTCTAAGAACATCACCCAAACCAATTGGACTCCCAAATTTGGCGCTCTTGATGGAAACGGGCAGATTTTGAAATTTAGCGGGAACTGAAGTTTCACCTTTATAGTCATGGGGAACATCCCATTTTTGCATGTAGGTGCCCTGGTAACCTGAAAAGAAATGATCGCGAACCCATTTCTCGAAACTGAATCCGTGTGCTTGAACTTCAACCATTTTTATTCCTCCAATTGTTTTATGGTTTGACCGAAAATAATTTCAGCCGTGGCGGACTTTGCCACTGGTGGTCGTGCTGATTTCGGCGACGATTTCCAGCGTGGCGGGAACCTTTTGGCTTGAGAGCCGTTTGCGGCAAAACGCGATGATGTCTTCGCCCGTGGTCTGCGTGTAGCCGGGGCGCAATTGCACTTCGGCATGGATGGCCTCGCCCATCTGCGGATGCGGGCGGGCGGAAACGCGTGAACGCAGCACCGCCGGATGATGATCCAGCACGGCGGCGACTTCTTCGGGGAAAACTTTGTGGCCGGCGACGTGAATCACGGATGACGTGCGACCGTCCAACACGATGCGCCCGCCGCTGTCGCGGTGCGCGAGGTCGCCGGTCAGAAACCAGCCGTCATGCAGCACTTCGGCGCGCGAGCGCGGCGGATTCAGGTAGCCGGAAAACATTCCCGGTCCGCGCAAGGCAAGCTGGCCGGTTTCACCCTCCGCAAACGAGTGCATTTTGTCGTCAACAATTTTCGCCTCGAAGCCTTCCACCGGACGGCCAATGGCTTCGGGATGTTCGGCGGCTTCATCATTATTTTGGATGGGCAAACCGACTTCGATGATGCCGTAGCCCTGCGAGACCGGCACTTTGTATTTCGCGAGAAAATCCAGCGCGGACTGCGGATGCAGCTTGGCGGAAACGGACATCACACGCTTGAGCGAGGGCGGCAGCACGCGTCCCGACTGGTCGCTGTTCATCATGCGGACGTGCATCGGCGTGATGTAAAGAAACGTCGCCGCATGTTTTGCGGCGGTTTCCAAAAGGCTGCCGGCAAGATAGTCGGCGCTGACAATCACCGTGGAGCCGACTTCCAAATAAAGAATGATGGAGACGTAAAAGTGATACGCCATCGGCAGCACCCAGAGAATTTTGTCTTCGCTCGTCAAGCCCAGACCGGAATTCGCAGCGCGCGTCCGCTCCAGCACATCGCGGTGCGTGAGGACAACCCCTTTGGCCGCGCCGGTCGTGCCGGAAGTGAATCGGACGAACGCGGCGTCCTTGATTCCCGGCGCGAGCGGAAGTTGTGAATTGTCCAGCCGCGTGAAACGCAGACCATTTCCGCCTGGATTTTCCAGCGCAACAGTTTTGCCGGGTTGGGCCGTGCCGCTGCCGTCATCGAGAATCACGCACAAGGGCGCGCGGGCCAGCATGTCGGCCAATTCATCCGGCTTCATCTGGTGATGAATGGGCATGATCACCGCGCCGCAACCCAACGCCGCGAGCGCGCCGATGACGAACGCGCGTCCGTTGCGCGCCCGCACCCCGACGCCTTGGCCCTCGCGCACGCCGAGCCGAGCCAGTTGGACGCGCAGCGCCTCGACTTCGCGCCAGAGCGATTGGTAATCCAGCGCGCCGCCGGCATCAATGATGGCGGTGCGTTCCGGCCACTGGCGGGCGGATTGGGCAAGCGTGTCGAAAACGTTCATTTTCATCTGCGATTCTTAATCTTAATCTTTGTCTTACTCTTAATCTTCCCTCTCTTTGGCAACCCGATATTCAACCGTTTCCTCATGCAGCCGGTCCGGCGAGTTGCTTCGAATCAAGCCGACCAGCAGAGAGACAATATCTTTTAGCAGCGACTTGCCGGCATCCAATTCCACCTCGGAAAGAAGTTTTTTAATGAAGATGAGATCGAGACAGCCGGCACATTCCAATGCCGAACCACGGGCGATGTCGAAGAATTTGCACCGGTCGGCTGCCGTGAACCGGCCATTACCTTCGGGAATGTTCAGAACTATCGAGGTTCTTGCCCGGTCGAGTTGGTTTTGAACGGCGACAGATTTGGGGAGGCGTTCCAAAACCGGTTCGGCCCATGCAGCAAATGCGAGCGCCTTTTTGTAAGCATCAAGTTTTTCGTGATCAAAATAAATTTTCATTGGTGGAAAAGTTCAAGATTACGATTAAGAACAAGATTAAGAGGAACCGTTCCAAATCCAATTTTTTTCTTAATCGTAATCTTCCTCTTAATCATAATCGTCGGTTCAACTTTCATTGATCCATCTGCCGCCGGATGGTTGCCACCGCATCATCCAGCGGACGCCCCGAAGCTTGGTAGGCGGCAATAGTTCCCGCCGCCCAGCCAGTCGCCAGCGCCGTGCCGATGACGCGGGCGGAAGTCATCGCGCCCGTCTCCGCCGAAAGACAACGGCCAGCGACGAAAACATTTTCCAATTCCACCGGTCGCAGGCAGTCCAGTGGAATGTCATAAAAATCGCGCCCGGCAAAATAAGTCATCTCCGGGCGCGGACTTTTTCCCCAGCGTTCCATCGGCCAGCAACCCCGTGCAATTCCCAGCGGCGATTTCCGCGCATTCAAAACATCTTCATCCGCCAGCCGGGCGCGACCAAGAATGCGCCGACCGGAGCGGACGCCCAGTTGCGGAGCGACGGAATCAAGCCGTGAGTTCCGAAAAGCGGCGACGTTTTTAACGAGGAAACGATGCAGCGGTTCGAGCAACGCGCGCGACTCGCGTTCCCAATCCGTCACCTGCTGCCAGAGAGCGCGGTCGGGATTTGCTGGCAGCAAACTTAATTTGAGCGCGAGCCGGCCATTCGCGCCGCCGCCGGGAACGAGCGCGAGCCGTTCACAAATGGCGGGCAAGGAACCGTCTTCGACTGCGCGACGCAATTCGCGTCGCACTTCGAGCAGCCCGCGTTCGACCAAACCCGGATCAACATTCTCCAAAACAAAAACCAAGGCGGGCGACTGATCGGTGGCGCCGTTTTCAGCGTTGGCACCGGCCAGCGCGGCGGCGGTCGCCTCGCCGGTGCAATCCACCACCGCCTTCGGAGAAAAATTCAGCGGTTCGTTCCAAGCCAATGCGCAAACCAAATTCATTCGCGAATCTTCCGCTCGCGCTTCCGCGACGGTTGCGTGCAAAATCACGGTGACATTTCCAGACTCACTCACAATGGCGTCGGCCACACGCGCGAAAATTGGCGGAGAATAGGGCAGCACCCAAAGTCCGGAATCCACGCGGAGAGGTTTTGTGCCGCTGTCACTTTGCAATCGCGTTGCAAATTCATTTGCAAATCCCCCGGCGATTGGCGTGGCTTGTGCGCCGGTCGTGTCACGAAGATACAATCCGCAGATGGTGCCCACTTGCGCGGTGGTGGCTAATCCGCCGAGAAAACCGTAGCGTTCGAGCAACACGACTCGCGCGCCGGCACGTCCGGCTGCGGTTGCCGCCGCCACGCCCGCTGCGCCACCGCCGATTACCAGCACGTCGCAAGTCAAAGTCGTGGTGCTCATGTCCGGCGATTTTTACGGTTCTTGTTTCCGCATGTGCCGGCCGTAGCTGCGGAGATGTTTCCACTGCGGCCGCACGTTCAGCATGACGGTGACTTTTTGTCCGAAGTGCGTGACGAACCGCCGCCAGTCCACCGGCGATTGCCATGATTCATCTCGCCGCGCGATGCGGTCGAGTTTCATCTCCGTGTCTTCTGCCATCGCAGATGACAGATAATACGTCGGCTCAAAAAGATCGCGGTCGGGGGCAACCTGTCCGTCTTGAACCGCCGTCTCGGCCAGCGGCGTGTTTTCAAAAACGCGGATGCCGATGGTGGCGAACACCGCGTTGGCCGGCGCGCAATCCTTCAAGAAATTCTGCGTGTCCAGGACATCTTCCCACGTTTCCGTGGGACCGCCAAACAACATGAAATTCGCAAACGGCAGACCAGCGTCGTGCGCTGCCTGCAAGGCAATGCGCGTTTCCTTTTGTCCGAACGGCTTGGCCATCGCCTCAAACATTTTTTCGCTGGCGACATCGAGACCGAATTCCACGCCGGAGCAACCCGCCTCCGCCATGGCGCGCGCCAGTTCCAGATCAAAGCCCACCGGATTGCAAAACGCGTTCCAGCGGACGGGCAGCTTGCGGCGGGTGAGTTCATGGCAGACCGACAGCGCGTGTTTTCGGGGATCGTTGAAAACGCTGTCCACGAAAAAGAAATGGCGCATCTTCGACTGCTTGAAAACGGTTTCCACCTCATCGGCCACGAGTTCCGCCGGACGCAGACGATAGCGCTTGCCCTCCAGTTGCGGATAAATGCAGTAGGTGCATTTGAACGGGCAGCCGCGCTTGGTTTGCACGCCCACAAATCCGCCGCCCCGCGTATAGCGCGAATAGCGGCACAGGTCGTGGGCCGGCAGCGGCAATTCACCGAGCTGGGCAATCGCCTTGGTCGGAGAAGCAACGGACGGCGTGGAATTTTTTTGCGCGGTGATAACGCCGTCAATGCCTTCGAGTGGCTGGCCTTTCTCCAATCGCGCTAGAACTTCCTGAAACGCGCGTTCGCCTTCGCCCATCACGCCGCAGTCGGCATTCAATCGCCGCAGCCAGCCTTGCGGCGAAACCGAAAAGCCGGTGCCGCCGAGAATCAGCGGACCCTCGAAACGCTGCCGCACGATGTCCGTGAATTCGCGCACGTCGTCAAAATACGAACGCGGCGCGAAAGACCAGCAGTTGTCGAGATTGCGGATGCCAAAGGCGACCGCCTGAAAATCATTTTTGGCCAGAGCGGATCGCAGGGCCATTTTCGGAAAGCGTGCCGAACCCATGTCCAGAAATTCAACTTCATGACCACCCGCCCGCGCCGCGCCAGCAACGCACAACGCGCCCAGCGGTGCCACCGGATAGGGTGAACGCTCGCGATTCGTCGCCACCAAGAGCACTTTCATGACGGCGCCTCCTCCAGCAAAGCCTTGCGCACATCGCGCTCCATGCTGTCCGCTTCCGCCAGCGTCACGCAATCATCCACCCAGGAAATCTGCACGGAAAGGCGGTTGCCAAATCTCAAAAACACCATCATCAATCCAGGCGGACGCCACGCTGGCACCAGATGCGTGACCTCCAGAATTTTTCCGCCCCAAAGCTCCTTCATCCCGGCGCACGTTTCGCCCGAGTCGGAAAAACTGAACGTGGCGAATTTGCCGTGCGTCGGCTTGCCAAGATGATTGACGTAAAAACCGAGCGGCAACGGCTTGAACATGTCCAGCGCCGCCATGCAGGATTCGGGAAATTTGTCACGGATTTGGTCCGTCATCTGCCGGCTCAACTCGCCGAGAATGTCCGTGATGCGTCCGGCAAATTTGGGTTCGATGCGGTAAAAAAGAATCGAGAGATGATTGGAAAAAATCGGACCGTTCGCGCCGCGCTTGCGTGTGTCGTGCGGCACGGGGATCAAATACGCGCCGTCTTTGTTCCCGCGTTGAACCGCTACGTTGTGCAAGGCGCGGAGCGACGCCGCGAGATAAAAATGGCTGCGCCGGAAACCGCAATTGAACTTCTGACAGCGCGCGTCAATGCTCGCCGTCTCCTCGGCGGTGAAATAGAGGACGCGATAATTGTTCCGGCACGCAGCGGGACGCGGCCCGGGCGGCAACAGGCTAAACAGCGGTTCGTCGCCGGATTCGTGAAGCCACTTCACAGAACCGTGCGCCTGTTTCATGTTGGGCCACCAGCCAGCCAAGCCCGAACCGAGTTGCTTGGGGTTTATAAAGTTTGGAGCTTTGGGTGCGGGCTTCGTTGTTTCGTCCGCGTTGAGATGGTTCAACAAAAAATCCAGACCGCGCGCGTCGAGATGCGTGTGGTTCCAGGAAAGAAAAAGATGGCTCGTGCCGTCCGCGTGGTGCATCACGTCAAACACCAGACCCGGCCCGCGACTCGCGTGCAGTTCGCGGTCCGCCACCACTTTGGGCAGCAACTCCGGCCCGACGGCAACACCGTTTTGATCGTGATGCTCAAACAAAATGACCTTGGGTTTGGCCGAGAGACGCCAGAGCGGGGGAAACAACATCGGCAGCAGACGAAAAATTTTCGCCCGCGCCAGCCAGTCCATGACGGGTGATTCGGCGATGCGGCGGCGCAGCCGTTCCACGTCAAAGCCCTTGTCCAATTTTATGACCGCGCAGCAGACGTTGCCCGGCAGACCGACCTGCCGCATCCGGCAATCCTGCCCGTGCATGAAATAATCACCAGCGGCCAGGCGAATTTGACGAGGCAGGTCAGACATAGTCATCAAGCCGGCCGAAATTTACGGTGCGGACTGGCCGCTCCGCGCCAGCTCGGCGATGCAGTTGGCCAAGGTGGACATCGAGGCCAGATTGGTGCCCGTCAGGTGGGAATCCGGCACCCGGACGCCCAGCACGCGCTCACAGAAAAGCACCAGTTCCACCAGCGCAAAGGAATCAATGCCGGCCTGGGACAACGGGCTGTTCTCGTCGAAATCCACGCCCTCGGCCACGAAGTTGGTCCGTGCAAACTCGCAGAGCTTCACGGCGATTTTTTTGGGATCCGTCTCGGCAGTCATCACTGGGTCTGGTCGTTGAAGGAGTTAATTAAATGGATGGCGTTCGCAAAAACAATGGCCGTCGGCGAAAAAACCGACGGGCATTTGAATCCGGTCACGGCACAAGGTTTGAAGCACTGATTATCAGCAACACTCATTGGCATGAGTATGAAGCGGCTCGAAACGGCGTCAAGCTTGGAAGCTTCCTCATCGTAATCGTAATCTTAATCGTCATCATAATCTTAATCTGCTGAAACCGATTACGATTAAGAGCAGGATTATGATTAAGATTGAAGCAGCGCCGAAACAGTTGCGGCATTATATTCTTGCCCGGCCTGCGGCACCGGAACATGCTTTGCCGCATGGCCGAACCCGTTCAAGCGCAAGTTGCAACTCCCGCCCGTCTCTCCAAAGCGAAGGTGATCATAATTAAAATCATCGCTCTGACCGCGATCAGTCTGGGGCTAATTTTCGGCCAAAGCTGGGCCTCCACGCGCTGTTACCAGCCCGATTACGTCGCGGGATTTTACACGGGCTTGCTGGAGGGCGCGCTCATGCCCGCCGCGCTGCCTGGACTGCTGCGGGGGCAGGATGTGCCGATCTACGCGCCCAACAACCTCGGACGTCCATACAAGATCGGTTACATTTTGGGTCTCAACACCTGCGGCACCTTTTTCTTCGGCGTCGCCTTCTGGCAGCCGCGAAAGCGGGATGGAAACAAAAAAGGCGGCTGAACAATTGCGATTTGCATATTCATCCGTATTCCAAATCTGCGCGTCAATCGCGTATCGTAAATCGTAAATCAATACGGCCAGTCGCAAAAAATTTCCATGACGCTTAGCACCCCGCCGCCCCAATAACAGTTGGGCGTGAAAGTAAATGCCTGTCGGTGCCGGTCGAAAACAAGTTTGACCGGATGAGCGGGAATGTTTGGATCGTAAGCCTCGAATTCGATGGTTTGCTCCGACTCGGTGAAGCCATACAACACGATTCCGTGATTGATGGTGATGCGCGGAAAACGGAACAGATGCACGAGCGACACGCCGCGTTTGTGCAGCGAGCGTTGCAATTTTTCCGCCATCTTTTCCTGAAACCGTCCGGAGACCCGAAAAATCATGCGCCAGTGACTGCGCAGAAAATAAGATTCCCACGCGGCGCCGCATGCCGCCTTTAGCAACGGTTCGTGCGCCTGGCTGAACAAACGCAGGCCGTCGTAGCCGGGAATCACGAGCCGTTCTGATTCCGCGCAAGCCCGGCGCGGATTGCGGGAGACGATTTCACGGATGAGCTTTCGGTAAGTCGCTGTATCCACCGGCGGCAATTCCGGGGCAAAGCGGGCATGATCAAAAAATAACCGCGTCGCGCGAACCATTACGAAACAACGGTGATAATAAGTGGGAGGCGGATTGGCCCGGTAAGTGGTCATCGCCCCGGTCACCGGGTCGAAATGGTATTTCCACACCAGCTCGTGCGCGAAGGCGAAGGTGTCGCGTTCAAATCGGAAACTGCGCACAGGATGATCCGTCGGTGCCGTCATTGCTTTTCCGCCGGGCCGGTGCCGCTCAAGGCGAGTTCCGCCGATAATACTTTTGTGTCCGCGATGAACGCGGAAACTTCCGCCTGAATCATAGAACCCAAACGGCCGGTAATGACCGCCTCGATTCGCAGCGTTTCGCCGGGGCGGGCTGAACCGAGAATTTTGACGGCGCGCAACGCGGTGAGTTTCAGTCGCGGCAAAGACGGATTGGCCGGGTCTTCCTGCGCCACCATGCCGGCCACCTGCGCACCGGCTTCCACCAGCAGCACGCCGGGGAAAATCGGTTCGCCCGGCAAATGGCCGCGCAGATAATATTCGTCGCCGCGCACATGATATTCGCCCACGCCTTTCACGCCCGGCGTGAGGCTCACCATCCGGTCCACGAAGCGGAATTCCGGGCCGTGCGGAAGCGAGCGCATGGCCAGCAGCAGAATTTCCGGCGAGGCGCTCATTTTTTCAACGGTTCAACCACGGTGTAGTCCAGCGGCAGTTCCACGGTGAACATTTTCGGTTCAATCGGCAGGTTCAGCACGACGTTGGTGAAATTGTTCCGCAGGCTGGAGCCGTCGGCGAATTTCATCTCCGTGACGGCGATGGTGAAATCGTTGGTGTGAAAACCGATCACGATTTCACCGATGAACTTGCGGGCGGAATCGCTCCGGGGCTGAAGCGTCATTTGCAGAATTGAATTTGTTTCCGTTGCTGACAACAGACGGAAGTTTTGTTCCATGGTCGCGCGGTCGCGCGGAAGGCTGGCGTCCAGCAGGGACAGCGCATCTTTCATCGGGCCGGACGGAACGCCGTCGAGAGGATATTTTTCCGCCAGCTTGAGCCGCGGATAAACGATGAGCAATTGATCCGGCCGGCGCAGCACGATGGTTTGCACCGGCTGTCCCAGCTCCCAGCGGAATTCACCCGGCTTCACCCAGACTTTGCCGGCGGACACCAGTGGCTGGGCCAGCACCTTGAGCGAACGGGTTTGCGTGAAATCGCCGGCCCAGCTTTGCAGATTGGTCTGCACTTCAAACCATTTGTTGAATTGAGCGTCGTAATCGGCGGCGTGAACAACCCCTGCTGCCAGACAAAAGGCAGCGAAGCCAAGCATTGCGCTCTTAATCTTAATCGTGCTCTTAATCGCAATCTTTTTCATCGCGGAGTGGGTGAGGAGATTAAGATTAAGAGGACGATTAAGATTAAGAGGACGATTAAGATTAAGATCAGGCGTTATTGGCTTCGCGGCCAGATGGGAGTAAATTGATACCATTGGTCTATATCCTTGCGAATTTCCGGCTCGAATGCACGCAGGATTTGTTGCGTCAATTCGCGGCGCGCTTCGCGGTTGCCCAACGCTTTGCGGTCGTAAATAAATTCCGGCAAAACTTTTACGGCGTAACCATCGGGTCGGCGGACAATCGTCACGCCGACCAGCGCGCAGCCGGACGCGCGGGCCAGTTCCGCTGCCGCCAGCGACGCCTCGAACGGATGTCCGAAAAATTCCACCGGCACTCCGCCGCGATCCGGCGGACGATCCAGCGACACCGCCAAATCCGCCCCAGCCTGAAGTTGTTTGATGACTTCCACAAAAGCGAAACTGTCCTCGCCGATGATCAGCGTATCCACGCCGTAACGCGCGCGCGCCGCGATGCGCAAATCGGTCAGGCCATCGTCAGGTTCGGCTTGCGTGAGAATCGTCAACCGGATGCCCAGTTGGTTCAGCAACAATCCGCCGTGTTCCCAATTGCCGAGGTGCAGCGTGATGAACAGCGTGCCGCGTCCGCGTCGCCGGGCGGCGTGGATGATTTCCAACTCGCTGGGATTCGTCAGCCAGTTGCGCACCGGCTCGCCGCTTTCGACGCGCCATAAATCCACCAATTTCGCGGCGAATTTTCGGTGCGCCGCGCGGGCGGCTTTTTCGGCTGCCACCCGGTCACCGGCAAAAACGGGCAGAAAATTTTGCACGACCACTTCGCAGCGCTGACGTTGGAACCACCAGTAAAATTCGGCCATGGGCATGGCAAATCCTTTCACCAAATCCGTTGGTAAAATCCGCACGACGGCCAGGCCGAGCCGCCACAAACCGGCGCGATAAAATGCGGGCAGGTTTGGACGCGCGGATTTTCCGCTGACTTCCGTTCCGACAATTTCCGCTTTCCGCTTTCCGCTTTCCGCTTTCGCAGCAAGCAGCCACCACCAAGCCGGCAGGAGAAAGACCGAGATCAGCATATTGGTGCCGATGCCCACCGCGCACACTTTGCCCAGACTGGCCATGCCTAGATTGCTGGAGAATGCGAGCGAGCCAAACCCGGCCACCGCCGTGCCGCCGCACAACAGCAGCGCCCGCCCGACGGAACGCCGGACCGCAACGAGATCGCCGCCATGCCGGCGCAAAGCGAGTTGGATGAAAAGCGTGTAATCCACGCCGGTGCCGAGCATCAGCGGCAGCGCCATCAGGTTCATCAAATTCCAAGTCCAGCCGGCCAGCGCCATTGTTGCCAGCAGACACACGCCGCTTAAACACAACACCGTCACGCCGAGCAGAATTTCCGTTGCGCGACGAAAAGCTAACCAAAGCGAAAGCAACACGAGCACGACCATCGGCGTCACAATCACCCACATTTTTGCCTGCACGCGCTTCAGCGTCGCACTGCCGAGCAGTTCCCAGCCGGAAAGCAATGCGCCGTTCTTGGACAACCGGGCGGACAAGTCCGTCAACGCCGCCGCTTCGACCAGGTTGGTCGCGGGATAAATCAAACCCATCACCAGACATTCGTCCGGCGTCCGCGCGACGAATCGTTTCAGCAGCCACTGGCTGACGTGATTGGTCGGCCAGATCACGGATTTGCTTTCACCGGCGCGCGACCAAGTCCGCACCAGTTCTTCCGTCAACACCATGGCATTGGTGTTGAATCCTGCACTCAGCGTGGCCTCGCGCAGTGACGGGCCTTTTTCTCCCAAGACCGCCGCCGTCGTGCGATTGGCTGCTTGAAATTCAGCGCGCGGCCACAGTGTGTCCGGCAGCAGATAATGTCCGATGAGTTGATTCGTCACCGCGCCATTCAACAACTCCTCGGCCTTGGTGAGACGTTGATAAACTTCTGCTTCGTTGTGGCCGGAAATGATCAGCCAAAGCGGTTGCGGCGGCAGGCCAAGTTCGACGGTCATTTCATCCAGCGTCGTTTGCGCCTCACCGTGCTGCGGCTGCAAGGCGTTTCCGCTTCGATCTAATCCCGGTCGTTGAAAACACAACACCGCGCACGCGCTCAAAAAAATTAAACCGGTCAACACGAACGCCACGCGATGAGAAGATTTTCCGGCGGACACAATTCCAGTCACTGGCGGCTCCTGCGGCGCGATAAAATAATTCCACCAGCGGAACGGCGTTTGCGTCGGACGCGGTTTCCTGCGGTCGGGAAACAGCGGCGGCAGATAAATCATCACCATCACCAGCGCCGACACGCCGATGCCGATGGCCACGAGCGAACCGAGTTGACCGAGACCAGGCAGGCCGCCGAGGTTCAAAACCAGGAACGCGCTCATCGTGGTGATGGCCGCCCACAAAATGCTTGGCGCAATCGCCCGGCGGATTTCCGGCACGGTCATTTGCGGATGCGCGAGCGCCTCCTGATAATGGACGACGGCATAATCCACGGCCAAGCCCAGCAGCACGGCGGCGAAACCCAGGCTCACCACGCTGACCGTTCCCAACACCAATCCGCCCAACGCCAAAGTCGCGATCAAGATTAACGCCAGCAATGTGAGCAGCCACAGCATCGGCAGCCAGCGCCGATGCGTCAGCCAAAAGAGCAGGGCGATGATCAGGGATGTTCCGACCACCGACTGGCTCATGTCGCGCTGCATGCTCGTGGCGATTTCCTCCACGAAAACCGGACGCCCGGTGTAGCGGATCACGACGCGTTTCCAATCTTCTTTCGCTGGACCGGATTGTAATTCCGCCACGACCGCGTGGATGGATTTCAACCAGCTTGCGCAGGCACGGTAACTGGTCAGGTCCACGGCGGACTGCACAAACAGCAAACGAAAATTTCCATTGGTGGAAGCGAACATCTGATTCCCCTGATCCATGGACATGCCGCTGATGTTGGTCAGCGCCGGCATCGTCAGCAAATTGAACGGGTCGAACGAACGCCGCGCGAGATCCATCGGCGACATCGAAGTGGCGAGCAGTTCGCGGGTCTCGTCCAGCACGGGCTTGAGCTGGTCGGGCGCGAGCCGGTTGGTCAGCGCGGCAAAATCTCCGGGCGGTTGATTGAACCACAGCCAGCCGAGCAGTTCGCCGAGTTGATCCGGGCGTTCCATCCACGGCGGCTGCCAAGTCACTTCCTCGACGAGATTGGTTTGTTGCCGCAAACGCGTCGCGAGTTCGCCGGCGAGCCGCTCCGCCTGTTCGGCGTCCGCCGCGCGGAGCGTGACGACCAGTTCGCGGGCGTTGGTAAAGTGCCGCTGGTAAAGTTTCAGACCTTGAACGGATGGCTCGTCCGGCGGCAGCAGGTCGAGGATGTCCACATCAAAGCGCAGCCGCGCCAAACCGAGGCCGACCGCCATGAGGAGCAACGCCCACCACCAGCGTTTCAGGAAGGAACTCACGGCGATAAAAATCCTTCGAGGGTTTCGCCGGTGCGGGAATTTTCCAGCCGCCAGCCGCCGTCCGGTTTGCTTTCAAAATGCAACTGCTTCGGCAATGGTTTCCCGGCCAGCGCGGTGTTGAGATAAAGCCAGCTAAAGCGCGTCGGCCCCGATCCGCGTCCGCTGAAACTCATCTGCCGTTGCGGAAATTTTATCAACCAATGATTTGATGTCGTCTGCGCAGAAAGTATCGCCATCGGAGTTTTGTCGAACTGAATGAGGCAGCGGCCATCCGCGTGGCTGGCCAGCACGAGGTCGCCGCCAAATTCCGGCAACCCGCGTTGGGGTCGCCAGAGCGCCTGGCCTTCCTGAATGTGCCAGCCGGGACCGGCAGCGGTGAACAAACTTTTTTTGGTGGTTTGACAGCCGCAGAAAAGCATGAGGCTGGCCAGCAAGGCTGACCAAAGGAAAGGGCGGGGCAGATAACCTTCAAATGACTGCATACAACTGCGGTTATTGTTGCGGAAGCCGGGTGGTTGTCAACGCTTCACCCTGCTTCCTGCCCGACGCCGCTTCAGTGGATCCAATTCTGGCCTTGGCCGGAAAAAAGCGGGCGACCGTTGCGTGAGCGTGTGCGCTGGAACTACACGCCATTGGCCATGGCCGGGAACCTTGAGCGCAATCGCAGTCAAATTTTATCCAGACAATTCCTGACGGTTTGCGCGAGCTGGTGCGCCGCAAACGGCTTGGTGAGAAAATTCACGCCTTCTTCCAGGTGAAAATCCTTGCCCACGATGTCGGCGCTGTAACCGCTGGCATAGATGACCTTTAATTTTGGGTCCTGCTGTAAAAGCTGTTCGCCCAGTTCTTTTCCGGTCAGGCCGCCGGGCATCATCAAGTCAGTCAGCACCAAACGAATTTCAGCGCGGTGTTCTTTCCAGACCTCCAAAGCTTCGGGCCCGTTGGGCGCTTCCAGCACGCGATAGCCAAGGCACGACAAGGTGCTTTGCACCGAGGCGCGCAGGGCGGGATCATCCTCGACCAGCAAAATGGTTTCGTTGCCGCTGCGGATGGATGCCAGCGAGGACCAGTTGGCTTTTTTGTCGGAAGCCTTGGTCAGACGCGGGAGATAAATCCGGAAGGTCGTTCCCTGACCGGCTTCGCTATACACATTGATCCAGCCTTGATGTTGCTGGACGATGCCGAAGACGGTGGCCAAGCCGAGGCCGGTGCCTTTGCCGACAGCCTTGGTGGTGAAGAACGGCTCGAAAATCTTGGGCAGCACTTCCGGCGGGATGCCGCCGCCGGTGTCGCTCACGCTCACACACGCGAACGAACCGGGCCGGGCTTGGGAAGTTTGGGCCGCCGTGACTTCATCAAACTCCACCGCGGAAGTTTCGATGATGAGCTGGCCGCCTTTGGGCATGGCGTCGCGGGCATTGACCGTCAGGTTCATGAGGATTTGATCCATCATGCCCGCGTCGGCATGAATCAACAACGGCTGGGGCGAAAACTTCAACTGCAGCTGGACATCCTCGCCGAGGATGCGTTGCAGCATTTTGGTGATGCTGGTGACGACTTCGTTCAAATCGAGGTCGCGCGGTTGCAAGGCCTGTTTGCGGCTGA
>Ga0209746_1000686_pt1 | contig 17053 bp, 14 predicted proteins | sample BarGraNGADG00211_3_FD_184496 | JGI IMG/M metagenome (GOLD analysis project Ga0209746, IMG submission 184496) | Arctic peat soil microbial communities from Barrow, Alaska - Barrow Graham LP Ref core NGADG0011-211 (SPAdes) (version 2) | ecosystem: Environmental > Terrestrial > Soil > Wetlands >... | reverse complement strand
TGGATCAGGTGCTGACTCACTCTAGCGCCGCCGCGCGTTCCGCCCCCAGGATTCGAACCTGGACCGCAAGGCTCCAAAGGCCTGCATGCTGCCATTACACCAGGGCGGACCGTCCGCTGGCCGCGCCGTCGAGCGCCGCCAGTGACCGGCTAAGTCTGCCAGGCAGTCGCACTCACCTGCGCCACAGGTGCGCTGACCTGCACAATGGACGGATGGCCTCCGAGAGCAAGCGCGCACCGCGTTCCCGAATGACCGGCAAGGAGCGTCGCGAGCAACTCCTGGACGTCAGCCGTCGGCTGTTCGCCGAGAAGGGTTTCGAGGGCACCAGCATCGAGGAGATCGCCTCGCGTGCCGAGGTCTCCAAGCCGGTGGTGTACGAGCACTTCGGCGGCAAGGAGGGCATCTATGCCGTCGTCGTCGATCGCGAGATCCAGGCTCTCACCGGGGCATTGACCGGTGCCCTCGCCTCGAGCGAGCACCCCAAGGTGCTCCTCGAGCGGACCGCGCTCGCCCTGCTCGAGTACATCGAGACGTCCACCGACGGCTTCCGGATCCTGGTTCGCGACTCCCCCGTCGCACAAGCGACCGGCACCTTCTCGAGCCTCATCGGTGATGTCGCGACCCAGGTCGAGCACCTGCTCGCGGAGCAGTTCACCCGACGCGGGCTCGACCCACGGGTCGCCCCCATCTACGCCCCGATGCTCGTCGGCATGGTCGCCCTGACCGGTCAGCACTGGCTGGATTCGCGCAAGCCGAAGAAGGCCGACGTCGCCGCACACCTGGTCAACCTTGCCTGGAACGGGCTGAGCGGCCTCGAGCGGAATCCGCAGCTGACCCGCGCCTCGGACCGACCGGCCCGATAGCCGCCTCAAGAATCTCGACGTCGAGTAATCTCGGCGCATGGCCGCACCCGAGGATTCCGTCGCAGCCGGCCACGACGAGGTCGACCGCATCGTCGCGGCCTGGCGGCGCGAGCGCCCCGACCTCGATGTGGCGCCGATCGAGGTGTTCTCCCGGGTGAGCCGGCTGGCCCGCCTGCTCGACCTCGCTCGGCGCTCGTCCTTCGGCGTCTCGGAGCTCGAGACGTGGGAGTTCGACGTTCTCTCGGCCCTGCGCCGCTCAGGCGCCCCGTACCGGCTCTCGCCGGGCGCGCTCATCACCCAGACGCTCGTGACGAGCGGCACCATGACGAATCGGATCGACCGCCTCGCCGACCGGGGCCTGGTGCGTCGGCTGCCGATGCCCGGCGATCGACGCAGCGTCCTGGTCGAGCTCAGCGATTCCGGCCTGGACGCGGTCGACCGCGCCATGGCGGCGCTGCTGGACTCCGAGCGCGAGCTCCTCGGCGCGCTGCCGGCACCCGATCGCGAGCGACTCGCGACCCTGTTGCACGCCCTGCTAGTGCGCGTCGAGGAGCGCCCGGCGGTCGTCGCAACGCACTGAACGGCTCACTGCGCCGTCTCGGCCGCGGCCAGCCAGGCATCCTCGAGCTCGGCCCGCTCGGCCGCCAGCTCGCGCAGCTCTCCGTCCAGGGCGAGAACCGCGGTGTGATCGGTGGCCTGGTCGACCATCCGGGCATGCAAGCGCTGCTCCGCCGCGGAGATCCGGGCCAGCCGCCGCTCGATCCGCCGCACGTCCTTGCGCGCCGCGTGCACGTCGGCACCCGAGGCCGCGCGCCCGGCGGGCAGTGTCGTCGGGGCGGCCGAACGCGCCGAGGCTTGCTCGAGCAGCGCGAGCCGACGCAGGTGGAGGTACTCCTCCACACCGCCCGGGAGGTCGCGCAACCTTCCGTCGCCGAGCAGCGCCAGGTGCCGGTCGCAGACCCGCTCGAGCAGGTAGCGGTCGTGCGAGACCACGACGAGCGTGCCCGGCCAGGTGTCGAGCAGGTCCTCGAACGAGGCGAGCGTGTCGGTGTCCAGATCGTTCGTCGGTTCGTCGAGCAGAAGCACGTTCGGTTCGCCGACGAGCAGGCGGAGCAGCTGGAGCCGACGCAGCTCGCCGCCGGAGAGGTCGCGCACCGGCGTCCACGCGCGCTCTCGGCTGAAGCCGAGCCGCTCGGTCAGCTGGGCGGCGGTGAGCTCCCGGCCCTCGCTCGTCACCCCACGACGCTCCCGTTCGATCACCTCGACGGCACGCAGGTCGGCCAGCTCGTCGAGCTCGGAGACGTCTTGCGAGAGCACCGCGACCCGAACCGTCTTCCCGCGCCGCACTCTCCCCTCGCTCGGCAGCAGGTCGCCGGAGAGGAGTCGCAGCAGTGTCGTCTTGCCTGTTCCGTTCGCGCCGACGACGCCGTACCGGTCGCCCGGGCCGAGTTGCCAGTTCACCTCCCGAAGCACCGGCTCGTCGAAGCGCACACCGACGTCCTCGAGCTCGAGGACGTCCTTGCCGAGCCGCGCCGTCGCGAGCTTCGTGAGCGCCACGTTGTCCCGCGGCGGCGGTTCGTCCTCGATCAGGGCGGTGGCGGCGTCGATCCTGAACCGTGGCTTGCTGGTCCGCGCCGGAGCGCCCCGCCGCAGCCAGGCGAGCTCCTTCCGGAGCACGTTCGCCCGCTTATCGGCGCTCTGGGCAGTCAGGCGGGCCCGCTCGGCCCGGGCCAGCACGTACGCGGCGTAGCCGCCCTCGGATGCCTCGACCATGCCGTCGTGCACCTCCCAGATGTGCGTGCAGACGGCATCCAGGAACCAGCGGTCGTTGGTCACGACGACGAGCGCGCCGCGACCGCGACCGAACCGCTCCCGCAGGTGCTCGGCGAGCCACCCGACACCTTCGACGTCGAGGTGGTTGGTCGGCTCGTCCAGCGCCAGTACCTCGTCGTCCCGGACCAGCAGGGCGGCGAGCGCGACGCGGCGACGCTGACCGCCGGAGAGCGCGCCGAGGTCGGTGTCCAGGTCGAGGTCACCGAGCAGCCCCGTTTGGATCGAGCGGACCCTGGCATCGGACGCCCAGACGTGGTCGGCGACGTCGCCGTGCACCACAGACCGGACCGTGCGGCCGTGCCCATGGTCGTCTCGTTGGTCGAGCAGCGCGAAGGCGACCCCGCTGGCTCGGGTCACCCGACCCGCGTCGGGTCCCTGGACACCGCCGAGGACTCTGAGCAGCGTCGACTTCCCGGCGCCATTCGGGCCGACGACGCCGATCCGGTCGCCGTCGTCCAGGCCGAGGCTCACCGTGTCCAGCAGGACCTGGGTGCCGAACCTGAGCGAGACCGCATCCGCGCCGAGCAGGTGCGCCATCAGGCGTGGTCGACAGGCGAGAGCGGACCGGGCTCGAACTCGCCGCTGAGCCGGGGCGGCTGCAGGAGCCGAGCCCCCGCGACCGGGCCGACGGCGCACAGCACCTCGTCCGCGACGCCCGCGGCGGTCAGCCCGGCGGCGATCACGAGTGCGTGCTTCGCCCCTCGCGCGAGCGCGGCGACCGTCGGGCCCGAACCGGACACGATCGCTCCGAGCGCGCCCGCGTCATGGGCCACCGCAAGCGTCTCGGTCAGCTCGGGCGCGAGCTCGATCGCCGCGGGCTCGAGGTCGTTCCGGAGGGCGACGCCGAGGGCCCCGGGGTCGCCGGCCCGCAGCGCCTGCATGAGCTCGAGGTCCGCCTGAGGCTCCGCCTCGGCGGCAGCCCCCGAGATGCGGTCGAAGGCCGCGTAGACCGCTGGCGTCGCAAGGCCCTGGGTCCGGATCGCGAACACCCAGTGATACTCGCCCCGGGTCATCGCCGGGGTGAGCAGGTGACCACGACCGGTGCCGATCGCGGTGTGACCGAGCAGCGCGAAGGGTACGTCGGAACCGAGCCGGGCGGCCAGATCGGCGAGCGTCTCGCGGCTGAGCCCGGTCTGCCATAGCGCATCGCATGCCACCAGTGCCGCGGCCGCGTCTGCGGAGCCGCCCGCCATGCCACCGGCGACGGGCACGCCCTTGTGCACGTGGAGGTGAACCCCGTCGTCGATTCCCACCTGCTCCGCGAGCAGTCTCGCCGCGCGGATCGCGAGGTTCGTCTCGTCGGTGGGCACGCCGTCGGCGAAGGGTCCGGCGACGGTCAGCTCGAACCGGTCACTCGCGCGCGCCGTGACGTCCTCGTACAGCGAGACCGCCTGGAAGACGGTCGCGAGCGGGTGGTACCCGTCGGGGGCAAGCGCGCCGACGGCGAGCGAGAGGTTCACCTTTCCCGGCGCGCGTACCCGCACCTGCCTGATGGTCGCCTCGAACGTCACGGTCCCACTCTGCCAAACATCGCCGGTGGGCACTCATCGACCGGGACGGGCATCGGACAGCTCCTCGGCCAGCCGGGCGAACTCGACAATCCCGAGCGTCTCCCCACGCGCGGTCGGCTGGAGCCCGGCCGCCTCGATCGCGCGCTGCGCCTCCGCCGGAGACCCGGCCAGGGCCGCGAGCGCCCCGCGCAGCATCTTGCGCCGCTGGCCGAACGCGGCGTCCACCACCGCGAACACCTGCTCACGGGTCGCAGACGTCGATGGCGGTTCACGACGGTCGAGCGCCACCAGGGCCGAGTCGACGTTGGGGACGGGCCAGAACACCGAACGTCCGATCGACCCGGCTCGGCGGGCGTCCGCGTACCACGCGGCCTTGGCCGAGGGGACTCCGTAGGTGCGCGAACCGGGTAGGGCAGCGAGCCGGTCGGCGACCTCCGCCTGGACCATCACCAGGACCCGGCGCAGGCTCGGAAACCGTTCGAGCATCGTGAGCAGCACCGGAACCGCGACGTTGTAGGGCAGGTTCGCGACGAGCGCATCGGGTGCCGCACCAGGGAGAACGGTCACGTCGAGCGCGTCCGCGGCCATCACGGTGAGCTGCCCGGACCGGTGCGGCGCGAGATCGGCCACGGTCAGCGGCAACTGGGCCGCGAGCACCGGGTCGATCTCGACCGCGACGACCTCGGCGCCCGCGTGCAGCAGCCCGAGGGTGAGGGACCCGAGACCCGGGCCGACCTCGACGACACGTTGGCCTGAAGCCACGGCGGCGATCCTGACGATCCGCCGGGCCGTGCCGGCATCCACGACGAAGTTCTGGCCGAGGCTCTTGGTCGGACGGATGCCGAGGCGGGCAGCGAGTGCCCGGATCTCGGCGGGGCCGAGGTACGCGTCGTGCTGCTCCGTCATGACAGCGAGCCTAGGGCGTCGCGCCGGCCCGTCGTCGGCGGGGTCATCCGCCCCGCGGCGACCGACGCGGTGCCGGACGCGGGCGAACCGGCGCCAGGCTGTCGATCGCCTCAGTACCAGTTGTTGGTGCGGAAGGAGGCCCAGGCGCCGCACGGCGTGCCGTAGCGGCCGGCGATGTAGTTGAGGCCCCAGGTGACCTGGGTTGCCGGGTTCGTCCGCCAGTCCGCCGCGACGCTTCCCATCTTGGAGCCCGGCAGGGCCTGCGGGATACCGAAAGCGCCACTCGACAGGTTGCCGGCGTTGACCCGCCAGCCGCTCTCGCGCGCCCAGAGGTTGTCGAGGCAGGCCCACTCGTCGCCGGTCCAGCCACGGGCTGCCGCGAGCGCCTGGCCGACGGCGCGCGAGGTGCCCGCCGCGACGGGGGCCGATGCGGGCACGCTGGCCGTACCGACGGGGGCCGATGCGGGCACGCTGGCCGTACCGACGCGCACGATCAGGTTGCGCGGCTCGCCGACGACGACCCGGGAGAGCAACCGACGAGCGACCTCGTTGCCGCCGATGTAGTCGGCCTCGAACGTCACGATGGCCGAACCGCTGCGGCCGCTCTGCGCGACAACGCTGGTGCCCGTTGGCAGCTTCGGGTCGCTCTCACGCACGGTGGCGTACGGAGCGACCACCGTCTCGGTGCCGCTCGTCGTCGTCACGCGGGAGACCACGATCACGACGCCGTCGACCAGGGTGGTGTCTAGCGGTACCGACACGCGGTCAGCGGCGCTGAGCACGACGCCCAGCTCCCGCAGCGCGTCGCGCACGGTCGAGGCCGTCGTCGCGGTGTCGGTCGCCGTGTCGTCGACGACGACATGGATCGACTTCGCGGTGGAGACCCGCAGCAAGGTGCCGTCGCGGCCGAGGGCCTGCGACCGGCTCGCAGAAGCCCGCGCGCCGGAGGTCCGGGAGCCAAGCGCATCGAGCACCTCGCCGACGGTGAGAGCGGTCGTCCAGACGGACTGGGACTTGCCGTCGATCTCGAGCGTCAGGCGGTGCGCGTGGCGAACCACGATCTCCTCGCCATCGGACGCCCCGGTGTCGACCGGCGGCTGCACGCTGTCGCGAGCGCCGACCGAGACCCCTGAGCCGGCCAGCACGTCGCCGACGGTGCGGCCGAACGCGCTCTTGGACACGACGTGTCCGTCGAGGTCGACCTTCACCGTCTTGTGCATCACGGCGAAGGCGCTGGTGCCACCCGCCACGATTGCCAGCACGCCGACCTGAGCAGCGACCTGCCAGAGCCTCGACGAGGGTCGCCGGAACCGCGCGGCAACGCGCTCCCCCATCCTCGGGCGGGGTGCATCGATGGCCGCGATCTCGTCGACGGGGGCGGAATGCCGCACCTGGTTCCTCTCGGTCGGTGGCTCCGGGGACCTGAGCCCGAAACCGCGTCAAGCGTTCGACCGTAACCGATACGTGACCCGGATCGAAACTCGTGTCTACCCGAAATTAGAGCATACCGGGACACCGTGTGACCGTTTTCACCCGGGTCCGTACACGTCATCCGTGTTCCGCGCGACCGCTCGGCAGGCCCGTTCCAGGTCCACGCCGAGCACCTCGGCCATCACTCGCATCGTGACCGGAACCAGGTACGGGGCGTTCGGCCGACCGCGGAACGGCTCCGGCGCGAGGTACGGCGCGTCGGTCTCCACCAGGACGCGTTCGAGCGGAACCTCTCGCAGCGCGGCCCGCAGTCCCTCGGCATTCCGGAAGGTCACCGTGCCCGCGAACGACAGGTACCAACCGCGTTCGACGCAGCGCCGCGCCATCTCGGCATCGCCGGAGAAGCAGTGGAAGACGGTGCGTTCCGGCGCACCCACCTCCTCGAGGACCGCGAGCACCTCGGCGTGCGCGTCGCGGTCGTGGATCTGCAGGGCGCGGTCGAGCTCCTTGGCGATCGCGACGTGCTCGCGGAAGCTGTAGCGCTGGACCTGGTGCCCCTCGGGACCGGTGCGGAAGAAGTCCAGGCCGGTCTCGCCGACGACGCGCAGTCGCTCGTTGTGCGCCAGGAGCGCGTGGATCTCGGCGAGCGCATCCTCGAGAAGGCCGTCAGCCGCGAGCCTCGGCGCTTCGTTCGGGTGGATCGCCACGCCGCCGAGCAGCGCGTCGTACTCCCGCACGACCGCGTCCGTCCACCGCGCCGAAGGCAGGTCGCACCCGATCTGGATCATCCGCGGCACGCCGACCGCGGCAGCCTTCGCGATCTGGTCGGGAACCGAGAGAGCGGCGTCGTCGAGCGACATCTCCAGGTGCGTGTGGTTGTCGACGACCGGGGCCGGCAGCGGCTCGGGCGCCGGTGGCCAGGGCGGATCAGACCGCGGCGGCATCGACATCCTCGAGCCGCGGGAAGAGGGCGGCTCCCTTCGTCACAACGGCGCCCGGCGCGAGCTGCGGGAAGTGCCCCGCTTGACCGACCGGCTGACGCGCCAGCTCACCCAGACCCTCGTCGGCTCCGAGCGCGCGCCACAGGGCCAGCGCGGCCTTCGGCATGACCGGGTTGAGCAGCACGGCGAGCGCGCGCAACGCCTCCGCCGCGGTGACCAGGATCGTGGCCAGCCGACCGCCCGGGCCGCGCTCGGCGTCGTCCTTGGCCACCTGCCAGGGCGCCTGCTCGGTGAGATAGCCGTTCGTCGCCTCGACCAGGGTCCAGACGGCAGCGATCGCCTCGTGGATGGCGAGGCGGTCGATCGCGGCTTCCGCATCGACGACGGCGCGGGCCGCGACCTCGGCCAGTGCGCGCTCCGCGTCGGTGGCCGCACCGGCCGCCGGCAGCACGCCGTCGAAGTACCTTTCGATCATCGCGGTGACCCGCGAGGCCAGGTTGCCGAGACCGTTGGCGAGCTCGGCGTTGTACCGCGCCGCGAGGTCCTCCCAGGAGAACGTGCCGTCCTGACCGAACGGGATCGCGCGCATGAAGTAGTACCGGAAGGCGTCCGAGCCGAAGTGGTCGATGATCTGGCTCGGGGCGATCCCGGTGGTCTTGGACTTGCTCATCTTCTCGCCGCCGACCAGCAGCCAGCCGTGCGCGAAGATCTGCTTCGGCAACGGCAGTCCGGCCGCCATCAGCATCGCCGGCCAGATCACGGCGTGGAACCGGAGGATGTCCTTGCCGACGAGGTGCACGTCGGCCGGCCAGACCCGGGCGAACAGCGCAGCGTCGTCGGGATCTGCCGAGCCATGTCCGACGGCGGTGGCGTAGTTCAGCAGCGCGTCGACCCAGACGTACAGGACGTGGCTCGGGTCCCAGGGGATCGGGACACCCCAGTCGAACGTCGAGCGCGAGATCGAGAGGTCCTGCAGGCCCTGCCGGACGAAGGCGATGACCTCGTTGCGCGCGCTCGTCGGCTGGACGAACTCCGGGAACAGCTCGTAGTGCTCGAGCAGGGCATCCTGGTACGCGCTCATCCGGAAGAAGTAGTTCTGCTCCGCGAGCATCTCGACCGGCCGACCGTGGATCGGACACAGCTTGTGCCCGGCCTCGTCGTCGACCCCGTCGATCAGCTCGCCCGGGAGCTTGTACTCCTCGCAATCGATGCAGTACGGGCCCTGATAGGAGCCGGCGTAGATCTCGCCCTTGTCGTGCAGGTCCTGGAAGAAGCGCTGGACCCGTTCGATGTGCCGCTGCTCAGTGGTCCGGATGAAGTCGTCGTTCGCGGCGTCGATCGTCTCGAGCACCGGCTTCCAGGCCGCCTCGACGAGTCGGTCGGCCCATGCGCGAGGAGTCACGCCGTTGGCCTCGGCGGTGCGCATGACCTTCTGCCCGTGCTCGTCGGTGCCGGTGAGGAACCAGACCGGCTCCTGGCGCTGCCGGTGCCACCGCGTGATCAGGTCGCCGGCGACGGTCGTGTACGCGTGCCCGATGTGCGGGGCGTCGTTGACGTAGTAGATGGGCGTCGTCAGATAGAACGCCTTGGCGGCCTCGGGCATGCGCTCATCGTAGGGCGGCAGGATCCCCGCCCGGGCCGACGCGGCTAGCCGACCACCAACCGCACGATCCGGTCGTCGCCGGCGCGCGGCGTGCCGCGACCGTCCGTGTTGTTGGTCAGCAGCCAGAGCGAGCCGTCAGGGGCCGGCACCACCGCCCGGAGCCGACCGAGGGCGCCGACGAGCAGCGCCTGCGGGGCGCCGACCCCGTCCGGCAGGAGCGGCACGCGCCACAGTCGCTCGCCCTTCAACGCCGCCAGGTAGACGCCCTCGGCGGTCACGGCGAGGCCGCTCGGCGAGGCTGCGTCGGTCGGCCACAAGGCCAGCGGCCGGACGAACTTGCCGCCGCCGGTGCCGTCGCCCTCGACCACCGGCCAGCCGTAGTTGCCACCGGGTCGGATCAGGTTGAGCTCGTCCCACGTGTTCTGCCCGAACTCGCTGGCGAACATGCGCCCGTCGGCAGCCCAGCCGATGCCCTCGACGTTGCGGTGTCCCAGCGTCCACACCGGTGAGCCCGGCGTCGGGTTGCCGGGCGCGGGCGCCCCGGAGGCCGTGATGCGCAGGATCTTCCCGCCGAGGCTGTTCGGGTCCTGGGACCGGCTCGTCACCCCGGCGTCGCCCGTAGTCACGTACAGGTAGCCGTCCGGACCGAACGCGAGGCGGCCGCCGTCGTGATGGTCCGCGGACGGGATCCCGGCGAAGACCTCGCTCAGCGAGACCAAGCGGTCGTCAACCAGCTGCAGGCTCATCACCGCGTTCCCGTCGACCCGGGTGAGGTAGACGAAGATCGTGTGGTCGGTGGCGAAACCTGGCGAAACGGCGATGCCGAGCAGCCCCGACTCGCCGACGTGGCGCGCCGTGCGCGCGAGCTGATCGGCGCCGGGACCAGTCAGCTGGATCGCGTGCCCCGGGTGATCGACGAGCATGATCCGGCCGGAGTTGCGCAGCGTCACGAGCGCGCGCGCATCGGGGAGGAACGCCAGGCCCCACGGCGTCGCGAGGCCGGTAACCACGTCGCTCGTCGAGACGACAGTCACCGTCGCGGGACCGGACGGGGCAGCCGGCGATGGGGTCGGCCTCGGCGTGGGCGAGGCCGTGAGAGCGGCCGACTGCGTGGGCGACGAGGACGCAGTCGCGCCCGAGCCGGTCGTCGGCACCGTCGGCGGCGTGGGCCCGCTGCACCCGAGAAGCGCCAGCGAGACCGCCAGACCCAGGGCGGCAGCAACCGTGCGTCGGCTTCGCAACGCTCGCCTCCCGCTCCGGGGCACGGTGTGCCCCTAGTCGGTGCCGGGCAGTCGGGGCAGGCCCTTGCGCAGGTTGCGCACCGCCTGCCCGATCCGCTGCTCGTTCTCGATCAACGCGAAGCGCACATGACCGTCGCCGCCAGGGCCGAAGCCCACCCCGGGCGACACGGCCACGTCACACTCCCGCACCAACAGCTTCGCGAACTCGATCGAGCCCAGGTGCCGGTACGCCTCGGGGATCGGCGCCCACGCGAACATCGTGGCCTTCGGTCGCGGGAACTCCCAGCCGATCCGGTCCAGGCCGTCGCACAGGGCGTTGCGTCGGGCCTGGTAGATCGCGTTGACCTTGGTCGGGTAGTCCTGCTCCTCGTTGAGGGTGACGGTGGCCGCGATCTGGATCGGCTGGAAGGTCCCGTAGTCGAGGTAGCTCTTGAGCTTCGCGAGCGCGTCGACGACGTCGGCCCGGCCGACCAGGAAGGCGATCCGCCAGCCGGGCATCGAGAACGACTTGGTCATCGAGTAGAGCTCGACGGCAACGTCCTTGCCACCGCGGCACTCCAGGATCGAAGGAGGCTTCCACCCGTCGAACGCGGTCTCCGCGTACGCGAAGTCGTGCACCAGGACGACGTCGCGCTGCTGAGCCCAGTCCACCAGGCGCTGCAGCTCGGCCAGCTCGATCGTCGCCGTCGTGGGGTTGTGCGGGAAGGACAGGACGACGACGCGCGGCTTCGGCCAGCCGTACTCCCACGCCTCCATCACCCGGTCCACGTAGGCCGCACCGGCGGCATGGCCCACCTCCTCGCCGATCGCGACCTGCCGCGCGTCGGCGCCGGCGAAGTAGGGGCCCCACAGGTGGATCGGGTAGCTCGGGGACGGCACCAGGGCCGCGTCGCCCGGCTGCAGCAGCACCCACATCAGGTGACTGAAGCCCTCCTTCGCCCCGATGGTGTTGAGCACCTCGGTCTCCGGGTCGAGCTCGACGCCGAACCGGCGCCGGTACATGTCGGCAACCGCCTGCCGGAGCTTCGGGATCCCGCGGGATGCGGAGTAGCGGTGGTTGCGGGCGTTCCGGGCGGCCTCCGCGAGCTTCTCGACGGCGGTGTCCGGCGACGGGATGTCCGGGTTGCCGAAGCCGAGGTCGATAACGTCCCGGCCGGTGCGGCGCGCCTCGAGCTTCAGCCCGTCGATGATCGTGAAGACGTACGGCGGCAGGCCGGGGATCCTGCGGAACTCTATGTCGCGTGCCATGACGGCAGGCTAGTGCGAGATCTCCGAGCGGGCCGGTCTATTCCCCCGACGCCGGTACGCGCCGGACCGCTCCGCCGCGGCCGCCGCGGCCGGCACGTGCCGCGAGCGCCGCCGCGTAGAGCTCGCGCCGCGGCAGACCACTCGCTTCGGCGACAGCCGCCGTCGCCTCCTTCAGCCGCTCGCCGGCGTCCACCCGGACCAGGACCTCGGCGACGAGTGCCCCGATCGGCGGCACGTCCCGTGCGGCCGCGCCCGCGACCACGACGGTGATCTCGCCCCGGACCGGCCCGGACCCGGACCATGCGACGAGCTCGGCGAGTGGACCGCGGACGACTTCCTCGTAGGTCTTGGTGAGCTCGCGGCAGACGGCAGCCGGACGATCGGCGCCCCAGGCAGCGGCCATCGCGGCGAGCGTCTCCGCCAGCCGGTGCGGTGCCTCGAAGAAGACCATGGTGCGAGGCTCGTTCGCGAGGCCCGCGAACTGCCGCGCACGCTCGCCGGCCCGGCGGGACGGGAAGCCCTCGAAGCAGAAGCGGTCGGTGGGCAGCCCGGACACGGCGAGCGCCGTGAGCACCGCGCTCGGGCCGGGCACGGCGGTCACCGCAATTCCGGCCGCGACCGCCGCAACGACGACCCGGAACCCCGGGTCGGAGATCGTCGGCATCCCGGCATCCGTGACGAGCAGGACCGTACCGCCGCCGCGCACGACGTCGAGGAGCTCCTCGGCGCGACCTGCCTCGTTGTGCTCGTGGTAGCTGAGCAGCCGGCCGGTCGGCTGGACATCCATCCGCGCGACGAGCGCGCGCAGCCGCCTGGTGTCTTCCGCCGCGATCACGTCCGCCTCGGCGAGCAAGCGGCGCAGGCGAGGTGAGGCATCGTCGACGTCGCCGATCGGCGTCGCGGCGAGGACGAGGCGCCCGGCTGTCATGGTCCTAGGGTGCCACGCCCGGACCATCGATCCGCGCGCCAAACCCTGCTGCCGCAAGGATCAGCACCATACGATGACCGCGTGTCGAGCCTCGCTGACGCCCCGTCCGACGCGACGCCCGCCGTGCCCGTGCCGACCCGCGAGGAGACCGAGCAGGCCTTGCTCAGTCGGCTGCTGGGGCCGGCGGCGCTGCGGCTCGGAGCGACCCGGGCGAGTCGCGTGCGGGGCTGGCTCTGGCCGCTCGCGGTGACCCTCCTCGCCGGTGTCCTGCGGTTCGCCAACCTCGGCCGACCGCAGAAGCTCGTCTTCGACGAGACGTACTACGTGAAGCAGGCGTACACGCTGCTGCGGGTCGGGTACGAGACCCGATGGCCGGATGACCCGAACGGCGCGTTCGAGACCGGCCACCTCAACGGCTACCTCTCGTCGCCGGACTTCTTCGTCCACCCCCAGGTGGGCAAGTGGCTGATCGCGCTCGGGATGCGACTCGGCGGGCCGGAGAACGCCGCGAGCTGGCGGCTCGGCGCAGCGGTCTTCGGCACTCTGGCCGTGCTCCTGCTCGCCCGGATCGCCCGCCGTCTGTTCTCGTCGACGCTGATGGGCACCACCGCGGGCCTGCTGCTCGCCATCGATGGCGAGGCCTTGGTCCAGGCCCGGGCCGGCCTGCTGGACAGCTTCCTGATGTTCTTCGCCCTGGCCGCCTTCGGGGCGCTGCTGCTCGACCGGGACCAGGCCCGGCGTCGGCTCGCCCATCGCGCGGCGCTCCGGCTCGGTCGGCACGGATCGCTTGGCGGCTGGGGGCCAGGTGTGGGCGTGCGCTGGTGGCGGATCGCCGCCGGCGTCCTGCTCGGGCTCGCGATCGGCACGAAGTGGTCCGGTCTGTACTTCCTGGCCGTGTTCGCGGTGATGTCGGTGCTCTGGGACCTGTCGGCCCGTCGCACGCTCGGGACGCGTCGCTGGGCGCTCGCCGGAACCGTCCGCGACGGCGTCCCCGCGTTCTTCAGCATGGTCCCGGTCGCTCTTGCGACCTACCTCGGCAGCTGGTTCTCCTGGTTCACGCATCGCGCCTCGTACGACCGCCTCTGGGCGGAGCAGAACCCGGGCGAGGGGGTGCTCTGGCTACCGGCGCCGCTGCGCTCGCTCTGGCGCTTCCACCAGGACATGTGGGTGTTTCACACTCACCTCGAGACGTCGCATGCCTACGCCGCGTCCCCGCTCGGCTGGATCGTCCAGTGGCGTCCGACCTCGTTCTACTGGGATGCGCCGGCACCGCCCCAGCAGGCCTGCGGAGCGAGCAGCTGCGCCGCAGCGATCACCTCGATCGGCAACCCGATCATCTGGTGGGCCGCGGCGATCGCCCTGCTCTGGGTGGTCGGCCGGCTGATCACCCGGCGCGACTGGCGCGCCGCTGCGGTGCTCTCCGGCCTCGCGGCGGGGTGGCTGCCGTGGTTCGCGTACACGCACCGGACGATCTTCACGTTCTACTCGGTCGTCTTCACGCCGTGGGTCGTCCTGACCTTGACCTACGCCCTCGCGCACCTGGTCGACGACGACGAGGGTGCGGTGCGCCTGCGCCGACCGCGCGCGTGGGTGGCGATCGGTGTTGTCGGCCTCTCGGTCGCGGTGGCGGCGTTCTTCTATCCGATCTGGACCGCCCAGACGACCAGCTACGACTTCTGGCGGTTCCACATGTGGCTGCCGTCCTGGATCTAGTGCCGAGGACAGCACGATGGCCCGGTCGGATTCCGACCGGGCCATCGTGCTCTCTGGTGGAGCTGAGGGGACTCGAACCCCTAACCCCCTCGATGCGACCGAGGTGCGCTACCAATTGCGCTACAGCCCCATGGAGCGGGGTCAAGATTACCACCCGCGTTCGGGTGCCTGCGAAACCGCTCCGCGCGGTCCCGCGCTCCGTTGTCGGTGCCTACTCGCCCGAGGCGCGGCGACGCGCGAGGATCGCGTCGAGGTCCAGACCACCGGTCGTGGCCGGCGCGTCCGCGGTCCCCTCGACGGTCGGATCGCTGGTCTCCGCTGCGATGCCCTCGACCGCCAGCGGAGCCGGTTCACGCCGTGGCGCGGCCGGCTTGAGCGTGTAGGTAGGTCGCGGCACCGGGACGGGCGCCCAGCCGGCGGCCGAACCGGCGTCGTCGCCCCGCTCCGCCGCGGCCGCTTCCTCGGCGTCGGCCGAACGGTTCTCGATCCCGACCCGCCGGACGGCGGCGGTGGCCAGGTCGGACGGCACCGTGGCCCGCCCGGTGACCGAGCGCTGCGGCACGCGGGTCGGGGCTGAGGCAGCGCGGAGGTCCCAGCCGGCGTCGGCGCGTGCATTGAGCACGACCGCGCGACGGCCGAGTCCGAGAACGGCGAGAAGCGCCATGGTCGGGCCCAGGGCCCAGCCGATCGCGACGCCAGAGAGTCCGACGGTGAGCCAGCCGGCAACGCCGCCCACCACCAGGGCCAGGGTCAGCACGGCGCGTCGTCTGGCGCTCGCGGCGCGACGGGCGACGGCCGCGGCTCGGTGCGCGCGCGCGTCGGCGTGCTGGCGGAGGGCGCGCACGTCCGCGCGATCCTGCAGATTGTGCGGCCTGTTCATCACGCCGACTCCTCCCCTGATCGTTCGCACCTCGGTCCCACGGGTCGGGGTGAGCAACGCGCCCCGACCTGGATCTCCGGGCCGGCCCTCCGGCGATGCGGTCTCCGCGTCTCGGCGCGGTTCGCGCACCGCGACGGCGAGCACGCGCAGCTCGCCGGAGAAGCGATCATCGGTCCGGGCCTCGAGCAGTTGTTGCCGGTGCCTCAAGCGTTGGGGCACCAGGTACGCCAACCAGAGTCCGACAATGACGAGCGCTGCCGTACCAGACGGGTGCACACCACGACGGTAAGCGAGCCGATCGCGCGCGGGCCGCACCGGGCCCGGCGTGTCGGACCGCTCCGTGCGACGGCCTCAGCCGGAGTGCTCCGGACGGCGGTTCATCAGGCCCTCGGGCACGTCTTCACGGGTCAGCGCGAAGGTCCGGTGGTCACGCCAGTCCCCGTCGATGTGCAAGAAGCGCGAGCGCACCCCCTCGTCCCGGAAGCCGAGCTTCTCGACGACGCGCAGGCTCGCGTCGTTCCCTGGCCGGATGTTGATCTCGATCCGATGGAAGCCCCGCGACTGCATGCAGTGGTCGACCGCGAGGGCGACCGCGGTCGGAACGATTCCGCGGCCCGCCACGTGCTCACTGACCCAGTACCCGATGCTCCCGGACCACAACGAGCCGCGAGTCACCCCAGACACGGTCAGCTGCCCGACGAGCTCACCGCGGTACTCGATCCCGAACGGCAGGTCGGTGCCGCGGCGCCCCTGACGGCGCAGGGTGCGCAGATAGCTCGAGAACGAGGGCGCGCTGCCGCCGACGGCTATCGGTGAGGTCGCCTCCCAGCTGGCGAGCCACTCCCGGTTGGTCGCGCGCAAGCGGAACCACGCGACCTCGTCGGAGCGATGGAGCGGTCGCAACCGGATGTCCCCCGCGGTCAGCACGACCGGCCAGTACCGCGCCAACGTCTAGCCCTCCAGGACGAGGCAGCGCAGCTCGTCCCCCTTGGCGACCCGGGTGCGGGCCTCCGGGACGACCGCGAAGGCATTGGCTCGCGCGAGCGATGTGAGTGACAGAGTGCCCGGCTCGCCCGTCGGGGTCATCTCGTAGCCCTGGTCCGGGAAGCCGAGGGCTTCGACCGGAACGAATTCGCGAACCCCGGCCGGCGAGGTCCAGCCGCGCGTCGCCCTCGCGAGGACGGACGAGCGATAGAGCTCGGCATAACCCGCCATCGACCGCAGAGCGGGCCGAACGAAGACTTCGAAGGACACCTGCGCGGCCACCGGGTGCCCCGGAAGGGCGAAGATCGGCACTCCGTCACCGATCGTGCCGAAACCCTGTCGCGAACCCGGGGACATCGCGATGCGGTCGAAGCGGACGCTGCCGAGCTGGCCGAGCACGTCGGCGACGCTGTCGCGCTCCGCTTCGCTCAGGCCGCCGACGGTCAGCAGCAGATCGGCTCGCACGAGCTGGTCCTCGAGGCTCTCGCGCAGCACGGTCCGGTCGTCGGACAGCGGCCCGACCCGGAACGCGGCCGCACCGGCGTCGTGCACCGCGCTCGTCAGCGCGTGCCCATTCGCGTCGAACACCGTGCCAGGCACCCCGGCGGAGCCCGGCTCGACGAGCTCGTCGCCGATGCAGATGATCACGACCCGCGGCGTTGGGTGCACCCGGAGACGGTGCCGCCCGACCGCCGCGGCCAGAGCGAGCTGCCGGGGCCCGAGCCGCGTTCCCGAGGCGATCAGCACGGCCCCGGGTGCAGCATCGATGCCAGCCGCCAGCAGGTGCCCTCCAGGGGTGACCCGGTAGCGGATCGAGACGTGTGCCGCACCGCGGTCGGTGTCCTCGAGCGGGACGACGACGTCCGCGCCGAGCGGCAGCGGTGCCACGGAGGACACCCGCACCGCCGTTCGCTCGACCAACCTGAGCGGCTCGGCGGCCGCGGCGGACGCGTCGTGCAGCACAGGCAGCA
>Ga0209746_1000684_pt1 | contig 17077 bp, 18 predicted proteins | sample BarGraNGADG00211_3_FD_184496 | JGI IMG/M metagenome (GOLD analysis project Ga0209746, IMG submission 184496) | Arctic peat soil microbial communities from Barrow, Alaska - Barrow Graham LP Ref core NGADG0011-211 (SPAdes) (version 2) | ecosystem: Environmental > Terrestrial > Soil > Wetlands >... | reverse complement strand
CCGCGGACATCGGCGAGATGCCCAAGCTGGTGAAGCCGTTCGTGCCCGCAGGGCTCGCGGGCGCGGTCGTCCGTCCCCTGACCGAGGCAGAGGTCGTCGCGATCATAGGCCTCGCCGCCAAGGAGGGACTCAAGCTCGTCCCACGCGGGGCGTCGACCTCCGGCTATGGCGGCGTCCTACCCGTCGAGGGCGCGGTCGTCGTCGACCTGTCGGGCATGCACGCCATCCTCGACATCGACTCCGCGGCGCGCACGGCCCGCGTTCAGCCCGGGCTCATCTGGGAGGAGTTCGAGCGCAAGCTGACTCCCCTCGGACTGGCGCTTCGCCTCTATCCCTCTTCGACCCCATCGTCCTCGGTCGCCGGCTGGCTCGCCCAGGGCGGCGCGGGCTTCGGCTCCTACGAGTACGGCATGTTCAAGGACAACGTCGCCTCCGCTCGAGTCGTCCTGCCGACGGGTGAGGTCCGCGAGTTCACCGGTGACGACCTCGCCAACCTCATCGCCGACGCCGAAGGCATCACCGGGATCATCACCGAGGTCACCGTGGAACTGCGTGACCTCGAGCTCGAGACACACCGCCTGGTGGCCTTCGACAGCGCCTCCGCGCTGAGCGCGGCGCTCGCGGGCATCTCAGCCGGCAAGCTGCCCATCTGGTCGATCACGTTCCTCAACCCGGAATCGACCCGACTCAAGAAGACGCTCCCCCACCGCCACGGCCACCCATACGAGGAGGCCCACGACCACTACGAGCCGAAGCTTCCCGAGGCCTTCCTTGCCGTCATCGCCTACCCGACGTCGCGGGAGGATGCGATCGGCCCGAAGCTCGACGCGATCGTCCTGGCCCACGGCGGCACCGAACTGCCCGCCGAGGCTGCCGAACACGAATGGGAGCAGCGCTTCGCCCCCATGCGCCTGAAGCGCGTCGGGCCCTCGATCATCCCGACCGAGGTCGTCGTCCCGCTGACGTCGCTCTCCGCGGTGCTTGTGGAGATCGACGCCAAGATCGGTCAGCCGTTCGTGCTCGAGGGCATGCTCGGCAAGGGCGACCGCGTCGTGCTGCTGGGCTTCATCCCGCACGACGCTCGCACCTTCGCCTTCAACGCCGCGTTCGCGCTCTCGCTGTCGGTCATCGCCATCGCCAAGCGACACGGAGGGGCAGCCTATTCCACCGGCCTCTACTTCCGCCGCGAGGCGGCTACGGTGCTCGGCGAGGACCGCGTGCGCCGTCTGGAGCACTTCAAGCAGACCGTGGACCCGACCGGCCTCATGAACCCGAACAAGGTCCTGGGTCGCAGCGTCATCGACCTGGTGATGGGCTTCGCCGCGGCGTTCGAGCCGCTCATCCGTCCCGTGGCCAACCTCATGAAGCCGCCGGCGAGCGTCACGCTCAAAGAGCGCAAGGGCATCCCCGAGCACGTCGCCTACTACGCGTACGCCTGCGCCCAGTGCGGTTACTGCGTCCACACGTGCGAGGAGTACTCGGGCCGCGGCTGGATGAGCCACTCGCCGCGCGGTAAGTACCTCTACCTGCGCGATGTGATGGAGGGCCGCGAGAAGTTCGACCAGGAGATGGTCGACAAGTTCCTGGTCTGCACGACCTGCGAGGTCTGCAACACGCGCTGCCAGCTGCAACTGCCGGTCGAGCACTCGTTGATGACGATGCGCGGCAAGCTCATCCACGACGAGGGCCGCATGACCTTCCCGCCGTTCGAGATGATCGCCGCCTCGTTGCGCGGCGAGAACAACATCTGGGCCGGCAAGCGCGAGAAGCGCATGGACTGGATGCCCGAAGACATCGCCCCGAAGATCCTCGAGAGCGCGCCCGTGGCCTACTTCGCAGGCTGCACGGCCAGCTACGTGAACACCGACGTCGCGGAAGCGACGGTGCGCCTGCTCGACAGAGCCGGCATCGAGTTCACCATGCTCGGCACCGACGAGGCCTGCTGCGGCATTCCCATGAAGGTCTCCGGCAAGTGGGACGTCTTCGAGGAGATCTACCTGCACAACACCTCCGAGATGCGGAAGCGCGGCGTGAAGACCATCGTCACCTCCTGTCCGGCGTGCGGTCTGGTGTGGAAGGAGCTCTACGCGAACCTCGCAGCGGAGCGTGGCGACGACTACGACTTCGAGGTGAAGAACTACTCGGAGCTGGTCGCGGAGAAGGTCGCCGACGGCACGCTCGTCTTCGACCACGAGGTCAACAAGACGCTCACATTCCACGACAGCTGCCACATGGGCCGTGCCCAAGGCAACTACGAGCCCCCGCGCGACCTGCTCAAGGCGATCCCGGGCGTCACGCTCGTCGAGATGGAGCACAACCGCGAGGAGGGGCTGTGTTGCGGCTCCGTTCTGACCCTGATCGGCGATACGCCGGTCGCGCCGATCCTCGGCAAGATGCGGCTCGATGAGGCCGTGGACGCCGGTGCCGACGCGATGGTCGCGCTGTGCCCCTGCTGCCAGGTCCAGCTGCGCGACTCTGCCGAGAAGAACGGCATCGACCTGCCCGTCGACGACCTCGCCCGCATCCTCATGGAAGGGTTGGGACTGCACATCGAGAGCAGTTCGCCTGCGTCGCTCGAGATGTGGGGATACTTCGAGAAGTTCATCTACCTCATGAAGCCGGAGGCGATGGCCGACCTGATGGCCGCGCTCTTGCCGCAGATGATGGCCGCGATGCCCGCCGGCATGGTGCCGATGATGAAGGTCGCGCGCGCCGTCCCGGGTGGCCTCTCTGTCATGGAGAAGATGATGCCCGCGATGATGCCGATGCTCATGCCGGCCTTCATGCCCAAGGTCATGCCCGCCATGCTGGCCGAGGTCTCCCGCCGCGTCGGGCCGCTGCCCGAGGACATGGAAGCTCTCATGCCCGGCCTGCTGCCCCAGACCATGGAAGCGTTGATGCCGAACATGCTCCCGCTGCTCGTCCCGCACATCACGCCGAAGATGATCGACTACATCCGAACGGAGCTGTGATCCGATCATGGAACTCGACTACACGGTATCGACGGACAAGACCTTCGATGAAGCCGTCAGCGCGGTGACCGCGCGCACTGCGGCACATGGCTTCAAGGTGCAGTTCGTGCACGACGTGGCGGCGACGCTGGCGGAGAAGGGCTTCGTCCGCGAGCCCGTCACCATCATCGAGATGTGCAACGCCAAGTACGCCAGCCAGGTGCTCGCGCGCGACGTGAAGATCGGCCTCATGCTCCCGTGCCCGGTCATGGTCTACGAGGAGGACAGTCGGGTCTCCATCTCGACCATGCGCCCGTCGCTCATCGGCGCTTTCTTCCCCGAGGCCGGTATCGACGACGTCGCGGCGGAGGTCGAAGCGGTGATCGTCCGGATCATCGATGAGGCCGCCGCCATGGACTCGAGTCACCCGCAACCCGCCCTCTGACGCGCACTCTCCCGCGCACTGCGCCCCCGCCACGGCCCGCCCCGGCCTGGCGGGGGCGCTCGTCGTCTTGCGGCCCCTGCGGGACGCGCGTCGAACCGGGGAACGGCCCCTGTGACATGAACGAGGAGCCCGGAGGCTTTCGCCTCCTGGCTCCTCGTTCACACCCGGTCTCCGGTCGTGCGAGACGCGGCGACCGCGGGAGCTACTTCCAGACCACCTTGACGGTCCTCGAGGTGGATCCCGCGAACGCGGCGGTCGCGGAGAACTGCACCTTGAAGTAGTAGGTGCCGCGCGTGGTGGGATGGTAGTAGCGAGACCAGTGGTGGGCGCTGTAGGTGCGCACATACGAGCCGACCCGGGTCCACTCGGTCTGTCCGGCCTTCCGCACGAGGAGTCGGATGGGCGTGCCGTCCGGCATGCTCGGCGAGATGACGCCGAAGAAGTGCGCCGAGTGCCCGAGAGACAGGCTCGTGGAGTTCACGTTCATGCTGAGGGAGGTGCTCACCACGGACACCGGCGGAGCTGCCACGGTGAAGACCTTGGTCGTGGACTTCTCCACGTTGCCGTAGTTGTCCTGAGACCAGAACGAGATCGTGTGCGCGACCTGACCGGTCTTCGGGGCCGACACGGGGATCGACGCCTCGCAACTCATCGAGCCCATGCAATTGGTCCAATCGACCGGGACCCGGATGAGACGTACCGGCGAGCCGTCCAGCGTGTAGTAGATATATCCGACGCCCCAGCCCCCGACGTTGTCGGTCGCGCTCAGGTGGAGCATGGCGTCGCCGCTATATGACGGCACGATGTTCGAGACGGTCACGGCGCACGTTGCGTCGACGGTGGTGGTCGGGATGAGGCCCTCGGGGGGCGATGTGGGGTTCAGGCGCGGATCGCCGGCAACGTGGCAACCGCTTGCCACGCACGGGGCTCCATAGCCGGGATGCGCGTACACGTTAGTCGCAAAGATGCCGGCCAGACCGATCGTGGCCACGGTCAGCAGAGCGACAAGAGTTGCTCTCTTCACTATCTGCACACCTCCATGTGTGTTCGGATGCGAGGGTCTGCGACCTTCGCATTCATCTCTCCTGAGGTCGACGGCGTGGCTACTGTGCCGCGTGTGTGGGGGTCTCTTCGTGACACGAGTCGCAGGCCATCTTGGTCTTCATGGGAGCAACCGCAGGTGTCGAAGACGCCTCAGCAGTGGCAGCTGTGGGGACGTGGCACGGGGCGCTGGTGCACCCGGCGATACCAGCGGCCCATGCGGTCGCCGGCTTGGTGCCGTCGGCCACCCAGGCGTTGAGCATCGTGACGGTCTTGAAGGCCATGTCGTAGCAGGCTTTGGCGCAGCGGTCCTTCTGGTCGACGGATCCGTCCTGCTTGCCGCTGGTCATCATCCACTCGGAGAGCGAGGCGTGGCACAGCTGCGAATGCGCCGTGGAGGTGGGCACGTTGCGGAGGATGGGCTTCGACGGCGTCCAGCCGCCCTTGCGCGAGGAGACCTCCGCACCGTTGGTCGGCAGAGGGGTGTTGGCGTAGTACTCGAGAGCGGCGTCGATGAGAGAACCGTCGACCGGCCCGCTGGCCTTCTTCATCATCTTGATGATCGCGGCCGAGCCGTTGCAGGTGCCGCACAGCGTGCCCCAGGCGTTCACGCCGCCGCCGCCGAAGGTGAAGAGCCCCTTGGGCAGGGTGGCCCAGAGAGCGGCATCCGGGTTGGTCGTGTCGGCCGCGAGCGCCTCTACGAGCGGCCACCAGGTCGCCTCGGCGCAGCCCTTCTGGTAGTAGACATCGAACGCGCGACGAGCGACCGCCTCGGCGTCTTGCGGGGTGTAGGTCCACGGTGCGTCGGTGACTGTGGCGGCTGATGCGACGTCGGGAACGAGCGCCAGGGCGGGAACCGCAGCCAGACCCAGGACGGCGCCGACGCCGCCGAGGAAGTTGCGTCGTGACATCATCTCTTCGGACATACTTCTCTCTCCTTCACATTGCCTGATGTACTACTGACATCGATCGGAGCGTTGCGTGCCCTCGGTGCTGCTCGGGCGCTCGAGAGGCGCGTGCCGGCAGTCTGCTACTCAGGCACCACCTCCTGAGCAAGGCGTCCTGCCGCTTCAACAGCGTCAGTAGCGTCGGGGTCGTCGATGAGACTCAAGGCAGCGTCGATGGCGCCGGTGGTGAGTTCGCACACGTAGCGCTGCCTGGACAGGAACTGTCGCCAGTCGGCGAGCAGGGCCCATCCTGTAGACGTCAGCGAGTACTCACGGCGCTGCGGACCGGAGTCTCCGGGGCCCCAAGCGGATTCGACGAGGCCTTGCCCCTCCAAGCGGCGGAGGAGCCGGTAGGTCCCGGGAAGGTCGACGGGCACCAGGCCTTCGGTCATCTCCTCGACGATCCGCTTGAGGTCGTAGCCATGCCCCGGACGCATCGCCAAGGCACTCAGCAGGTTCGGCTCGATGAAGGACATGCGCCCGCCGGGATACGATGCGGCCCGTTCGGCCGCGGAGATCCGCCCACCGTCGCGCTCAGCGGCGCGCTCTGGATCGTCGACCATGCGTCCCCCTCCAGACGAACGTGTCCTGCCCTCTCTCCATGTCTAGTCCATCTATGTGTGTCGAACAACTAGTCCGGGACAGACGGTAGACATGACGAAGGGCGGGGTATCGATACCCCGCCCTTCACTCGATCTCGCTCGAATCCCGGTCGGACCTGTCAGTGGCCCGCGCACTGGTGATCGGCGCCGAAGGCCGCCAAACCGCCGGCCAGGTACGCCGCGACCGCCTCGCGAGGCGTTGCGGACCGGTCGTCGAACAGCGCCTGCATGCCGTGGGAGGCCATCGCAGCGCGCGGTCCGCCGCCCATGCCGACGACGATGGCGACCCCGACACCGTTGCCCGCGAGGGTGGCGACGACCGAGCCGCATCCCCCGCTCGAATGCGGAGGGTTGGTGATCGCGCCGTCCGAGGCGATGACGCCTCCTTCGACGTCGACGATGGTGAAGGAGTCGGCGTGGCCGAAGTGGGCCGACCGCGGAGCGTCGATCCCGCCGGCGCCTTCGGTGGGCACAGCGATCCTGATGCGTTCTGTCATTCGGGACACCTCTCGTTCGTCGGGATCGTATCTACTTCTTCGCCGTCGTGAAGTCTCCGAAGAGCTTGTAGAGCAGGCAGAAGCCGGTGGCGCCCGTGATCAGCGCGACCGCACCGATCACGTCCAGCACGATTCCCCAGACACCGCCGACGACCATGATGCCGATGTAGAGCAGCACCACTCCCAGCACGATGCGGACGACGCGGTCGATGGTGCCCTCGTTCATCTTCATGGCCGATCACTCCTCTTCGGATCCTGTCGCGCTACTGCACGTTCTTCCTGGCTGTGACGATGGAGTGCTTCGGCAGCCCCGCGTGCGCGGCCGCCTCGACGAATCCTGCACTCTCGAGCAGACCGATGATCTTCTCGGGAGTCGCGCGGATGTGCTGCGGCGGGCCGCCCTCCGTGTTACCGGGAGCCCAGTCCACGACCAAGAGCTGCACACCCGGGCGCAGGAGCCGGAGCGCCTCCCGGTAGCTCGCGGCAGGATCGATCAGCTCGTGGTGCAGGTTGATCATGATGGCGAGGTCGGCCCTGTCGTCCGGGAGCGGGATCATCGACTCCTCCGCAAGGAGCGGCTTGATCCGGTCTCCGACCACAGGGTCGGGGTGCTCGTCGATCCAACGGAGCATCACAGGCGCGGTGTCCGCCGCGAAGACCGTCGCGTCGGGCGCCATGGCGGCGAAGCGGCGCGCGAACAATCCGGTGCCGGCCCCGATATCCACGACGACCCGTGGCGACGGCTAACCGAGGGCCGCCCACATCACGTCGGGGTCCAGAGACTCGAACCGCGCCACGTCCTCGAGGCGTTCGATCTTGGAGACGTCGAACTTCTGATGCGCCATCGGTGCTCCTCACGACCCGGACGGTTGCTCGACGATTATACCCCACAGGGTATTCGCTTGAAACCTGAGCGATGGTCGGGTACTGTGCACAGTATAGTTCGAACACCTTCGAAGTGACAGAGGTCGTGACCGTGGATTCGTCGCTCACCAAGACCAGGCTCGACGAGGTCCTCAAAGCGCTCGCCTCCGAGCCGCGGCGGGAGATCCTGCACATCCTCGGGAATCCGGCACACGAGCCGGGCAAGACGTGCTGCGCGCCCGACGAGGTCTGCGCCTGCAAGCTCGCCGAGCGTGTGGGTCTCGCGCCCTCCACGATCTCCCACCACATGTCGGTACTCGTGGAGGCGGGCCTGGTCGACGCCCGCCCCGACGGCAAGTGGGTCTACTACTCGCTTCGGCGTGACGTCCTGCTCGAGACCGCCGGGTCGATCGCCCGGATCTAGCCACCGTTCCGTACGCCTGAGTCATCGCTGCGCGCCATGTCAGTTCGACAGATATCGATGTGAGGGGAAGACCATGATCATCAAAGTACTGGGCTCGGGTTGCGCCAACTGTCACAAGCTCGAGGCCCTCGTCCATCAGGCGATCGAACGGCTCGGGATCGACGCGGAGGTCGTCAACGTCACCGATCTCGCGGAGATCATGGCCTACGGCGTGATGTCCACGCCCGCGCTGGTCGTGGATGAGGGCCTCAAGCTCGCGGGCCGGGTCCCTTCCCTCGACGAGGTCGTGACAGTGCTCGAGCGAGCGGGGGCCTGACGTCCTGATGGACCTCTTCTACCCCCTGCAATGGCTCGCCGACCGGGTCACCTACGACCTGATCGGACTGGCGCCCGCGAGCAAGCTCGGTTCGTCCGTGGACTTCTTCCTCTACGACGTGCCGAAGATCCTGCTGATGCTCGCCGTCATCGTGTTCGCAGTCGCCGTGATCCGCTCGTTCTTCCCGCCTGAGAAGACGCGGAAGTTCCTCTCCCACTCCAAGCTCTACGCCGGCAACGTCCTCGCGGCGGCGCTGGGCACGGTCACGCCCTTCTGCTCATGCTCCGCGGTCCCGCTCTTCATCGGCTTCGTCGAGAGCGGGGTGCCGCTCGGAGTGACGTTCTCGTTCCTGATCGCCAGCCCGATGGTCAACGAGGTCGCGCTCATCCTGCTGTTCGGGATGTTCGGCTGGAAGATCGCTGCGCTCTACCTGGCTGCGGGCCTGGTCGTCGCCATCATCGGCGGCATCGTGATCGGCAAGCTCGGGCTCGAGCACCTCGTCGAGGAGTACGTCTACACGATCAAGGTCGGCGAGGCCGAGATCGTCGAGCCCAGCTGGCCCGACCGCTTCGCGTACGCGCGCGGCTATGTGGGGGAGATCGTCGGCAAGGTCTGGCCCTACGTGGTGGGAGGCATCGCCGTCGGCGCCGTCATGCACGGCTACGTCCCGAACGACTTCCTCGCTCGCTACGCGGGCTCGGGCAACCCGTTCGCCGTTCCGATCGCCGTGCTGGTGGGCATCCCTCTGTACAGCAACGCCGCCGGCGTCATACCTCTCGTGAGCGTGCTCACCGAGAAGGGCGTGGCGATGGGCACGGTGCTCGCCTTCATGATGGCGGTCGTCGGGCTCTCCCTGCCGGAGTTCATCATCCTGCGCAAGGTGCTCAAGCCCAAGCTCATCCTGATCTTCGCCGGCATCAACTTCGTCACCATCACCGCGATCGGCTACCTGTTCAACTGGGTCCTCCCGATGGCGAAGTGACGTGAGCGCCGCATTCACCATCAGCGTCATCACCGCGCCCGGTTGCGGTTGAGGCGGAGACGCCGAAGCCCCGGACGGGCTTGAGATCGCGCTCTTCGGCTACCCGGAAGGAGCGAGCTGTGACCTCCCGGTCGAATGGCGCGTGCGTGTCTTGGAGGCCCGGGTGCACGCTGCGGTCCGCGACGGCGTCACGTTCGTGGTGCTCGCCGCTGACGCTCTGCCACTCGCGGAGTACGGCGCGCTCATGGCCGAGGTCTACTCACGCGGCGACGACTTCCCTGCAGTACTCGTCGACGGGGACCTCGTGTGCGTGAGCGGGATCGACCCGGACGCGGTGATCGCGGCGCTCGCAGGCCGGTAGCCCGCGGCCGCCGAGCCCTTCACCAACCCCGCGCCCCGCATTCACCGCTCCTTCACACCCCGACGGGATACTCCTTCTCGAGACGGTGCGCAGACGGTGCGCCGACCGACAACGGAGGTATCACGATGAAGAGAGGCACAACCATCGCGCTGGTCAGCGGCGCTCTCGTCGCCGGGCTCGCACTCGGCACGGTCGGGATCGCGTTCGCAGCGCCATCCCGCACCGCGACCGGCACGACCGGATTAGGCGCCCGCCTAGGTGCCGTCTGCCGGCAGGCCGGCGGAACGATCGCCGACATCGTCGCCAAGGTGACCGGCCTGTCGACGACCGACGTCTACGCATCGCGCGCAGCCGGCAAGTCGTTCGCCGACATCGCTGCGGCCAAGGGCGTCTCTGCGGACACGCTGACCGCGGATGTCATCGCCGCCCGCAAGACCGCGCTCGACGCGGCGGTCAAGGCGGGAACGATCACGCAGGCCCAGGCTGACGCGATGCTCGCCAACATGAAGGCGAACGTGTCGACGAAGGTCACGTCCACCGCCCCGAGCACGTGCACGGGCGCCGGTCCGGGCAGCGGTGCCGGCAAGGGCGCAGGCCGCGGCATGATGGGCACCGGCGGTCGCGGAGGCGCCTGCGTCGCACAGCCGTAGCACCCGAGGAGCACATCGGGGGCGGGGCCGCGAAGCGCGGCCCCGCTCCTTCTGCCCCCTCCGATGGGCACAATGGCGTTGACGCCCCTTACGAGCGGAGCATGAACGTGACACGAACGATCCTGGTGGTCGACGACAACCCGAAGATCGTCGAGGTGCTCGAGGCCTACCTGCGTGCCGACGGGTTCGACGTCGTCACGGCCGCAGACGGCCCCGCGGCGCTGGCCGCCGTCCAGGAGCGCAGGCCGGATCTCGCGCTGCTCGACATCATGCTCCCGGGTATCGACGGCCTCGAGCTCACGCGCCGCTTCCAGCGCGAGCACGACCTCCCCGTGATCCTGGTGACCGCCCGGATCGAGGAGATCGACCGGCTCATCGGGCTCGAGGTCGGTGCTGACGACTACATTGGCAAGCCCTTCAGCCCGCGCGAGGTCGTCGCGCGGGTCAAGGCTGTGCTGCGCCGCCTCGATCACACACCATCGTCGTCCGCTTCCGAACCGCTGCGCGTCGGCGACCTCGCCGTCGACCTCGACGGCCGCAGCGTGCAGCTCGCCGGCTCGCCCGTGGCGCTGACGAGGACGGAATTCGACCTGCTCGCGACGTTGGGGGCGCATCCCGGTCGCGTCTACTCGCGCATGCAGCTGATGGAGGCGGCCCAGGGCTTCGCCTTCGAGGGCTACGAACGCACCATCGACGCACACGTGAAGAACCTCCGCCGCAAGCTCGGCGACGACCCGAAGACACCCCGCTACATCCAGACGGTCTTCGGAGTCGGCTACAAGCTCGAGGTGCGGCCGTGAAGCGCTCGCTTCTGTTCTACGCGTTCCTCGCCATCGTCGCGGTGTCCCTCGCGTCGGTGGGACTCGCGGGCCTGATCACCCGCACGGAGGCGTCGTCGGCCTTCGACAGCTACCTGCAGACGCTGCCCCTGGGAATGGGCGCGGGCATGGGCGCAGGGCGGCACGTGATGATGGGCGGCGCCGAGCAGACGTTCCTGGGCAGCGTGGACAAGGGCATCCTCATCGGCGCGCTCGTCGCCGTCGCGCTGGCGGCGATCGTGGCGCTCGCGATCGCCTACTACCTGACCCGGCCGCTCAAGCGCCTCACGGCGGCCGCGCGGACCGTGGCGGACGGCGACCTGACCCACCGCGTCGATCCCGCCGGGCCCCTCGAGGTGCGCCGCCTCGGAGACGCCTTCAACGAGATGGCAGGCTCGCTGGCCGAGTCGGAGGAGCTCCGGCGGCGCCTTGTCGCCGACGTCGCGCACGAGCTGCGCACGCCGCTCACCTCGCTGCGCGCCCAGGCGGAGGGCATCGCCGAGGGCGTGCTTGCCCCGGACCCGGCCAGGCTGGCCTCGCTGGCGGACGACACCCGGCAGCTCTCCCGCCTCGTCGACGACCTTCAGGAACTCTCCGCCGCGGACGCGGGCAACCTCAGCTACCACATGGAGCCCACCGACATCGCGGAGGTCGCGCGCGCGGAGGCCGCCCGCGCGGGTGCGCGGGCGCGTGAGGGCGTCGAGGTCGTGTGCGATTGCGCAGTCCCGCTGCCGGTCACCGGCGATGACGGGCGACTGGCCCAGGTCCTGCGGAACGTGCTCGACAACGCGCTGCGACACACCGACGCCGGTACGATCACGGTGCGCTGCGCCATCGAGGGCGCGCGGGCGCTCGTCGAGGTGACCGACACCGGCGAGGGCATCCCCCAGGCGGACCTCCCCTACGTCTTCGAGCGCTTCTACCGCGCGGACGCCGCACGCGCACGAGACACCGGCGGCAGCGGGATCGGGCTTGCCGTGTCCCGTCGCATCGTCGAGGACCACGGCGGCGAGGTGTTCGCCCGCAACGGCGCGACGGGCGGCGCGGTCGTCGGCTTCTTCGTGCCCCTCGCGCAGGACGCGCGGTAGAGCGGAAGCATCCGAGCGGCTTCCACGCGTCGCCGCTCCTCGGTATACTGTCGCCCTGCGTGCAGCGCGCTGCACGAACACGGAGAGTTGGCCGAGTCGGTTGAAGGCGCTCGCCTGCTAAGCGAGTAAGGGGCTGAAAGCCCCTTCGAGGGTTCGAATCCCTCACTCTCCGCCATTTGACATCACACCTGCCCGATGGCAGGATACCTACGCTCTACGCCCCCGGAATCCGGGCGGCGAAGTGCGCCATTAGCTCAGCGGATAGAGCGTCCGGCTACGAACCGGGAGGTCGCAGGTTCGAATCCTGCATGGCGCACCACACGGGACCAAGAGAGGCCGGATGGGCGAAAGCCCTCCGGCCTCTTCGCCTGTTCCCGGGCTATCGGATCCGGAGCCCGAGGCGGCCACTCCGTCTGCGACTCAGGGGAGTCGGCGCACGCTCACTTGCCGTTCCCGCCGGCGAGCTTGCTGAGCTCGGCGACGAGCTCCGTGAGGCGCTCTCGTTCGGCCACGAACTCGGTCAATCGGGTGAGCGTCAACGCGGCCTCAGAGGCGAGGTGCCTGACCACTTCGGCGGCGGCCCCCCGCTCGGCTGCGAGGTCCGCAAGAATGGCGGCCGCGACCGCCCTCTCCTCGGCGAATTCGGCGACCTTGTGCGCGGCCTGCGCCCGTTCCTCGGACAACTCGGCTGTCAGCTCGGCGGACTGGGCCCGCACCGTCAGAAGCTCGGCGGCCATCACGTCGGCGCGCTTTCGGGCGGAGTCCAATTGCTCGTCCCATTGGTTGCCTGCGAATGCCTCGCTCACATGCTCGTCATCGTCCGACATCGTGCCTGCCTCTCGGTTGCGGCACAATCCTCTTCGGCTTCATACCCACGCGGGATCGAGTCGGGCAATCGGGCGAGCGCAGTCCTATGATGTTGCGCGTGGGGGGATGCCGCCGGAGGGGGAAGACCGTGGGCTGGTTCGACGATGCCGAGGTCCAGCGCGTCAAGCAGGAGAAGGAACGGGTCGACGCCGGGCGGCGTCTCAGGGAGCAGCAGCAGAAGACCGAACACGCGGAGCTCATGGACTTCACGGTCCAGGGCCTGACGGCCTTCCCGAGCGCGGCGCGGAAGGCCGGCCTCCCGACGGAGAAGCGAGAGATCGGTCGAGTGGGACTCCGTCCCAAGACGGTCGACGGGTGGCTGCTGATGACCTCTGTCTTCGACAACAGCTACCTGTATCACTACTGGGTCGACGTCGACGGGGGTGTCTGGACGGACACGACGCCCAGCGACGTCCAGAGGATGGCCCAGTGGCTGGCGAAGAGTTGCGACTATCGATCCGACGCGATCCGGGAGACGCTCACGGCGGCGCTCGCGGGAGTACCGCTGACCAAGGCCTACTAGCCGGGACAGTCCGTCCGCGATCGAGCCTTTCGGGTTCCCGCCACACGGCAGGACCCCGTGATCCTGCGCGTGGACGCGCGTGCGGGAGCACGCGCATACTCACGGACAGATCGGTGGACGGAATGGGGGCATCGTGAGCGACTCTCTTGCGGGCAAGGTCATCGTGGTCACCGGATCGACGCGCGGCATCGGGCGCTGCATGGCCGAGGCGTGCGCCGCCGAAGGCGCCACCGTTGTCGTGTCGTCGCGAACCGCTTCGGCCGTCGAGGAGACCGTCGCGGCGCTGAAGGCCACGGGCGCGAACGCGTCGGGCGTCGCCTGCGACGTATCGAGCGAGCCCGACCTCGAGGCGCTGCTCGCCCATGCGATCGCGACGCACGGCGGAGTGGACGTGTGGGTCAACAACGCCGGCATCTCGCTCGGGATGCGCCGACACGAGGAGACATCGCCGGAGGAGATCCGCCGCATCGTCGACATCAACCTCGTGGGCACGATGCTGGCCTCGCGCCTCGTCGTTCCGTACTTCATCAAGCGCGGCAAAGGTGTGCTCGTCAACGTGTCCGGCCGCGGTGGACGCGGCGACGCCGCCTCGTACACCGCCGCCTACGCCGCCACCAAGGCCGGCGTGATGGTCTTCACCAAGAGCCTCGCGGCCGAACACAAGGCCGACCCGATCTCGATCCTCGTGTTCATGCCGGGCATGGTCGACACCGACTTCTACGGCGCCGGGATGCAGGTCAGCCCTGATCTCGCCGATCTCGCGGGCAACATCCGGATCGTGCTCGACGCGATCGGCACGCCACTGTCCGATGTCGGGCCGAAGCTGGCCGGGGTATGCGCCATCAAGCCGGGAAGCGAGACGGGGACGGTGCACCGGGTCAGCAGCGGGATGCGCGGCATGCTGGGCGGGTTCAAGCTGATGGGAGCCCGCATCTCGGGCCGCATGAAGCCTATGTAGGGGGAGCGCGTGGGGGACGACGGGGATCGATCCGACCTGTGGGAAGAAGCTTGGTCGCGGCCTGCGCCGCCGGCCGAGCCACCTGTGCGCTCGCGACCGCAGTGGGAACCCGGAGAGGCCGGCGTCCGACGCGCCGATCGCGCGGGCTCGCACGCGCCGCGGCATTCCCGGCGCGTTGTCGAGATCGGCGGCCGCGACGCCCACCTCACGTTCGAGCCACCCGAGGAGTACCGTCCCGACCACGTCGAGCGGCACCGCGACACCTCGGCCCGAGGCGCGGCCGCGCGTGACACGAAGCGCAAGCGCCGCGAAGCCGGCGCCACCAAGGCACCCCGACGTCCCGGACCGAAGCCCTTCCTCCCGGGCGGCGTCAGGATGCCGCGCGGGACCGTCGTGGGCTACCGTCGCCGCTTCCGGGGCGGCGCCCCGCTTGTGGTCTTCGTGCTCGTCATCGTGGCGATCATCGCAGCGCTCGCTTGGTGGCTGCTCACGCGTCCGGCCGCGCTCGCACTGACGCTCTCCCCCTCCGACGCGATCGTCTCGGTCGCGGGGCACGGAACGGGCACCGGAGCCCTGACCCTCGACGGCCTGGAGCCGGGCACCCTGACCGCGACGGTGGCGCGCTCCGGCTTCGAGACCGCGACGGTCGAGATCGAGGTCCTCCGCGAAGCGCGCACGCAACGCACGGTCGCGCTGCGCCCACTGCCCTTCAAGGTGAAGTTCACGACGCGGCCCGCCGGAGCGCACGTGAGCGTGAACTGCGCCGACGGCTCGGTGCTCACCGGCACCACCCCCTGCTCGATAGTCGCCTCGGCGGGGCCTATGACCGTGACGGTCTCGCGCAGCGGTTCCAACACCTTCAAGCAGAGCCTGTTCCTTGACTCGGCGCGCTCGGTCGACGTCCTGCTCGACCCGCAGGGACAGCTGGTGCACGCTCTCGGCTCGCTGACAGCGAAGGGCGCCCCGAAGGGAGTCTCCGTGACGCCCGACGGGCGCGAGGCGTGGGCGACCATCCTCAACGGCCCTCCCTCGATCGAGATCTACGACCTCAAGGCGATGCGCAAGACCGGGGGGATCGACATCGGCAAGTACGGGGCGGTCGAGGTCATCTTCAACCGCGACGGCAGTCTCGCCTACGCCAGCCAGATGGAGACGGCCAAGGTCTTCGAGATCGACACCGCGACGCGCAAGGTCGTGCGCTCGTTCGCCACAGAGTCGGCGTGGACCAAGGTCATCGCGCTCTCACCCGACGAGAAGACGCTCTATGCAGCGAACTGGTCCGGCAACGACGTGAGCATCATCGACCTGACTTCAGGCAGGCTCATCAAGCGCGTACCCGTCGCCAAGACACCGCGCGGGCTGTGGCCAACCAGGAACGGGCGCTATCTCTACGTGGCCGGCTTCGCCAGGGGCGACCTGCAGCGCATCGACCTGAGATCGGGCGCGATCAAGACGCTGTTCGTCAGCGGCGGAGCGATGCGTCACCTGGTCGCGGACGAGGACACCGGGAAGCTCTACGCGTCCGACATGGCGAAGGACGTCGTGTGGGTGTGCGACATGAAGACGCTCAAGGTCACCAAGTTCTGCGACACCGACGAGAAGCCGAACACCATCGAACTGTCGCCCGACGGGCAGATCCTGTTCATCTCGAACCGCGGCGAGAACAACCCGAAGTCCTACTACATCCCGGGCTACGAGTGGGGCACGATCCTGCTGGTCTCGACCTCGACCGGCAAGCCCCTCGACGCCATCGTGGGAGGCAACCAGTGCACGGCGCTCGACGTGTCGGCCGACGGTCACACGCTCGTGTTCTCGGACTTCCTCGACGACCGGCTGCGCGTGTACGACGTTCCCGGGTTCTCGACGCTCGCGCAGGGCTACGGGGGACGCTACGCGGAGCACTTCGCGGCGCTGAAGAAACCGAAGCCCCCGTCGGCCGCCCACGCTACTCCTCGACGGCGTGCCGTCCGAACTGCTCGCGAAGCGCCGAGAGCACCCGGCCGGTCCAGTCGGGATCGCGTTCGGACTCGACGCGGAAGCGCAGCGCATCCTCGATGACCCGCGCGCGGATGCCGAGGTCGCGGGCCGCGTCGAGCGTCCACTCTCCCTCGCCCGTGTGCGCGACGGTCCCGCTGACGCCCCCGAGTCCCTCGCCGTGGAGACGGAATGCGCTCTCGAGCCACCCGACCAGGCGCGATTCGATCACGCTGCCGCGGTTGTAGACGGCGGCCGCCTCGGTCAGGTCGATCGAGTAGTCGCTCGCCCTCAGCACGGTGAAGCCCTCGGCGATGGCCTGCATCATGCCGTACTCGATACCGTTGTGGACCATCTTCACGAAGTGGCCCGCGCCGACGCCCGCGAAGTGCCGGAAGCCGTCGGGCACCGTCAGATCCGCCCACAGCGGGCGCAGACGCTCGAAATCGTCGTGCGCGCCGCCGATCAGCAGGCACGCGCCCTCGCGTGCGCCGGCCGGCCCTCCCGAGACGCCGACGTCGACGTAGCTGATGCCGAGCACCTCCAGACGTTGGGCGCGCGGCAGGTCGTCCGTCCAGCGCGAGTTCCCGCCCTCGACGACGGTGTCGCCCGGTTCGAGCAGCCCGGCCAGCCCGCCGTCTCCGAAGATCATCGCGTCGACAGCTGCGCCGGCAGGCACCATCAGCCACACGACGCGCGGCGCCTCGAGCGCCGCGACGAGCTCAGCCAGCGTGGTGGCCGGCGTGACCCCGTCGGCTGCGATGCGCGT
>Ga0209746_1000681_pt1 | contig 17103 bp, 11 predicted proteins | sample BarGraNGADG00211_3_FD_184496 | JGI IMG/M metagenome (GOLD analysis project Ga0209746, IMG submission 184496) | Arctic peat soil microbial communities from Barrow, Alaska - Barrow Graham LP Ref core NGADG0011-211 (SPAdes) (version 2) | ecosystem: Environmental > Terrestrial > Soil > Wetlands >... | reverse complement strand
AGGATTGTGGGGCAAGCCGACCAACATCAACAATGTGGAAACCTACGCCAATGTCCCATGGATCATCATCAACGGCGCCGATGCTTTCGCCGCCATGGGCACCGAAAACAGCAAGGGGACGAAAGTTTTCGCCCTGGCCGGGAAGATCGCCCGCGGCGGACTGGTGGAGGTCCCCATGGGGCTGACCATCGATGAGATCATCTACGATATCGGCGGCGGCATCCGCGACGGCAAGAAATTCAAGGCTGTGCAGATGGGCGGACCGTCCGGAGGCTGCATCCCGGCCACCATGGGCAACCTGCAGATCGACTACCAGAAGATCAACCAGACCGGGGCGATCATGGGTTCGGGCGGCATGGTGGTCATGGACGAGACGACCTGCATGGTGGAAATGGCCAAGTTTTTCCTGCGCTTCACCCAGGATGAGAGCTGCGGCAAATGCACATTCTGCCGCATCGGCACCAAGCGCATGCTGGAGATCCTGGAACGCATCACCGACGGCAAAGGGCAGGAGGGGGATATCGAATTGCTGGAAGACCTGGCCGACAAGATCCGCAACAACACCATTTGCGGCCTGGGCCAGACAGCGCCCAACCCGGTCCTGACCACCTTGAAGTATTTCCGCGAAGAATACGAGATCCATATTCGTGATAAAAAATGCCCGGCTCACAGTTGTGCGCCGCTTCTGACTTTCACCATCCTGGATGACAAATGCACCGGCTGCACCCTCTGTGCCAGGGTCTGCCCGGCCGCAGCCATCAGCGGCGAAAAAAAGAAAGTTCACAAGATCGACCAGGCCCTGTGCATCAAGTGCGGCAAATGTTTCGAAACCTGTAATTTTAAAGCCATCTGCAAGGATTGAAGGGGAACCCAGCCATGGACAATGTAAAAATCACCATCGACGGAAAGGAGATCAGCGCCCGGCCCAACCAGACCATTCTGGAAGTGATCCAGGAAAACCATATCGCCGAAATTCCCACCCTATGCCACGACCCCAAGCTTCCCCCATACGGCTCCTGCTATCTCTGTGTGGTGGAGGTCGAGTGGGTTAAAAAGCTGATCCCTTCGTGCTCCAGCCCGGTGGCCGACAAGATGGTCATCCATACCGACAACCCGCGCATCCACGAAGCCCGTAAAACGGCCCTGGAACTGCTACTGTCGAACCATTACGCCGACTGCCTGGCGCCCTGCCAGCAGACTTGCCCGGCCGGCGTGGACGTCCAGGGTTACATCGCGCTGATCGCCATGGGCAAGCCCAGGGAAGCCATCCGCCTGATCAAAGAGACCAACCCCCTGCACCTGGTCTGCGGCCGGGTCTGCGTGCGCGAATGCGAAGTCGCCTGCCGCCGCAACCGCGTCGACGACCGCGTGGGCATCGACTACCTGAAGCGCTATGCCAGCGACATCGACATCGAAGACCCCTGGACTCCCCGGCCGGCGCCGGCGAACGGCAAAAAAGTAGCGGTGGTCGGCGGCGGTCCGGCCGGTTTGACCTGCGCTTATTATTTGATCCTGAAGGGCTATGCGATCACCCTATTCGACAAGGCCCCGGAACTCGGCGGCATGCTGCGCTACGGCATCCCCGAATACCGCCTGCCCAAAAAGCTGCTGGACAAGGAGATCGGCTGGATCACCGGGCTGGGCGTGACCGTGAAAACCAATTCGGCCCTGGGCAAGGATTTTTACATTGAAAACCTGAAAGAACAGAGATTTGACGCCATTTATCTGGCCTTCGGCGCTCAAAAAGCGAAGAACATGCGTTTGGCCGGCGAAGACCAGATCAACGGTGTGATCCCGGGCATCGATTTCCTCTGGCAGCTCCAAGGGGAAAAAAAGCCTGAGATATACGGAAATGTCGTGGTCGTGGGCGGCGGCAACACAGCCATCGATGCCGCCCGCTCCGCCAAGAGGCTGGGCGCTGAAAAAGTAACCCTGTTGTACCGGCGCACCCGCAACGAAATGCCGGCCCACCACATGGAGATCGATGCGGCGCTGGATGAAAACGTTGAACTGATATTGCTTTCGGCTCCCACTGAACTAGTGCAGGAAAACGGCCGGCTGAAGGCCCTGACCTGCATCCGCATGGAGCTGGGCGAGGCCGACGCCAGCGGCCGGCGCAGCCCGGTGCCGGTGCCCGGCTCGGAATACCAGCTGCCCTGCGATTTCGTCATTTCGGCCATCGGCCAGGACGTGGACCTGTGCGGCATTCACAAAAACCCGCAGCTGCAATCCACCCGGCACAATACCCTGGTATTCAACGAAGACACTTTCGAAACCTCATTGCCGGGCGTTTTCACCGGCGGTGACATGGCCACCGGGCCGGCCGTGGCCATTGACGCCATTGCTCACGGAAAGATCGCCGCCAATGCCATCGACCACTATGTCCGGTCGGGGCAGGCCGCGGGCAAGGAAAAAGAATTCATCAGCCGCAAGGAGATCTTCGGGGATATTCCCGACAGCGATTTTGCCCATTTCTCAAAGATCGAAAAGGAAAAAATGCCCGAATTGCCGGCCGCGGGCAGGGCGAAAACTTTCGCCGAAGTCGAACTTGGTTTCGGCGATGATCAGGCGCAGAACGAGACCCGGCGCTGCCTGGAATGCGGGTGCTCCGCTTATTTCGAATGCTCCTTACGCAAACATGCGGTGGATTTCAAGGTCGACCTGAAAAAATTCGTGGGGGAAGTGCGCAAATACTCTGTGGACAAGGCCCACCCTTTCATCACCCTGGACCCCAACAAGTGCATCGCCTGCGGCCGCTGCGTGCGCACCTGCTCGGAGATCCTCAAGGTTTCGGCGCTGGGATTCGTCTACCGCGGCTTCAAGTCGGTGGTTCGCCCTTCTATGGAAAAAAAGCTCCTGGAAACCAATTGCATATCCTGCGGCAACTGCATCGCCGCCTGCCCCACCGGCGCCATCGTCGAACACCTGCCATTCGCCAAACCGGGCCCGTGGGCCGGCAAGAAGCATGTCTCGATCTGCCATTTCTGTTCGGTAGGCTGTGTTTTGCAATATAAGGTTTTTGACCGGGATGCATTTGCCGCCGAGGGATTCGGCGGCGAATCGCACAACAAGGGCTATCTTTGCCACAAGGGCCGCTTCGCCTACCGCTACATGCTGGACGGGCAGCGCCTGCTGAAACCCCTGTTGAAAGACAAAAGCGGTCCGCAGGAAACTTCCTGGGAGCAAGCGCTCGATCATGCCGCCAAGAAAATCAATGCCATCAGCAAAAAATACGGCCCGGAAGCCGTGGCTGTTTTCGGCTCGCCCCGGCTGGCCAACGAAGAACTGTATTTGCTGCAGAAATGGGTGCGGGCCGGGTTCAAGACCAACATGATCGGCAGTTTCAACAATTTAATAAACGGCCGCGACCTGGATGCGCTGGATGAGATGTTCGGCCTGACCGCATCCACCACCACCATGGATGAATTCAAAAACGCCGATATCATCATGGTCATGAACGCCGAATTGACCGAGAACAACCTGGTTGCCGAATTAAAAATCAAAGAAGCCATGAAAAATGGCACCCACCTGGTGACCGTCAGTTCATCGGAAAATGCCCTGAGCAAGATCGCCGATCTCTGGCTCGATCCCAAGCGCGGGACCAACACGGCCCTGCTGGCAGGGCTGGCCAATGCGCTGATCAACAAAGACAAGATCGATCGCGATTTCATCAGCCGCCGCACGGAGAATTTCCCCAGCTACCAGGCCTCTATCGCCAAGCTGGACAGAACAACAACCATTGAAACCACCGGCGTCCAGGAGGAAAAATTCGACCAAATGGTGGCCATGCTCTCCGCTGCGCCCAATCTGGTCGTGGTTTATGGCGTGGACCAGTGCCTGGAAAAATCAAGCGACGACATCAAGGCACTGGGAAACCTGCTGCTGCAGCTGGGCAAATCCGGCCAGCCAGGCAACGGCCTGCTCCTGGTCAGCGAATTCGCCAATTTCCAGGGACTGCTGGACATGGGAGCCGATCCCCGCTACCTGCCCGGGGCAGTCCGCAGGGGCGATCCGGTCATCGCCCGTTTCCAAAAAATATGGGGTGTAAATTTGGAGCCGATCTTCAAACCAGTTGATCTTGCCGAAAGATTCAAAAAAGGCAAGATCAAGGCTCTGGTTGTATTCGGGGAAAACCCCCTGGCTTCGACTGCGGCGGGCAAATGGCTGGCCGCCGTGGAATTCAAGCTGGTAGTCGACTTCTTCATGACCGCCAGCGCCGCCGAAGCCGACGTCGTTTTGCCGGCCTCGACACCGCTGGAAAGTACCGGAACCTACACCGCCTGCGACCGCCGGGTGCAGCGCAGCCAGGCGATATTCCCGCCCAAAAGCGGCATGGCCAATTGGGAGACAATTTGCCGCCTGGCCGAAAAAACTGCATTCCCCATGCAATTTAAAAACACGGATGATATTTTCAAGGAGATCCAGCAGACCAACCCATTTTATCAAGATGCGGAAATGGGCGGATTCTGGGGGAAAAACCTGTTCAGAGAAAATTTCCACACAGCTAACGGCAAAGGGAAATTCCTGCCTCTGACCATCGAGATTGCTACCTGTAACCAGGAGAAGCAGCCATTGCTCGCCAGCGAAAACTATATCCAGACTAAAATAAAAAACAAACTGGTGATATAATACTTCCGTTGCTTTAGAAGGTGGGCATGGTGAAAAAAAAGGTCCAGCGCAAGGAATGCATCGAGTGCGCCCAGAAACTGGAATACGATCTGAAAGAAAGGATCAAAGAGTTGGAATGCCTGTATATCATCAGCTCGCAGATCGAATCCGGGAAAAGCCTGGGACAAATATTGGAAAACACTGCGGCAAACCTGATCAAGGGCTTTCAATATCCCGAGATGGCCTGCGCGACGATCGCTTTGGATCAAGCCCAATATACACCCGGGATGGTGCCGTGCAAAGAAACCAAAACATCGCTCCAGTCCGATATCGTGGTCAACGGCAAGGCCAGGGGCTTTGTCAGGATCGGCTATTTGCAAGCAGGCGATTTCCTCGAGGAAGAAAAAAAACTCATCAAGGAAATCAGCCACATGATCTCCAAGGCCATTGAAAAGCATGAACTGCAGCTGGAATTAAAAAAATATGTCGGCAACCTGAAGGACCTCGTCAAAGCCAAAACCAGGGAACTGGAAAAATCAAAAAAACGTTTTGAGGACCTTTTCGAAAACGCCCCGGACGGGATCGTCATTTCAAAATTGAACGGTGACATCCTCAAGGCCAATCGGGCTTTTTACCGCATGCTGCGTTACCCCGAGGACGGGTCGGTCAAGCTTAATTTTGTCAAAAACAAATTGTACGCCAATATCCCCCGCATCCGGCCTTACATTTTCAAAAAATTGAAGGAAAAAGGCTTTCTGGAAGGCATGGAGATGAGCCTTATCGATGCCAAGGGCAAGCAATGCCCGGTCATGGGGTCTTTCATCTATGTGGATTTTGACGGCCGCCGCTGCATAGAAGAAGTTTACAAAGATATCCGCTTCCGCAAAGAATTGGAACAAAAATTGATCGAACAGAACGAAAACCTGGAAAAGATCGTGCAAAAAAGGACCGCGGACCTGGAAAACCAAAAAAATCTGCTGGTCAACAAGAACGAGGAACTGCTGTCGCTCACGGAAAAACTGAAAGAAAGCAAGAACAAGTTGCAGACCCTTTTCGACGCCATTACCGACCAGGTCGTCATGATAGACCGCGATTTCAATATCAAAATGGCCAACCGCAAGGAAGGGGCCGACAGCGGCAAATGCTTCGCCAAAATTTTCAATTCGTCCCGGCCATGCGAAAGGTGTCCCGGGGCAATGGTTTTTCAACAGAAAAAATCCATTACCCTGGAAGAAAAATACGGGGATGAATATTATCTGCTGCAGGCTTACCCCATCTTCGATGACCAAGGAGAAGTTGATGGCGTATTGGAATTCTCCCGGCTTATCACCAAGCAAAAAAACATGGAAATGCAGTTGATGCAGACGGACAAACTGGCATCGCTGGGCCAGCTTGTCTCGGGGATCGCCCACGAGATCAACAATCCCAACACCTTTATCCGCGGCAATGTATCGATCATCCAGGAAGCGATGAAAGACATTTTGCCTATTTTGGACGAATATGCCCGCAATGACAGGAACCTGCAGATCGCCCGTCTGAATTACGACGTTTTTAAAAGCAACATACTGATTTTATTGGAAGACATGGCCCAGGGGACCAATCGCATCAAGACGATCGTGGAAGGATTGCGCAAGTTCGCCAAAAAGGACGACGGGGTATTGAACGATGAGGTGGATCTCAATGAAATCATTCAAAGTTGTCTGCGGCTGGTCGCCAACCAGATCGGCAGAAAGGCCAAGGTGAAACTCCAGTTGGACGGAAATATCCCGAAAGTTAAAGGCAATTCTCAGCGCCTTGAGCAAGTGGTCGTCAATATCCTGCTCAACGCCTCGCAGGCCATCGAAAAGAAAATGGGCGCGGTTGTGATCTCCACCGCACACCTTGAAAAGCAGAATGAAAACCTGCTGAAAATAAGTGATGACGGCAAAGGGATCGACGAAAAAATTCTGAAGCAGATTTTTGATCCGTTTTTTACCACCAAGAGAAACCAAGGCGGGACCGGACTCGGTTTGTCCATCGCCTATGGCATAATTAAAGAACACAAAGGCCGGATCGAAGTGGAAAGCAAATTGGGCTCGGGCACCACTTTTTCAATATATATTCCGGTCACGCCAAAGGAAAACCCATGAAAAAAATACTGGCCATAGACGACGATCAAGCCGTTTTGAACTACCTGAACATCATGCTGCTGCAAACCGGGACATATGCAGTTTCCACTCTCGTCAACAGCTCCAAGGCTTTTCACGAATTGAAAAACAACAATTACGATCTGCTGCTTTTGGACATGGATATGCCCGACGTAAGCGGGTTGGATATCCTGAAGCATATCAAAGAAAAGAACATTGATATCGAAACCATCGTGCTGACAGGGGTGGAAGACGTGGAGCTGGCTGTTTCGGCGATGAAACTCGGCGCTTTCGACTATCTGACCAAACCGGTGGACAACGACCAATTGCTGAAGATCATCGCGGCCGTTCTGGAAAACCGAAGGGACAAAAGCGCGACGGCGGCGGAACCCCCGGTTTCCCTGGAACATTTGAAATTCAAGGACGCCTTCAAGGATATCATCACCCAGAATGAAGAAATGATCCGCATGTTCCAAATGGTGGAAAGAATGGCGCAACCGGACAACAGCATCCTTATCTGGGGTGAAAGCGGCAGCGGCAAGGAACTGATCGCCAAGGCCATCCACCACATCAGCAAGCGCCGCAATGAAAACTTTGTCGCCGTGAATGCCGGAACTTTCGCCAATGAACTTTTTTCCTCTGAATTCTTCGGCCACGACAAAGGCGCGTTCACCGGGGCCAGTTCAGCCAAAAAAGGGTTTCTGGAAGAGGCGGACAAAGGGACGCTTTTTCTCGACGAGATCGGCGAATTGGCGCTGCCAATCCAGGTCAAGCTGCTGCGCGTCCTTCAGGAAGGGGAGTTTTTCCGGCTGGGTTCGACCAAGAATCAAAAGGTCGACGTCCGTATCCTTGCCGCCACCAACAAGGACTTGCTGAGTGAAATGAAAAAGGGGAATTTCCGCAAGGACCTGTTTTACCGCCTGAACATGAGCTCGGTATATCTGATACCGCTGCGGGAAAGAAAAGGTGATATCCCGCTCATGTGCCAGCACTTTTTGAAAAAATTCAATGAGCAGAATCAGAAAAATGTCCAGAAAATTTCCGAGCCGGCCATGCGCCTGCTGAACCAGTACGATTACCCGGGCAACGTCCGCGAACTGATGAATATCATCAACAGCGCCATCATCATTGAAAACGGGACCGAATTACTCAAAAAATCATTGCCCCATTATTTCCTGGAAAACTCCAATTTCAAGGAAGATGCGGCCACGGGAATGCCCTTGAAATCTTTAAGCGAAATTGAAAAAGAGCAGATCGGGAATGTGCTGCAGCACACCAAGGGAAACAAAACGCAGGCGGCAAAGATACTGGGAATATCGAGGGTCAACCTGCTGGCAAAGATAAAAAAATACCAGCTGCAGGCATAAAGGGAATTCCCGGCCGGCTTTTCCGATTCACGGCCTCTGATCAAGAGCAGCGATGATTTTCAAATACTTGTCCTCGATGATTTTCCAGGAATAATTTTCCAGGAAAAACTTTTTACCATTGGCCCCCAGGTTTTCGCGCAGACCACCGTCTTCTTGCAGGGCAAGAAAAGTTTCCTTGAATTCATCGTAATTGGAGTACCACAGCCCGGCCTGGCTGCGCCGGCATTGGCCGCGCAGCACCTCGGTGCGGCCGTTGGCCAGAACCGGTTTCCCGATCGCCCAGGCCTCCAGGGCGACCATGGAAAGCGATTCGAACTGCGAGGGCATGACTAAAAATTCCGCGCCCGCGAGCAGATCGAATTTTTCCCTGTTTTCCTGGAAGCCGACATGGACGATATTTTCATTTCCAGGGACGGGGATATATGCTTTGCCGATCAGCAGCAATTTCAAACCGGCCATGCCCTCGGCCAGCAGCCGCAGATAGAAATCGAACAATTCCGGAACGCCTTTATTTTCATCCAGGCGGCCGACATAAACGAAATATTTCCCCTGGATTCCCAAGCGCGAAGCGATCCCTTGCGCAGCAAAGCGGTCGGGGATCTCGGAGCCGACGCCGACCACATCGCTACAAACCGCAGCATTGTCGGAAACCCGGTTGATCAATTCTTTTTCCTCCAGGGAATTGTAAATGATCGCCGCCGGCAGGTTGAAAAAATCCTTGAACAGGCTGAGGTAGATCACCTGGTCGTGCTCCGCCGTGGGAACCAGAATGGCTTTGCGGCTGAAGTTGCCGACCCCGTGAAAGGAATGGTAGTAGCGGTAGGAGAAAAAAATAAAATAGGCGAATTCCTTTTTGCGATTTTCCAGAGTCCGGATCAACTCCGGGACCAATGGGCCTTCTTCCTCCAACCAGCGCATCTCATCGGCCAGCGAGTGCTCTTCTTCAAAAATATGCCGCTGGATTTTGCCGAAGACCTCCGGATCCCTGGGTCTTTCCACGCGGAACCGGTTCACCAGTATTCCGTTTAATGATTCCTGCTGTTTTTTATAAAAATGGTCCCAGGTGACATAATCATGGGCCGTGGTCGTAAATATTTCGATGGTAAAATATTTGCTTAATTTTTCGGCGATCAAGCGGGCATGGTATTCAGCCCCGCCATTGATCTCCAAACCATAGCGTTGCACAACCACCGCGATCTTTCTGGGCATGGGGCCATTATATTATATCCGGGGCGATTTTCAATAAAAATAAAGGATGGGCTATCGCGTTATGCGAAACATGAACCTATATGGGGAGTATGTGGGTAATATTCATTTTGACGGCCGCAGCTGGTTCGGGGATGCCTCGGTTATTTCGGGGGGATCTTCGCCTCGAGCGCCCGCCTGAAGTCGGGATTGATCTTCACCCCGGCCGCTTCGGCCCGCAACAAACAATCCAGCGCCTCCTGATATTTCCCCAGGGAAAACGACACCAGGGCCAGGTTGTTGTAGGCGTTGCCGAGGTTGGGGTCAATTCGGATGGCTTCCTGGTATTGGGCCGCGGCGTCGACCAGCATACCCAGGCGGTAGAGAACATTGCCGTGGATATAAAAGTACCCGGCAGGGATCTCGAAGGTCGGGGGGATCGGCGAGTTAAGCCGGGTGTCTATCTGCTGAATGGTCCGGGTAATGGCTTGGGTCGACTTCTCATAGTCGCTTCTGCCCTGGCTGCTGGCGGGCATTTGGGAAAGGCGCTCACGAATCTGATCCAGCTGCTCCTGCAGTCCCTGCCGCTGCTGGCGCAGCTGGTCCAAGTACTGCTGGTGGGTGAAGGTGTGGAACTTGGCGATGGTGGCATAGTTCTTTTCGGCGGCGGTGATCGAGGCTAGAGCCTGGGAGAACTCCTTGCGCTTGAGCTGGATCTGGGCCATCAGGTAGTAAGCGTCCGCATGTTCGGGCATGATCGCCAGGGCTTCCAGGAGCTTTTTTTCGGCCTTGTCCAGGTTGTCCTTGGCGAATTGTTTGGCGGCATCCAGGTAGAATGGAGTGGCCCGTTTAAAATTCTCGACCGTTTTTCGCTCCTCCATGTTGAAATCCTTCTGGGCGAACAGGGGCAGAGCCAGCACCATGGCCCCCAAAACGCCGACGACGATGCCCGCCATCTTCCCAATTTTATCCTGCTTCATTACATACCTCCTATGGGTTCTAACCCTTTTATTAAACTCTTCATAATATTACTTAAAAAAATTATCGGTTCAATAGGACTCAGGTAATATTTTTCAAAATAAACCTCAAGGATTATAGGGTTACTGCGACAATCACAACAGCAAACCTCTTTTTTTAATGGTTGATTCCCTGCAACAAATTGAAATCCTGCCGGCAATCTGTTACTTTGATATGGCGCAAGAAAGGAGAGATATTGGATCAATTGCTTAAGATCGGTTTGCAGGCGGCTGGCGAAGCCGGGGAAGTGATCTGCCGCAACTTTCATAATATTGCCGGATCCGACATACAAGCCAAGGGAAAAAACGACTTTGTCACCCGCGTCGACAGGGAAAGCGAAGCGATCATCAAAAATGCCATTGCCCGGAATTTTCCCGGGCACCGGATACTGGCGGAGGAAACCGGCGATTCCGCCCAGGCGAGCGAATTCCTCTGGGTCATCGATCCGTTGGACGGCACGACCAATTTCATCCAGGGCATCCCGCACTTTGCCATATCCATGGCCTTGCTGAGAGATAGCAAGGTTATGTTTGGCTTGATATACGATCCTCTTTCAAAAGAATGCTTTCACGCTTTTTCAAACCAGGGTGCCTTTTTGAATAACGCGCGGATCACCGTCAGCCTTACCGGCAAAATGAGTTCAGCTGTTGGCGCGACCGGTTTCCCCTTCAAGTCACCCCAGTTCCTGGAACAATATGCCAACGTTTTTAAAATCATGATGGCGCAATGCCAGGACATGCGGCGCTGCGGCTCGGCCGCCCTGGACCTGGCCTATACGGCTTGCGGCCGCTACGATTTCTTCTGGGAATCGCACTTGCTGCCCTGGGATTTCATGGCCGGGAAGTTCATCGTCGAAGAGGCCGGCGGCAAAACAAGCGATTTCCAGGCCCGGGAATTGGCGGTGCAAACAAGCTCGGTCATCGCGGCCAACACAGCTCTATATCCAAAAATTTTGCAAGTGATCGGAACGTTTTTTAACTGAACCCGAACCGCTTTGCACCCGCAACCGTCAGGGTCACCCGTCATCCCTGTGAACGGTGTCCGGGGAAAAAGCGGGAAGGCAGATCGCGACATATTCGGCTCCCTCGGCCCCCGGTGAGCCGTATTGTACCCATTCCCCGCGGGGAACCAAGATCGCTTCCCCGGCCGGGACATCATGAACCCCGTCCCTGGTTCTCACCTGCAAGGTCCCCTTTAAAACAACCGTATATTCGTCAAAATCCGGCGTTTGCCCCGGCTCGACCCAACTCGATGGACTGCGCATCACGGCGACGCTGATCTGTCCTTGGGCTGAATTCACCAAGCCGAAGTATTCCTCAATGATTTTTTTCTTGTTGCCGGCAGCTTCAATGACCGTCGGCGTCTTGATTTTTATCGCCATGCGCCCTCCAGAAATTTTCAGTCCCGCTGAATGTCTTCGCTTATTTGGCTTCTTGCAAAGCCGCCATGATGGTTTTTAATCCAGCAACGGGTTCGGCGATCGTGTCGCAGATGCCGCCGGTGTTTTTGGCGATTTTACTGAAGGCAGCATATATATCGCCCGAATTCTCAAAAGTGGCTCCCGATGAGAAATTGCTGTTCGACTTGACATAGAGGAAATGGAAGGTCAGCGGAGCCTGCTTGAACAGTTCACCGATGACATCGGCATTAAAGGGCGGTTTCAGGTTGTCTGAAGCGAATAGCTCGTTGGCCTGCATGGCGAAAATGGGCAACTCGCGCAACTTGTTCAGAGCTTCGCCACTCGGAACCGGCCGGAATTCGCGTTCGAACAGCAGGACCATGTGGTTCTGCCCGCGCTGGTTGCGAAACAGGCCGGCGATCTGACGCAAAGCGGCTTCATTGATTTTTCGCAATTGCTGCAGGTCGCCAAAACTTTGTTTGTAGCGCATAAACAGATTGCGCAAATTGAGTTCATCTCCATGGTCTGCGGGCCCTATCTCCAGCACACTGGTTTCAATGTTGCGAACGATACTTTCCATATCCTTGATGACCTGCTTGTAATTCTGCGCGGCCTGGGAGATATCGCCGCGCAGCTTTTCTTTCATCATGGCAATCAAATCGGCTTTCGGACGCGCCAAGGTGGTCTTGGAGAAACTGTAGAGTCGGGCCGGCGAATAAATGATCAACTGGTCATCCGGCCCCAACATGTCATTGAAAATATAAGTAAGCGCATCTTCCGCCCCGCTGGAATTGTCGAGGAATTCAAAGAAGACGACAAAATTCCGTTGGCTTTCGGCGGCCTGCAGAACGCCGGACCCCATGCATGCGAGAACGATCAACATGGCCAGGGAAAAAATGGAAACAAGTCTGAGATGCATATTTTCCTCCTCTGCACACCAAAACAGAAAAATAATACCATAATCCACTTTTCAAAAACAACTTTCATGGAATATCATTAGGATATGGACCTTTACGGACGATAGGAAGTTGTCCCGGATCATGGTATAATCAAAGTAGACCAACTGTTACCGGAGTCGATGCATGCGCCGAAAAACAAAGATCACTGACGACATTCTTGCTGGGCCAAGAGGAGTTTTTTCCATGCCACGTTCATTTTTTTTAATTGTTGTCCTGTTCCTGGCCATTTTGCCGCTGCCATGCGCCACGCCGGCCGAAGGAACAAAGCTGGCTGAAAAGTACACCGCTTGGCTGGACCTGACCGAATACATCATCACGCCCCTGGAGCGGAAAATTTTTTTGCAATTGACCAATGAGCGTGACCGGGACGCGTTCATTTCCTTTTTCTGGAAGCAGCGCGATCCAAGCAAGGGAACGCCGGAGAACGAATACAAAGATGAGCACATCAAGCGCTTTGAGTACGCCAAGCGCTATTTTGGATTCACCTCACCCCTTCCCGGTTGGAAGACCGACCGCGGCCGGATCTACATTTTGCTCGGTCCCCCGGTCAACCGGAACGAAGTATTCAATAGCTATCTCTATCCGATCGAAATCTGGGATTACTATGGTGATCCGGGCAAAGGTTTGCCCACGATGTTCAACGTCGTGTTCTACCGCAAGGGAGGCGCCGGCGACTTCAAGTTGTACATACCGGCTCAGGACGGCCCCGACCAGTTGCTGGTCACGCAGATCGGTGAATTCAATAGCTTCGATTACATGGCCATCTACCAAAAGCTTTACGAAATAAAGCCGGAAGTTGCCGAAGTGTCACTGTCGCTGATTCCCGGCGAAAAAACAGTCAATTATTCCCCATCCATGCGCGATTTGCAACTGCTGGCAAAGATTGCCGAACTTCCCAGGGAGCACATCAATACCACGTATGCCAGACAGTTCCTTGACTACAAGACTTATGTCGATGTCGAGGCCTCCTATGACTACCTCAATAACCGTCACGAATTGATTCTCCTGCGCGATCCCTTGCTGAAGATGAATTTTATCCATTTTGCCATTTGGCCGGAGCGCATCTCGGTTGACTTCTTGGATGAAAAAGAGAAATATTATTGCGCCTACAAGCTGGTGATCGACTTGAAAAAGGGCGATCGCAGCATCTACCAGTACACAAAGGATTTACCGTTCACCTATTCCAAGGAGGAAATGGAAAAGGCCCTGGCCAATGGGCTGATTCTGGCCGATATGTTTCCGGTGATCGACGGCGATTTCGACGTTTCCGTATTCGTCCAGAACGCGGTTAACCAGGAGTTCAGCTTTTTCAGCGAAAAAATCAGTGTCCCGCCGGCAGATCGCTGGGCGCTGTTCGGTCCGCTCGTCTCCAATAACATCAGCCGTGAGCCGAGCGCCAGCCACATCGCTTTTTCACTGCTGGATCTGCATATCAGCCTGGATCCCCAGCGAACTTTCGGGCAGCAGGAGCCTTTAAAGGTCTTCTTTTGCATCGACCGGGGCAGCGATACGGGCAAAATGACCCCGGAGATCGAGGTGAATAATCTACCTTCGGCGGGGGTAGCGCCATTTTCACGCAGTTTTTCTGCCCAAGCCAATGGCGATGATGCCCTGCAGGTGTTCAGCACCAGCATGGATCAATTCCCCCCCGGCCAATATCGCCTGACTGTTCGCGCTCGTGATAAAGCGAATATCGTACGCCTTAGTGGGGAAACCACATTCAGCATTTCCCGGCTGCCGCGCCTGCCCCATCCGCCGGTGGCCGCGCCGATGCTGGCCAATGATAAAATCTACGTCTACGACAGCATTCTGGCCGGCCAATACGAAAACAGCGGCCGAGCTGCAGAAGCGGGACAAGCCCACCTGAAAGCATTGGCGCAGGCTCCAGGCAATGCCGCGCTGATTAAAGCCTACGTCCATTTTTTGTTCGCGCAGAAAAAGTATGAGCAAGTCCCCGGGGCCCTGGTGCCACTCCAGGACCAAGCGCCGGCAGCATTTGATTTTTATTCACTGCGCGGCAAGGCCTACTACTATCTCGCCCGCTATGCCGAAGCCGTCGCCGATCTGCTCAAGGCCAATGCGCAGTACGACAGCGACATTTCGGTGCTCAACGCCCTGGGACTCTCCTTCCTGCGCCTGAACAACCCCCAGGAGGCCAGAAAGGCTCTGTCCGCCTCCTTGAAAATCAACGCCAAGCAGCCCGACATTGCTGCCTTGCTGAAGCAAACGGAGATCCCATGAAACGCAATGTCTCCGCCGGGTTTCCCTGGCTGGCCATCTTTCTGTGGCTGTTTTCGCTCGCCGCCCCGGTCCTGGCGGCCAAGCTCGATCCGGCCAGCAAAGAGTTCTACCACATGGCGCGCCATTTTTTGACCCGCAACGAGGAAAAGGCTTTCGCCAATCTGTCCACTCCCGAGTTGCGCCAGGAATTCATCGAGGCGTTCTGGAATATCCGCAACCCCGGACCCGAATCCGGGGAAAACGAGTTCCGTACCGAGCTGGAGACCCGCTTCGAGTTCGTCAACAAATACCTGCGCGAGGCCAACCGCCCGGGCTGGGATACGGCGCGGGGCATGGTGTACCTGTTGCTGGGCCCGCCCAGCATGATAAATGCAGGTCAGACGACATCCTCCCTGAGTGCGTCGAGAAACAACCCCATGCCCGATTCCATGATCTGGCCCTACCTGGAGCTGAACCTGGACGTGTGGTTCATTGACCGCGAGGGCTTCGGCATATTCGACCTGGACATGGCCAACACCTCGCCGCGGCTGCTGGAATACTTTAAAGCGGCCAAGATCCGCTTCCTCCAGAACGGGAGCAAGGAGGCGGAAGAACGCTTCCTGGAATTCAAGGCCGAGATCGAGCCGGCCAAAGACAGGCTGCTTGTCAGCATAGCGGCCAAGGATCTCCGCTTTGACATCGACGCCGAGGGGGGATATGCGGCCCGCATCCATTTGACGGTCAATCTCTACCAGTCCGACGGCACAGTCATCACCTGCAAGGACAACCAACGCATCGTGCTCACCCCGGAGATGCGGAAAAAAGGACGGCTGCCGATCGAGTGGACGATCCCTTTGAATAAAGGGAAAACCCAAATCGACTTGCTCGTGCTGGACCAGGCCGGCGGCAGGTCAAACCGGCGCTTATTATCGGTGAAAAAAAAGTGAAACTGCGATTCAATCAAGATCATAGGAGGATGTCCATGAAAATCAAAATCCATAGTTGCCTGGCCGGAGCCCTGCTGCTGGCCGCGGCCATTACGATCCAGGCCCAGGAAGGGCGCGGCGGCGGCCGCTTGACCGGCACCGTCGTGGATGAAAACGGCAGCGCCATCGAAGGGGCGACCGTCACCCTGAAATACATGGAATTCAATTATCAGCTGCAGGTCAAGTCCAACAAAAAGGGCCAGTGGGGGTTCGTCGGCCTGGGCAAGGGAATAGTCCAGGTTACGGGCGAGCTGGAAGGGTATGCTTCCACTACCACCCAACAGCCGGTCAGCGGGGCTTCCGCCAACCCGGAAATTCACCTCGTACTCAGGAAGGGAACCGGCGCGGCCGGCGACGAAAACCGCGACGCCATCCTGCGCGCCAACGAGCTGTTCGACAACCGCCAGTACGAGGAAGCGTTGAAACTCTACCAGGATTTTTCCCAGAAGAACCCGACCAATTACAAGGTCAGCATCTACATCGCCAACTGCAAGACCGAGATGCGCGATTATGAAGATGCCCTGACCGAATACCAGAAGGTACTTGCCGAGGTCACCAAGGAGACCCCGGACCTGAAGGGCAACGCCACCGCGGCCCTGGCTTATGCCGGCATCGGCGATGTTTACCTGCGCCAGCAGAAATTCAAGGAAGCCGAGGAGAATTTTCGCCGTTCCATCGAGATCCAGCCCGGCGATCCGGCCCTGCCCTACAATGTTGCCGAGATCATGTTCGTTCAGAACAAGGTTGACGATGCTGAAAAGTACTACCTGCTGGCCGTGCAGATAAAGCCGGAATGGCCCAAACCCTACCTTAAACTGGCCTATGTCGCCTTGAACAAGGGCCAGCTGGACAAGTCGCTGGAGTATCTAAAGAAATTCTGCGAAATCGGCAAGGACGATCCGAAATTCCCTGAAGCCCAAGCGCTTTTGCAATCGCTGCAGAAAAAATAATCCATACCGTGCGCAACCAGGACGGAACGCAGCGCCGCCCGCTGACCGGGGGTTTGCTTGGCCTGGGAATGCTGGCCGTTTTGGCGTTGAGCGGCGCCTGCAGCAGAGGGGGCGACATACCGGAAGCCAGGGGCTACAACCTCCTGCTGATCACCCTGGATACAACCCGCGCCGACCGCCTCGGCGCTTACGGGTTCAAGGGCGCCCGCACTCCCAATTTGGACCGCCTGGCCCGCGAAGGCATTCGCTTCAGCAACGGCCGCACATCCGTCCCGTTAACCATGCC
>Ga0209746_1000680_pt1 | contig 17136 bp, 20 predicted proteins | sample BarGraNGADG00211_3_FD_184496 | JGI IMG/M metagenome (GOLD analysis project Ga0209746, IMG submission 184496) | Arctic peat soil microbial communities from Barrow, Alaska - Barrow Graham LP Ref core NGADG0011-211 (SPAdes) (version 2) | ecosystem: Environmental > Terrestrial > Soil > Wetlands >... | reverse complement strand
CCACCAGGGTGAGACATCGAGACGCAGTTCAGAATGTGAATGGTCATAACAGAATTAAACCACAAATAACCTCAGATGGAAAGGAGTTTACTGCTTCTTGCATATATACGGGAACTTTGAAAGAGTAAAATACAGGTACTTACAGCAATTTACTGTTCATGCATAAATTTCTGAACTGAAGCAGCCAAAAAGTAGGAAAAAAACGACAATCTGGGTTCAAATATTTATACAGTACCCTGTGGGTTCACACCTTTGCACAGTACCCTGTAGAAAGAAGAACACGGATGAGTCTCTCCCATCCGCGTTCATCCAATTCAACCTTAATTGCTCAGAACACCAACCTCAACGGCTCTTCCAAAAACACCGCCAGCGCCTGCATAAATTTGGCCGCTTCGACCCCGTCGCTGACACGGTGATCCACCGAGATGGTGGCCTTCATCCGCCAGCCAGGTTTAACCACGCCGCCATCCACCACCGGCACCTCCCGCGCCGAGCCAACGGCTAATATCGCCGTTTCGGGCGGGTTGATGATGGCTATGAAATTCTCCACATCGTACATGCCCAGGTTGGAGATGGAGAAAGTCGAGCCTTCGATATCATCGGACTTTACCTTGCCATCCCGCGCCCGTGCCAACATGGCCTTCACTTCGGCAGCAATCTGACGCAGGGGCTTCGCATCCGCGTCTTTGCAGACAATCGTCAGCAAGCCGCCTTCGACGGAGACGGCCACTCCAACGTTAACCTGTCCGTGACGCAGGACTGAATTGCCATTCAACGAGGCGTTCAGGTTGGGGAACTGGCGCAAAGCAAGAGCTACGGCTTTGATGATAAAGTCATTGACAGAGAGCTTCTCGTTCTCTGGCACGATCTTATTGAACTGCGTCCTCAAGTCCATCAACGCATCCATTTTGTATTCGTGGGTCACATAAAAGTGCGGGATGCTCGCCTTTGACTCGGCCATGCGCCGCGCAATCGCCTGGCGGAGTTTGGACATACTCACAGTCTCATCAACCGCTGATGAAGGACGATGGACGACGGACGACGGAGTACTAACGATGGTCTGTGGTCCATGATCTGTGGTCGGCGGTCCACCCGCCAGCGCTGCTTCGATATCGCCTCGTACGATCCGTCCACCAGGGCCGGTGCCTTTGACGGTAGATAAATCCACTTTCTTTTCGCTGGCAATTTTTCTTGCCAGGGGCGAAGCCTTAAGGATTGCTGATTGTAGAATTTCGGGCTTCGGGCTCTCTCCGCTCGATTCCCGCCTCTCAGTTTTTACCTGTTTAGCTGATCCCTGATTAGCTGATTCCTGGATCACTTCATCGGCAGACCCAACAATCGCAATGGGTGAACCGACTGGCACAACCGATCCTTCCTCAACAACCAAACGACGCACCACACCGCTGGCGGAGGATTCCACCTCCACCGTCGCCTTGTCAGTCTCGATCTCGGCCAGCACCTCGCCCTTGTTGACGGTTTCGCCGACTTTCTTCACCCAACGGACGAGCGTGCCCTCAGCCATATCAAAGCCCAGTTTGGGCATGCTGATGGTCTCAGCCATTACAGCACCTCCCTGACGGCCGCCACCACGTCGGCAGGTTGCGGCAAAGCGGACTGTTCCAGCGTCCGGTTATAAGGCAGCGGAACTTCCTTCTGCGCCACGCGCACCACCGGCGCGTCGACGTAATCAAAGGCCTGTTCGTAGATGCGGCTGGAAACTTCCGCCCCCACGCCGTATGATTTCCAGCCTTCTTCGACGATGACCGCCCGGTTGGTCTTCTTAAATGACTCAATCACCGGGCCCATGTCAAGCGGTCGCAGCGAGCGCAGGTCCACTATCTCGGCCTCGATGCCATCCTTGGCCAGTTCCTCAGCGGCCTTCATCGAAATTTCCAGGCCCTTGGAATAGGTCACAATGGTGACATCCTTACCCGGACGCTGGATGGTGGATTTTCCAATCGGGACAACATAATCCCCATCCGGGACTTCACCCCGCACCTGGTACATCGTGGCATTTTCGATGAAAAGGACCGGGTCATTGGACCGGATGGCAGCTTTCAAAAGACCCTTGGCATCTGCCGGTGTCCCGGGCGAGATGACCTTCAGGCCGGGGAAATGGGCGAAAATGGCATCCGGTGTTTGCGAATGGGTGGCACCCAGTTGGCGTCCACCGCCGCCTACGGCGCGGATCACCAGCGGCAGGACGAACTGTCCACCAAACATATAGTGCAGTTTGGCGGCTTGGTTGACTATGTGGTCCATGGCCGAGAAGGCGAAGTTGATGGTCATCAGTTCAGCAATCGGCCGCAGGCCGGTCATGGCCGACCCAATCGCCGCGCCGATGATGGCAGCCTCGGCAATGGGTGTATCGCGGACACGCTCCCCACCGAAGTGATCGTAAAAACCCTTCGTTACCGCGTAGGATCCACCCCAGACACCGACTTCCTCGCCAAGAATAAAGACGTTTGGATCTCTTTCCATTTCCTCCCACATGGCTTGGGAGATGGCTTCGCGCATCGTGATACGGGCCATGCTACACCTCCTCCACGTAGACGTGGTCGAAAAGTGTATCAAGGCCCGGCTCCGGGCTGGCTTCGGCAAACTCGACCGCTTTCTGAACGTCCGCCTTCGCACGCGTTTCAATCTCCTCGAGTGCTTTGGTGGTTGCCTTTTTGTTCCCGGTCAGATAGGCATGGAAAACGCCTATAGGGTCGTGTTCTTCCCATTTCTTGACTTCTTCCTGCTTACGGTAGCGTTCAGGGTCGCCCATCGAGTGGCCGCGGAAGCGGTAGGTCATGATTTCCAGCATCCTCGGTCCGGACCCGCTGCGGACCGTCTCAATGGCCTTCTTAGCCGCCTCGTAGATCGCCAGCACGTCCATCCCGTCCACGCGCTCATGAGCCATCCCGTAGCCTTCGGCCTTCTGCTGGATTTCGGACACCGCTGAAGCACGCTCAACCGTCGTCCCCATTCCATACATGTTGTTCTCGCACACCCACAGCACGGGTAGCGTCCAGACCTTTGACAAATTCAACGCTTCGTGGAAGTATCCGATATTGGTGGCACCTTCGCCAAACATGCAGATAGTCACGCCGTCGCGGCCAGCATACTTGTCGCCCAGGGCCAATCCCGCAGCGAGCGGCATGTGCGCCCCGACAATGGCATGTCCGCCCCAGAAATTCCTGGTCACGTCCGCCATGTGCATTGAACCGCCGCGGCCTTGCGAAATGCCGGTGGCTTTGCCCATCAGTTCCGCCATCACCTGGTTGGCCGGGATACCACAGTTAATGGCCACACCATGGTCACGATAGGCCGTGATGACCCGGTCCTGCGGCTGGCGGGCAGCGATCAAGCCTGTGCTGACAGCTTCCTGACCAATGTAGAGGTGCATGAACCCACCGATCTTGCCAGCTTGGTACAATTCGGCCCCGCGCTCTTCCAGCCGGCGGATGAGCACCATCTGATAATATAAATCCAGAAGTTTCGCTTTATCCATTCTATTCTCCAAACAATTCGTATCGGAGTGATTATATCCAATATTTATCAGTTTTTTATAGGAAATTCAAGAGGAGTTCGCATGATGTGGTATATTCCCCTCATGCCCATCTCCACCCCCGCTACACAAACCCTCGACCTTCTCTCCGTTCCCTACCGCGCTTTCGAGCACCCGCACCCGCCCGGGTCGCTCGAGCAGGCTGCCCGCGAACGTGGACAGGCCCCCGGGCAGATCATCCGCAGCATCCTGTTTAGATATGAGAAGGAAAACTTCTTCCTGACCCTGATGGCCGGGCCGGGACAGATCTCCTGGCGCAAGTTACGCGCCCACCTGGGCGTTTCGCGCATCTCGATGGCAACCGAAGACGAGGTGCTGACCGTCACCGGCTGCACGGTCGGAACGGTTTCGCCGCTCGGCTTGTCGCGTCCCATCCGCATTCTGGCCGATGTGAGCGTCTTCAAGCCGGAGGAGATTTCCATCGGCTCCGGGGCGCGAGGGGTGGCAATTATTATAAAATCTGCAGATTTACAGCGGGTATTGGGGAAAATCGAGGTCGGACAATTTTGTTAACCCGCCTCGTGTTCGGTCGCGCTTATAATTGAGGCAAGCCTTTCCATCATCCCTCCAGGAGATTTTCATGAGCGAAAAAGAGAAGAAACCCGATGGGATGTACATTCACACGCCGTCCATTAAACGGCTGAGACGAGACCTGGCCAGGATTATCCAGAGAGCCATCTCATAACCCCTTGGCAGATTTATAAATCATGCGGCCTTTACCCCAACTCACCAGCCTCTGTTTTCTCTTCCTCTCAGCCTGCGTGGTACTGGCAGGGTGTGGACCTACCCCAGAGGAACAGTCCACCATGACTGCCACTGCCCAGACAGCCACTGCAGCTGCCTGGACCCGAACCCCGACTCCCACCCGAACCTTTACCCCCACCTCAACATCCACGCCCACCTCAACATTCACACCCACCGCGTCTTCCACTCCTACAATTACTCCCACACCCACAATCACCCCCTCCCCCACCTTTGATTTCCCCAAAGTCACTGTGAACAAAGCTGCCGCAGCCTGCCTTTGGGGCCCGGCGAAGGCTTACCTTTATGCATGGGACCTGCGTGCTGGCGACACCGGCACCGTCTATGGTCGCGCCCCGTACGGAAGTAACTGGCTCTATGTAAGGATGGACAGGGTGGGAAAGTACTGTTGGGTTTCCCCTTACGTTGTTGATGTTGTCGGCGACCCCCATACAGTCATCGTAGAGACGGTTCGCCTGCCCATCACAAACGCCCTTTACGCCCCGCCGACCAATGTCAGGGCTGAACGCCAGGGAGACCAGGTCATAGTCTCCTGGGACCTGGTCTGGATGACGGAGGACGACGACCGCGGCTACTTCCTCAATGTGTGGGTATGCCAGAACGGAAAATACGTCTGGATACCGATCGGTCTGCCAGACCAATACACGACATCGGTTACATTCACGGACCAGCCGGGCTGTTCCCTGCCATCCGGCGGGCAACTCTATACCGTTGAAAAGCATGGTTACACAAGTCCCGTGGATATTCCCTGGCCTCCTTAAATTATTAACCAGCCGGTTGTAGAGACACCTACTGAAATCCCGCTGTTAATAGAATCGTCTTTGTCGTCATCATGAAGTCAGTTTGGAGAATGGCTTCACCCTTTCTGAGAAGTAACGACTTCAGTCGTTCGACCAAAAAACACCTAAAGTCGCCACTACAAATCCCTTTCGTGAAGTACTGGGAATAACAAAAAATGCCCGACAGGTGTCGGGCATTTTTTGTCTATTGTATATTGCTACTTATCTTCGGCAATCTTCTTACCGCTGTACTTCAGCGCCGAGTGCGCCGCGGCTAGTCTGGCAATCGGGACACGGAAGGGCGAGCATGAAACGTAATTATTGCCAATCATGTGGCACCACTCGATGGAGTCGGGGTCGCCGCCATGTTCGCCGCAGATTCCCACTTCCAACCCGTGGCTGGTCTTGCGGCCATCGTTGATCGCCATCTGCATCAGCTTGCCCACTCCTTCCCGGTCCAGGATCTGGAACGGATTCTTGGGCAGGATTCCCTCGGCCACATAGGTCACCAGGAAATTGCGCTCGGCATCGTCGCGCGAGTAACCGAAGGTCATCTGGGTCAGGTCGTTGGTGCCGAAGGAGAAGAATTCAGCCAGTTTGGCAATCTCTCCGGCGGTCACAGCCGCCCGCGGGATTTCGATCATCGTACCGAACTTGTAATGGAATTCCACCTTCTTCTCTTCCGTGACATCCTTGGCAATGCGGACGAGACGCGGCTGGATCCATTCAAGTTCCTTGACCGTGCCGGTCAGCGGGATCATGACCTCCGGCTTGACCACGATTCCACGCTTGGTGCAGTCCGCGGCGGCTTCAAAGATCGCGCGCACCTGCATCTCAACGATTTCAGGCATGGCGATGCTCAAGCGGACGCCACGCAGACCCATCATCGGGTTGGATTCGTGCAGACTCTTGATGGAGGCCAGCAGGTCTTCTTTTTCCTTCAAACCCTTGGTCTCGCCCTTGACGCGCATGGTCACAACTTCTTCGAAGAGTTTCTCTTCGTCTGGCATGAACTCGTGCAGAGGCGGGTCAATCAAGCGGATGATGACCGGATAACCGTTCATCGCTTCGAACAGGCCATCGAAATCCTTGCGCTGAGTCGGGAGGAGCTGGTTCAGGTAGCCCGTGCGCTCTTCGCTGGTCTCGGCAAGGATCATCTTCTGCACGATCGGCAGGCGCTCGGTCTCGAAGAACATGTGCTCGGTACGGCACAAGCCGATGCCTTTGGCGCCATACGAACGGGCGCGCTGGGCATCCTTGGGATAGTCCGCATTGGCCCATACCTGTAAGCCGGGGGCTTTGCGGCCATCGGGCAGGATGCGGATATCTTTGCGGGCAGCGAGTTCATCCGCCCAGCCGAGCAGGGTCAGCAGGTCAGTCTGTTCTTCGATCTTGGCTTCGACGGTTGGGATCTTACCAATGAATACCTTTCCCGTCGTACCATCGACCGAAATCCACTCGCCTTCCTTGACGACTTTGCCATCCACTTCCATGATGCAATTCTCGAGGTCGATCTTGATCATTGAAGCACCAACCACGCAGGGAATGCCGAATTGGCGTGCGACCACTGAGGCGTGCGAGGAGGCCCCGCCTTCGCTGGTCAGCACTCCCTGGGAGGCGATCATGCCATGCACATCATCGGGCTTTGTAAAAGGGCGCACCATAATGACTTTTTGCTTTTCGTCCTTGGCCATGCGCTCAGCGGTATCAGCATCAAAATATACCTGGCCAACCGCTGCGCCCGGTGAAGCGTTAACGCCCGTGACGTAGTAAGCACCCGATTTTTCTGCGGCTATCATTGCCTTCTCATCGAACTGTGGGTGGAGCAGCATATCTACAACTTCGGGAGTAACGCGCAATACTGCTTCTTCCTTCGAGATTAACCCCTCGTTCGCCATATCGATGGCGATCTTGATTGCCGCCTTGGCTGTGCGCTTGGCATTGCGGGTCTGGAGCATCCACAGTTTGCCGCGCTCGATGGTGAACTCGACATCCTGCATATCTTTGTTATGCTTCTCCAGCTTGGCAGTGATTTTCATGAACTGTTTATAGGCTTCGGGCATCTTGGTACCGAGGTGCTCGATCGGGTCGGCGTTGCGGATACCGGCCACCACGTCTTCGCCCTGGGCATTGAGCAGGAACTCTCCCATCATCTTCTTGTCTCCGGTGGATGGGTTGCGGGTGAACGCCACGCCCGTGCCGGAGTCGTCGCCCATGTTCCCAAAGACCATGGTCACGATATTAACCGCCGTTCCGAGGTCTTCTGAAATATTGGTCGCCTTACGGTAGTCAACAGCTTTCTTGCCCATCCAGGATTCGAACACAGCTTTGGTGGCCACTTCAAGCTGGGCAAAAACATCCTGCGGGAATTCTACGCCGGCATGCTGCTTGTGCAGTCCTTTGTATTCGACCACCAAGGCTTTCCAATCATCGGCTGTCATTTCCGTATCTAGCTTGTAACCCTTCCCGGCCTTGTATTCGTCCATGGGATGTTCGAAAACCTCGTCATCGAGATTGAAGACGGTGGTGCCAAACATCTCGATCAGACGGCGGTAGGAATCATAGACAAAGCGGGGATTGTTGGTCAGCTTGATCATGCCCTCCACGACTTTGTCGTTCAGACCAATGTTGAGGATGGTGTTCATCATGCCGGGCATGGAGAACTTGGCTCCTGAGCGGCAGGACACCAGCAAGGGATTCGACGGATCCCCGAACTTCTTATCAGCCTGTTTCTCAACAACCTTGAGAGCTGCCAGCATCTGGTCCCACTGGCCTTCGGGAAATTGACCGGTCTTGCGGAATTCATTGCACGCTTCGGTTGTGACAGTGAAACCGGGCGGCACCGGGACCCCGGCGCGGGCCATATCGGCCAAGCCGGAACCTTTGCCGCCGAGCAGGCCGCGCACGCCCTCCCATGAACCGGCATACTTTTCAACTTCCTCGACCTCTTCAAAAAGATAAACCCATTTCTTACTCTTAGCCATTTTGGCCTCCTGCGGATGAAATAAAATGTCTACATTCGAATCTATTAACGAACGCAGCACAATTCAACAAAGTTTATGTAAAAACACACAATCCGAAAGTTTACCACAAACTTTGCCCTCCAACTGCTGCCAATCCACGGTTCTCTGCGAATCGCCGTGGTGATGGGGTAATTACTGCCTCACTGTGGTAATTCCCAAACAGCCGTTTTGTAAAGCAATTGCAAAGCGCAAACTGACCCCATTGAATGATAATACAGTAATTGATGGTGGTGACTTTTATATGACCCAAAAAGTGCTTGCAATTGATGATGATCCTGCCATGACAGAATTGCTAACCCTGCTTTTAAAAACGCACGGTTACAATGTCCTGACAGCCAACACCGGTGAAGAAGGTGTCAAGATCGCCCGGGAAGATTCTCCCGATGTAATCATCCTCGACCTGATGATGGCCGGCATGGACGGCTGGCAGGTGTGCACTCAAATACGAACGTTCAGTACTGTGCCCATCCTGATTATCTCCGCACTCGACAGCCCCGGTTTGGCCGCCAGTGCCCTCGACGCCGGTGCGGACGATTACCTGGTCAAGCCCATCTCCAGTGGGATTCTGATTTCTCACTTGAACCAACTGACCCGCCGCACTGGTATGAAGAACGGCAATAAATCCAAACCGAAAACTGCTCCCCTCCCAGCCTAGGAGATTGTTCCAGAATTCCGGCGCAGGCCCCAGCCTGCGCTTTTTTATTTGTGCTAAAATCAGGCTGTTCTTTTTCAGGAAACACACTTGCAATCACAAAAATTCTTTGGAGTTCTGCCATGCAAACCTGTTCCAAGTGCAATGCTTCTTCACCCGATAACGCCTTAACCTGTGTCAACTGCAACGCCGACTTGATCGAATTCTCTGCCACTACGGTAGCGCTCAAGCGCATGCAGGCCAATCCGCGTATCAGCGGCATCCGCGTTTCAGTGGCGGACGATGCATGCCCGCATTGTTATGAGTTGTTGAAAACCTATCCAAAAAACAATGTGCCGCACCTGCCCCACGAGGGCTGTTCGCACGAGAACGGCTGCCGGTGCTTCTATGAACCGGTGCTGGAAGAAACAGCACTTGTTGGAAAAGTTGCAGACTAATTCTAACCAACCCTCCCCCATAAAAAGGGGGAGGGTGATTTTTACAGCAAAGTTTTTAGCGCCTCCGCACTGACCTGCGGCGCTTCCATCATCGGCATGTGACCTACTCCCTCGATTTCAACAAGAGAACCTTTCTTCACCGCAGCCCGGACATCACGAGCACGCTCGATGGGCACAATTTTATCCGTCAGCCCGTGGATAATCGCCACCGGAAAATCGAAGGTGGAGAGAATATCTGTTGAATCAGAACGGTCAGCCATCGCCCGCAGTGCCCCGGCCACGCCTTCCCGCGGCTGGCGCAGGATGAGTTGTTTCAAGGCTGCCTGTAAATCGGTGTTTGCTGTCAGCAGGGCAGGCATGGACTCGGCCACCTCGCCCACTCCGCTGGCTTCCACGCGATCTGCCATCTGGTAACGGACTACCTTCTTCTCGGGCGGGTCGGCATTCGCTTGCGAGGCGAGCAGCCCAAGGCCGCACAGGCGCGACGGATAACAACGCGCGAAGGCCAGGGCAATGTACCCACCCATCGAATGACCGGCGATTACGGCTTTCTTGATCTTCAAAAAATCCAACAGGGCAGCGAGGTCCGCAGCCATATCGGTCAGCAGGGTTCGGGTCCGGACAGCTCCGGATTGCCCAAAGCCGCGCAGGTCAGGCAGAATCAGGTCAAAGTCCGGTTCAAGCAGGGGCACAACCGGGTTCCAGATGGTATGGTCGAGCGGATAGCCGTGGATGAGCACCAGCGGCGTCCCGCGCCCCCGGCGTTCGTAAGCGAGTTCCAAACCGTTCACTGTTGTTTTCAGCATTTCCACTTCACCTGCACTTTCTGCTTGCTGCCCAAACGGGTGATGTAGTGGACGTAGCCGTTGGCGCAGCCGAACTCGTAAATTCGGCGGGTCACATCAACATCAACCTTGCAATATTCGGCCAGCTTTTCCAACTCTCCGGCGCGCCACCATGCCACTGCCTGGACGCCGGAGGCAGACTTCGTATCGCCAAGGGTGGCACGTGCCACCGAGTCCAGGCTGACGCGGAAACTGAGTGCGCGGAACAGGTCGTCCATGATGTCAAGGGTGGGCAGGAATTGCAGGCGTTAGTCCGGCGCGTAGGGGCGGAGGACTTCATAGTCGAAACCTTTGATGTTGAACCCGACCACGCGCCCGGCGGATTTCAACTCGGTGATGAGCGTCGGGACATCTTTTTCCCAGTATACCGCGAAATCGTTCCGGATCGAGGACCAGGTGACCGCGCAGGAGACTTTTAGCGCCCCGATATTGTTCCTCCCGCCAACATCTTCGAACAGGTTCTGGGTTTCGATATCAAAGACGACAATGTTCATTGCTCAACCTTTCGGGTTTGCAAGATATGTCTGCATAGCCATCCAACTCCCATGACGTTTTGGCGAGATGGGAGGAAATTCCTGCAAAGAAAAAATCTTTGCCTTGCCTTCATCGCTGGCTCGCAATTCTCCGCCAACGGCTTGAGCCTCGAACATCACATAAACCATCGGCCCAGGCCATTCTTCAAAGTTACGGCAGAATGACCAGCCTAAAGAGCGAACGATCTCGATATTAAGCCCGGTTTCTTCGTGAGTCTCCCGTATTGCCGCTTCTTCTGGAGACTCCCCATATTCCACTAGCCCAGCCGGGAGAGCTGCCGGAGCATCTACCGGCACATCGGGGGGAAGTATGGCGACGATGCCGTTCCCACTTTTGACAACCGTAGCGACAGCCACAACATTCGACAGGGTAACGATCCAACCACATGCAGGGCAATGGACACGCGGGATATTATCGTCGAAAAGGATTTCTCGAGTTAGTTCGGCTCTGCACATCGGACAGAATTGAAAGCGAAAGGCTGGGATTACATTATCAGGATAGGCGAGATTGGCTGTCATAGCATTCGGCCTCCCAACATAAGTTAATTTGAGCTTCCCTGTTTTGATAAATACTCGCGCGCGCAGGATAGCGCTTCTTCATGCGAAGATACTGTTCCAACCGCCTGGGCTTCGCGGATGGCTTCAAGCAGTTCACCGATTAGTTTTCCGGGTTGTAGGTTAAGTCCGCGCATCAGGTCGTCGCCATTGACCAGCGGCGTCGGGGCAATGGACTCGGCAGGTTTTTCGAACCAGTTTTCCAGCATCAGGCGGACAACATCCAGCGCGGCAGCCCAGGTTTCCTGCGGCAGGGTCTGCTCGTAGGTGGCACGCAGATCCGCGAGCGTCAAAAGGCAGACATCCACCCCTGCCGCGCCGGTATCGCGGAAAAACCGGTAGACCGCGCGCCGCGAAGGCGGCTTGCCTTCCCGCACCAGCCGGTTGGTATGGAAAAGAATTCGCATATGGTTGCGGATGACCGTCTGCAGGCGGGTCGCTTCATCGTTGCTCATTGCTAAAGCGCGCCCGCGGCTGGCAGCGATTTCCGCGCCCTGCTGGTCATGGTCCCAGAAGCGCAACTGCCCTTCCTCGTCCGCCTTCTTTGTCTGGGGCTTGGCCACATCATGGTAGAGCGCCGCCAGAAAGAGAAGACTGCGCAGGGACCGGTCGGATGTCAACGGGGCGGCGAAGGTTTCGCCAATCTGTTGACGGTAGCGGCCAATTCGCAGCACCATCAGTCCGTTGAGCAGGTCTGAGGCAGTATCGGGGTTATAGTCCGGTGCCAGCGCGGCGAGCACAGACTCCAGGTGGCTCACCGTCGCCAGCGTATGCTCCCAAACATCGTGGATGTGCGGCGCGGTCTGTTCCACGCCTTTCAGAGCGGAGAGCTCCGGCAAGACCTTGTCCAGCGCGCCGAGCAGGTCGAGGGCGCGCAGACAGACCGCAGGCTGCAAGCCATCGAGGAGGCGGAAGAGTTCATCACGCATCCGCTCCGGAGAAATGTTTCCTAACAGGCCGACGGCTCCTTTCATCGCCTTGCGCGTCTCCGGCAGGATGTGAAAACCAAAATTCGCTGCCAGCCGGACTCCGCGCAGGATGCGCACCGGGTCATCTGCAAAGGTTGACGGTGAGCAGGCGCGCAGGCGCTTCTCTTTCAGGTCCATCGCCCCGCCGAGAGGATCATGGATCGTGTTGTCGCTGAGGTTGAGAGCAATCGCGTTAAGGGTGAAATCGCGGCCGAGCATATCCGCTTCCAGGTCCAGGCCGCGGAAGGCAGCAAAGTCCATCAGGCTGCGGGTTCCATCCTCGTTGGTCACAATGACGCGGCCGGTGTCACGTTCGGGGTCGAGCGGGTAGAAGTCCGCTTTCGAGATAGTCCCGGTTCCAGCACGGGGCGAGATAGTCCCGGTTCCAGCGGGGTAGTCCCGGTTCCCGGACGGGGCACGGGGCGAGATAGTCCCGGTTCCAGCGGGGTAGTCCCGGTTCCCGCGGGGTAGTCCCGGTTCTCGGACGGGAGACGGGGCACGGGACAGGGTATTGGCAACGCGCCGGGCGATTTTAATGGCGTCCCGCTCCAGGACAAAGTCCAGGTCATGGATTTGGCGACCAAGCAGGGCGTCCCGCACCGCTCCGCCCACCAGGTAAACGGTCAGGCCGTCTGGCAAAGCTGCACGGACGGAGTCCAAAATCTGGGGGAAAGTCAGCGGAAAATTACCTGGCATAAAAATAATCTCGGGCGTTTCCTTGTAACGAGACTGAGCTGCGCGGCGGGCTTGTTCGGGCGTGCCACCCTGGGCGATGATCCGGCCGCGCAGACGGGCAACCCAGCGGCCAGCATACAATTTTTCATCTTCTCCCGCCATTCTCCCTCCTCGTTGGATCAAGGTGTTTTCTTGTACTTCTTCAAGTCAGCCGAGGCAATGAAGCGCAGGTGACGGTAGTGTTCGTCAATATCGATCCCGTAGCCGAAAACGTATTTGTCGGGTATGTCGAAGCCGACGTAATCCACCGCCACCGGCACCTCGCGGCGGTATTTCTTATCGAGCAGCACGCAGACTTGCAGGCTCTTCGGCTCGCGAGTTTTGAGCATTTGCAGAACGTGCGCCAGCGTGCGCCCGCTGTCCACAATGTCTTCGACCAGCAGCACGTTCATGCCTTCGATGTTGGTCATCAGGTCGAGGTTGACTCGTACATTGCCGCTGGAGGCATAATGCCCGACGCCGTAGGAGGAGAGCGACATGCAATCCAGGGTATGTGGGATGGTAAGATGACGGGTCAGGTCTGCGGTGAAGGTCAGCCCTCCGCGTAACAAACAGACAATCAGCAGTTCCTGACCAGCGTAAGCGCGGCTGATCTGCGCGCCGAGTTCGGCAACGCGCGTCTCGATGGTCTTTTCGTCTACAAGAACTTCGTCAATGAACTCATGGTAATCTTGCATGGCAACTCCTATCAGGATGGCGGCTGGTATTTCTTAAGATCAACAACTGCGATGAAAGGCAGGTTGCGGTAATACTCGTCCAGGTCGAGGCCGTAGCCAAAGACGAACTTGTTCGGGATGCTGAAGCCGCGGTAGTGGATCTGGACGGATGTCTCGCGTCGCTCTTCCTTATCCAGCAGAGTACAGACTTTGAGACTGTGTGGCTGGCGGGTTTGCAGGAACTCCAGAACGTAGGCGATGGTATTGCCGCTATCCACGATGTCTTCGACCAGTAAAACATCCTTACTGCGGATATCGGTTTTCAGGTCAAGCGAGAGACGAACGCTCCCGCCTGACTGGCGCGCCCCTGTACCGTAGGATGAAACTGCCATGAAGTCTACTTGATGCGGGACAGTGATGTGCCGCATCAGGTCCACCAAAAAGACAATCCCGCCGCGCAGGATGCAGATGAGCAGCAGGTCTTTACCTATATAGTCGCGGTTGATCTCCTCCGCCAGTTCTTTGATGCGGGTCTGGAGAGTCTGTTCGTCAATCAAAATTTCAGCAAGGAAATCCTTATAATCCTGCATATTCACTCCTGGCGCGGCAGCTCGCCCCCTAACGGGGGACTTCGTGATGAGCGCGGCAGCGCGCTTCATACATCTCCGCCGCACCGACGATGACCACCGGGTCGTCGTACCGGGCCGGTTGTCCGTTGACCAGGCGCTGGGTCCGGCTGGCCGGTTCACCGCAAACCATGCAGATGGCCTGGATTTTATCCACGTGCTCGGCACGCGCCATCAACACCGGCATCGGACCGAAGGGTTCGCCGCGAAAATCTGTATCCAGTCCCGCAACGATGACGCGGGTCTTCTTTGCAGCCAGTTCTTCAACAACCTGGATGATTTCATCGTCGAAAAACTGAGCCTCGTCAATGGCGACGACAGTGGCGTCCTTGTCCAGCCGCTGACGGATATCCGCCGCCTTTTTGACCGGGATGGCGGCAAAATCGCTCCCGGCATGGGAGGTAACTTTCTCGACAGCATACCGCACATCAATTGCAGGCTTGAAAACCTGTACGTGCTGACGGGCGATCGTCGCCCGGCGCAAGCGGCGGATAAGCTCGTCGGTCTTGCCGCTGAACATCGAACCACAAATAACTTCAACCGAACCGGGGTTATGTGGTGTCATAATCTCCTCATTTGCCCTTACCTCCATCCCCTCTCTCAGTAGTCCCGGTTCCAGCGGAGTAGTCCCGGTTCCTGCGAGGTAGTCCCGGTTCCCGCACGTGGTACGGGGCACTGGGCAATGGGAAAGGGGTGAGGGGATGAAAAAATAATCAAACAGGCAGATGCACATAGCATCTGCCTGTTAAGTTTACCTGATTATCGGCTTTCGACAAGCCCTACGCAGCGGGAGTTTCCGCAGTTTCAGGAAGGTTATAGCCTAGAGCGCGCAGTTTCCTCTTAATGTCAATCAGCGACTTGCGGCCAAAGCCTTCGATCGCCAGCACGGCTTCCTCACCCTCGCCAAGTTTCGCCAGGAATTGACCAACTTCCTTGATGCCCGCCTTCTCCAACGCGGCCACGGGGCGGGCGGCCAATTCCAGTTCCGCGATCGGGCGCTTGGGAGACACCTTGGACTCAGCGCGGGTCTTCTTCTCTTCAACATAAGTCTGGCGGACCTGTAGCTTCTTATAGAAGCGGTCCACCTGACCTTCAATGTCCGCCATACGGCCCTGCTCGCCGGTGAAAAACGGATGGCAATTCGAGCAGGTTTCGACGCGGATTTCTTGCTTGGTCGAACCGGTTGTCCAGGTAGTGCCGCAAGAGGCGCAGGTCACTTTGGTATCCGGGTAATAAGTCGGATGAATACCCTGTTTCATTTCAAGATCCTTTCGCCGGTTACTTTTCTTCCGCCGGCATCACGTTGACGCGCTTGCGTCCTTTGACGACATCGTAGACAACCAGCCCTTCAATCGTGGCGAAGATGGTATCGTCCTTGCCTACGTCCACGTTCAGACCGGGCTTAATGTGTGTACCGCGCTGGCGCACGATAATGTTGCCAGAAAGAACATGCTCGCCGGCATATTTCTTCACGCCCAGGCGCTGGCCATTAGAGTCTCTTCCATTGCGGACTGAGCCGCCACCTTTTTTGTGTGCCATAACAACCTCACTCTCTTGCTATTTCGCCGCAGGCTTCTTGGAAGCCGCTTTCCCCTTCGGGGATGGTTTCCCCTTCGGGGACGATGTCGGTTCAGCTTTAGTCGTAGTCGTCTTCTTGGAAGCCGATTTCGTCGTAGTCTTGGCGGGAGACTTCGCTGCCGGTTTCTTCCCCTTCGGGGAGGCTGTCTTCTTCGGGGAGGCTGTCTCAGCCTTTGGTTCGGCCTTTACCGGCTTCTTCGCTTTCTCAGGCTTCGCCTTCGGAGCCGTTTCTTCAGCCTTGACTTCGACAGCCTTTTCCACCTTGACAGGTTCCTTCTTCACCAGTTCGGAACCGCCAATCTGCTCCACGAACAGACGGGTATAGTTCTGGCGGTGACCAATCTTAACACGAATACGTTTCTTGGGGCTGTAGTTGAAGATATTCACCTTCGGCCCTTTGAAATGCTCGACCACCGTGGTCCATACCGGGATATTCTTGACGAGGGGCGTGCCGACGGTGATGTTTTCCCCATCCGCCAGCAGCAGAACCTGTTCAAGCTTGACATTCGCGCCGGATTCGATCGGCAGGCGGTCCACTTCGAGGGTACCACCTTCGACGGCCCGAAATTGCTTGCCGCCGCTTTCCACAATTGCGTACTTCATCTTATTCTCCTGGTCTTCGCTTCACCACTGTCCCTGCGGTACGGGTTCGGTCCCTGAACCTGTTTCGGTTTTCAGAACGAGCCCCTACGCCGGTCAGCGGGGAAGCCGGGATACAAACTGACGCCCCAGCAACCTGCCGGGGCAGAACCGGACAATATTATACTTGCGAGACGCAACCATGTCAACGGCTGATATAACAATGTCAACCACGCCCCGGCCAGGAAGAGATCAAACCCGTGATGTACTTCGCCGGAAAGCAGAAAGGACTGATACTCACCAGCACCAATCAAGACTTCCTGCGCGCTACCTTCGGAGACGAGATTACCGCCAGCTATGGAAAGTCTGTCACCCTTCGCGCCGTCCACAAAATCGTAGCCGGCCGCGGATTGGACACTATCGTCATCGGCCTGCCGGCCCATATCATCCCCGCGCAGTACCCGCCGAAGGTCCCCGCAGGGGGCAGGGTGAAGGGGAGGCAGAGACACCCGCAGCCTGACCCCGATTTCACATCCCCCAAGTGGCGGAGGCAAACACCCCCCACTTGGGGGATGTAGCCGGGGAGCCTTTGTTGTACGATGAGTATATGCTTCGCATAGATATATTGGTCTGTCAGCTAGAAAGGTGCTGATTCCATTCCTTTCCTTGTTTCGATGTTTTTGGCAGGGGGGATTATTATGTTCGGCGGCTGATTATTCAACCATTCGGATTTTATACGGACCGTACATAGTTATTAATCTGTCCGTTAAACCAGATGTTGGTCGTTTCGCTAATCAATGCTATACATTCACAGATATCCATCATGTTTTTAATCTATCACCACCTAATGCCTAT
>Ga0209746_1000679_pt1 | contig 17143 bp, 17 predicted proteins | sample BarGraNGADG00211_3_FD_184496 | JGI IMG/M metagenome (GOLD analysis project Ga0209746, IMG submission 184496) | Arctic peat soil microbial communities from Barrow, Alaska - Barrow Graham LP Ref core NGADG0011-211 (SPAdes) (version 2) | ecosystem: Environmental > Terrestrial > Soil > Wetlands >... | reverse complement strand
CAAGAGCGTTTACCTGTTACCATCGACCACGTCTTTTGGCTTGCCCCTGTCTAGGCCACTACGACCGCGCAGGGGTCATACTTGCCATTCACCCAGCGCCCAAGACGGACGGTCTGGCCCCGGACTCTTGCTGAAGCCAATCCAGGTCTGTGGCTCAAACTGTCCGTTTTGGGTATTTTTGTGTATGGACAACATACACAAGGTTTTCTACCTTGGAGTGTTTGGATCACCCCCGGCCGACCGCCTTGGCGGCCCCTCAATCTGTGGCTAGGTTCCCTCTTTCACTCAGTAGCGCCTCAATCCCCTGATAATCGCCCCGGCGCGCCCGTAAGAGTTTTTTCCAGAGTATACTGTTACGGGCCGCGCTATTTGGTAGCGATTCGACCTAACAAGGTCGAATTATGCGGCGACGCCTCGCTTTTTTTATCTTGGCCTTTGACCACCATTCAGCGTGGCCCGTAACAATGTCCTTCGTCCTCCGCATCCTCTGGAAACAGGCAAAAAGCCGCAGTTTGCATACAGACTCCCGGCTGCGCGGCTGCGCGGCTGCGCGGCTGCGCTAGGCTCAGTCGCCTGGGACCGTTGCGGCGAACAACGTGCGCCGGAAGGGGTAGAAAACGGGGCTGCCGGGCCAAAGGTCGCGCAGGCGGGCACGGTAGCGGGCCATGAACAGGTCACGCAGGTCCGGCGACAGGCGCTCGAAATAGGGCACCAGGGCGGTGCCGGAGGTCCAGTCGGCCAGCGCGCCGGCATCGGGCAGGACGTGCGGATAGACTTTTTCGACGACGGTCAGCGTGTGGGCGCCGTGGGCGAAGAGCAGCTCGGCGTGGGCGTCGATGGGCAGGACCGGCGAGATGCGCCGCCAGCCAGCGAGCGCGCTGCGGAACGGTTCTTCGCCGGCCAGCTCCAGGATCAGGTTGTTGGTGGGATGGCCGTGGTTGGACGGCACCTGCACTGCCAGTTGGCCGCCGGGGCGCAGCAGCGACAGTAGGCGCGGGATGAGCGTCGCGTGGCCCTCGACCCACTGCAGCGCGGCGTGCGAGAAGATGAGGTCCCAGCTTCCGCCTGCGTCCTCGATGGCGCCTGACTCGAAGCGCAAGCTGGGGCGGGCATGGCCGGCCGGCCGGGCGAGCATTTCGGGCGAGCGGTCGAGGCCCAGCACAACGCTGCCGGGCAGCGCATCGGCCAGCCGGCGCGTCAATTCGCCTGTGCCACAGCCCAGGTCGACGACTTTCATTGCCGGGAGCGGCCGGATCAGCGCCAGCAGGTCTTCGAAGGGCGCGGCGCGCTCGCGCTCGAACTGGTGATAGCGATCGGGGTCCCAGGGCATGGTTGACTCCAGTTAAGTCTCGTTCTTTCCGGTGCGAACGGCAGAACCAAGGTTTCGAGCCGGTCCGGCCCAAAACCTGGGTTTTCAGTCTCTCAAAGCCAGGTCCGCGTTCCTGCGCGGCGCACGCTGCGGGCGCAGTTAGCGCTAGGCTGCCAGCAGCAGGTAAGGCTCCTCGACGACGTTCTTGACGTATTGCAGGAAGCGCGCGGCCGGGGCGCCGTCGATGAGGCGGTGGTCGAAGACCAGGCTCAGCGTCCACGTCTGGCGCAGGACCGGCGCGTTTGGTGAATCGGCGCGATAGACCCACTTGGGCGCGATGCGGCCGACGCCCAGGATGGCCGCCTCGGGCAGGTTGATGACCGGCGTGAAGGCGTCGACCTCGTACATGCCCAGGTTAGTGATCGTGAAGGTGCCGCCGGCCAGGTCATCCGGGAGAGAACGGCCCACGCGGGCGCGCTCAACCATCTGGCGAAAGTCTGAGCCGAACTGGCGCAGGCTCTTGCGGTCAGCATCCCGGATGACGGGCACGAGCAAGCCGCGCTCGGTGTCGACCGCCATGCCCATGTTCACGTGCCCAACGTGCTCGATGGCGTCCTCGGTCAGGCGAGCGTTCATGTAGGGGTACTGGCGCAGGGCCAGGGCGACGACCTTGGCGAGCAGGTCATTGTAGCCCGGCGCGAAGCCCCAGGCCTCGGCGACCTTGGCTTTGAGCCGCTCGCGCATGGCCACGAACTCGGTCGCGTCCATCTCCATGACCAGGGTGACGCGGGCGGTGGTATGGACGCTCTTGCCCATGCGCTCGGCGATGATCTTGCGGACGCCGGTGAGCGGGACGCGCTTGAGCACGTCGGGGATGGATTCGGCGAGCGGGACGAACTCGGGCGCGGCCGGAGCGGCCGGCGCCAGGGCGGCGAGGGCGGGAGCCGGAGCGGCAGGGGTGAGGGCGCGGGTGACGTCCTCACGGGTGACGCGGCCGCCGCCGCCGGTGCCCTTGAGCTCGCGCAGGTCGATGCCGGCCTCGGCGGCTATCTTCTGGGCGAGGGGTGTCGCCCGGGCCTGCGGCCGAGGCATCTGGGCCAGGTAGGCGAGCACGTCCTTTTCGACCACGCGCTGGCCCTCCGCGCCGGTCGGCGTGATGCGGCGCAGATCGACGCCCTTCTCCTCGGCCAGCCGGCGGGCGCGCGGGGAGACGAAGAGGCGGCCCTCGTGCTCGGCGGGGGATGGAGCGGCCGGAGCGGCTGAAGTCGCGGCTGCGGCGGCGGAGGGCGCAGCATCCGGAGCGGTGGAAGCCGCGACTGCCTGGGTAGGAGCGGGCGGCTCGGCGGCGGCGGGGAATTTCTCGTCCGGGTGGCCGATGGTGGCGACCACCACCAGGACCGGGATGACCTGGCCCGGCTGGAAGGGGCCGATATGGACGGTGCCCTTTAGCGGGGCCTCGACCATGAAGTTGGTCTTGTCAGTCTCGATCTCCAGCAACTCCTGGCCTTCCGTGACCTGGGCGCCATCCTCGACGAGCCAGCGGACCAGGGTGACTTCCTCGACCGTCTGCCCTGCCTTGGGGATGAATACTTCTTCGGCCATCAGCTCATCACCTTCCTGCACGCGGCGACCACGCGCTTGACATTGGGGATCGCTTCGTCTTCCAGGGTTTCGGCACGCGGGATCGGCACATTGGCGGCGGCGACGCGCACCATCGGCGCGTCCAGCCAGTCGAAGGCGACTTCGTTGATCTGCGCCATGACTTCGTTGATGAAGCTCGTGTTCTCGTAGGCTTCGGTCAGGCCCACGAAGCGGCCGGTCTTCTTGATGGAGGTGACGATCGTGTCGAGATCCAGCGGCTTGAGGGTGCGCAGGTCGACGATCTCGACGTCGATGCCTTCCTTGGCCAGCACTTCGGCGGCTTCGAGCGCACGATGCACCATGCGCGAGTAGGTGACGATGGTCAGGTCCTTGCCGGGGCGCTTGATGTCCGCCACACCCAAGGGAATGATGTACTCTTCCTCGGGGACCGGGCCTTTGACGCTGTAGAGCATCTTGTGCTCGATGAACATCACCGGGTTGTCGTCACGAATGGCCGCCTTGAGCAGGCCCTTGGCGTCGTAGGGCGTGGAGGGCATGACGACGTAGATACCCGGGAAGTGCGTCCAGAGCGATTCGAGGCTCTGCGAATGGTGCGCCGCAATGGCCCGCCCGGCGCCGCCTTCGGTGCGCAGCACCATCGGCACGCTGGTCTTGCCGCCGAACATGTAGCGGTTCTTGGCGCCCTGGTTGGCCAGTTGATCCATCGAGAGCGGGGTGAAGTCGACGTACATGATCTCGGCGATGGGCCGCAGCCCGGCCATGGCCGCGCCGACCGCTGCCCCCGCGATGGTGGCCTCAGAGATGGGCGTGTCGAGGACGCGCCACTCGCCGAACTCCTTGAACAGGCCGCGCGTGGCGCCGTAGGCGCCGCCGTACAGGCCCACGTCCTCGCCCATGATGAAGACCCTGGGGTCGCGCAGCATTTCCTCACGCGCGGCTTCGACCAGCGCAGCCGCGTAGGTGATGATGCGCGGGCTCGCGTCGGCACGCACCTTCTCGCGCAGCTTGCGCTCGGCTTCCACGTCGGCCGGGGTGGTCTTCATCGGCGCAAACACGTCGGTGTAGGTTTCGGCCGGCTCAGGCTGCGGTGAGGCGGTGGCGAACTCCATGGCCTTGTCCAGCTTGCCCTTCACCGCCTTGTCCATGTCGTCAAACTCAGGCTCGCTCAGCCACTGCATGGCCATCAGCTCTTCGCGCATGACCTTGATCGGGTCGTGCTCGCGCCACTGGTTCTCCTCGTCCTTGGTGCGATAGGCCTTGGGGTCGGAATGCGAATGGCCGAACCAGCGGTAGCACTTGCACTCGACGATCGTCGGGCCGCCACCGGCGCGCGCTTTGGCCACGGCCTTCGACACTTGCTCGCGCACGGCCAGCGCGTCCATACCGTCCACAACCACACCCTCGATGCCGTAGGCGCAGGCGCGCTGGGCCACGTCAGGGAGATGGCTGGCCTTGTTCCAGGGGACAGACATGGCGTACAGGTTGTTCTCGACCACGAACACGACCGGGAGATCCCAGAGGCTGGCCATGTTCAGAGATTCGTGGAAGTTGCCGGTGTTGGAGGCGCCATCGCCGAAGAAGCACAACACCACCCGGTCGGTCCCCTGCATCTTTTGCGCCAGGGCCGCCCCGACTGCCACCGGGATGTTGCCGCCGACGATGCCCGTTGCGCCCAGGTTGCCATGCTCGACGTCGGCGATATGCATGGAGCCGCCCTTGCCCTTGCAGTAGCCGCCCTCTTTGCCCAGCACCTCGGCCATCATCTTGTTGAAGTGTTCTTGCTTGGCCTCAGGGGTCAGGGCGACGCTGTCGCCGTGGGCATGGGCGTGCCAGTGCCCGCGGTGGGTGCTGGTGATCAGGTCATCCGGCCGCAACGCGGCGACGGCCCCGACGGCGGTCGCTTCCTGGCCGGCGTAGAGGTGCGAGGCGCCCTTGAGCACGGCGCTAGTGAGCAGCTTGGAGATGTTGTTTTCCAAGGCACGAATTTCCATGATCTGGCGCAGGTAGCCGACGACCTGTTCTTTGGTCAGCGCCTGCTCCTCGATCAGGGCCGAGACGCGCTCGGCTTCGGCGTTCAAAGGGGAAATGGCTTGCATGGTTTGAGAGACTCCTTTGGTTGGTCAGACGATTGTTATGTTTACGCCGAGGGCGCGTACTTGTTGTAGCATGCTCTCGGGCGCATGGCGGTCGGTGATGATAGTCTGGACGTCTTTGAGATCGGCGAAGGAGGCCAGGCCGACGCGACCCCATTTACTGGCGTCGAGAACGGCGATGACCTGGCGGCACATGCGCACGAGCGGGCGCTTCGTCTCGGCCTCGGCGGCGCTGACGTCTGTCAGGCCGTCCTCGAGGGTGATGCCGTGTGCGCCGAAGAAGCCCAAACGGATGTTGTACTGACGGAGCAGGCCGAGGCCGTCGCTGCCGACCAGCGAGGCCGTCTCGCGGCGCATGGTGCCGCCGGGCATGACGAGGGTCAAGCCGGGAGTATCGAGGGTTTCCTCGGCAATAGCCAGGCTATTGGTGATCAGGGTGACGTCGCGATGGTTCTTGAGGCCTTGCGCAATGGCCAGGGTGGTACTGCTGCTGTCGAGGAAAACCGCGTCGCCGTTGGCGATGAGAGCCGCGCCGGCCGCGCCGATGCGGGCTTTTTCGGCCACCTGCTGGCGGCGGCGCAAGGACAGGGAAGGGACGACCGGGACGGCGGTTACCGGCACCGCGCCGCCGTGCGTGCGCACGATCAGGCTGAGCTCGGCCAGCGCCTGCAGGTCGCCGCGCACGGTCTGCTCCGAGACGCCGAACTCCTGGCTCAGCTCGGACACCGAGGCCCGTCCGCGTTGTTGGATGCGCCGGAGGATCTCCTGGCGCCGTTCTTCCAAGAAGAGGTCCGGAATCATGCTGACCCCGTCAGGCTAGGCTGGGACACGGCCGGCCTACGCCTACCTTCGCCGGCATTGACTTCCCTTCGAATGCTTTCATTTTACTACAGAATGAAAGGGGTGTCAAGTTTCACAGGACAAAGACAGCGGGTTTCGGGCCGGCACGGCTCGAAACCCGCTGTCTTCAGGCAGACGGTAAGTGAGTGGGGCTTACTATTGGACGGTTTGGCCGAGCGCCTTAGCCTCGGTGATCCAGGTGGTCACCTGGTCGAGGCTGGGCGGGCGAGGGACGATCTTCTTTTCAGTGTTGAGCTGCACAAGCCGTTCATGCAGGTTGGCCGGCACGCGCTGGGCCAGTTCCTTGATCGAGTCGACGCCGGCGTCCTCGAGCAGATTGGCATAGGCGTCACCGATGCCCTTGATGCGGGCGAGGTCGGCGCGATTGACGAGCTCCAGTAGAACGCCGCTTTCAATGCCCAGCTTCTGGGCCAGATCGCGCCGCGCGCCGGTGGTCTTGCTGCCCTCGAGCAACTGGTCGGTATTGCTGATGCCCTGTTCCTTCAACTTTGCCGCAAGGTCCGGCGTGACGCCCTTGATCGTGCTGACTGAGGTTGCCATGCTGTCCTCCTGGTTGTGCGCGTTGGACTCACACTGGCTGGCGCAAGTGCAAGGTAAACATACCATAGATAGGGCGCAGATGCAAGCATTTTGCAGGAAAGACTTCGACCGTCGCCGGTCAGGAACTTTTGCCGCCCGGGGCGGAGCCTCGCCCATCCAGCCGGCGCAGCAGAAAATAGCTGGTGATGCCGAGCAAGACCATCGCGAAGATGAAGGCCGGGTAAGCGATGCGCCAATGCTCCGGCCCGGTCATTATGGAATACTCCGACATGCCACCGATGCCGGCTACGGTGGCCTTCGAGCCATCCTGGTTGGCTCGTTTTCGATTATCAAACATGCGTCCATCGATGACAGGAGGTGCCTATCGTCACTCGATCCTAACCTTAATGTTTCGCAGTGAGTGCGCCCGTTTTTCGGTACATATTGGCCGCACATCCCTGGTACATTAGCGTGCGGCTATTGACACTTGGTCGACCATGTGGTCAAGGATGACGTGCATGAGGAAGGCCGGTCCCTGCCGGGCGCTCTCGATGTCGCGCTCCGCAACACACTCAATGCGGCTGAGCAGGCGGCTATCCTATTAATCGGGATGATGGGGGCCGACAGCTCGTCCTGGCTGGGCTGGCAGTAATCCAGCCAGAGAAAGCCCTTTCTCTGCGCCGCAGCCGCCAAACCCTCCTCGGGCGTGCCGACCCTGACCAGCTTGCCGGCAGGCGAGACATGGTAGAAACGGTGATCTGACATTGACTTTCCTCGTTGGGCGCGGATGGGCGCTTGGCCGGCGGGGATGTATTATAGCACAGGCGGCGCACGTCGGGCGGCCATCGGGTAGCGCAAGACTGTGATTCTGTGGCGGGAACCGTGCGGCTTTGCAGTTCGTCTGTCTACTCAGGGAATGTGGCGCAGATCGCGAAAACTCCTGTGACAAATCACCCCTCTCGATTGTCATATATTGTAGGAACAACGGTCGGCGAAGGGCAGAAGAAAGGATCAGAGTGTGACAACCAATTTGGCAGCATGCGATGAAGCAAGCTGCCTGGTGAGTCGCCTTTTCGAGCTCCATCATGGCGAGATATTCGGATACCTCAACCGCATGGTGGCGAATCGGGAGCTGGCCCAGGACTTGACGCAAGAGACTTTCTTGCAGGCGCACCGGGCGCGCGGCCGTTTACCGGAAGTGCTGGGCCAGCGGGCATGGCTCTACAAGATCGCCACGAACCTGGCCCTCAATGCCCTCAAGCGCCGCAACCGCTTCGCATGACTCCCGTGGCTGTCCGTTGACCGGCCAATGCCCGATGCGACCGAACAGATTGGCGAGCACATCGCGGTGGAAGCGGCCTTGGCCGTCATAACCCCGGCTTACCGCGCGCCGTTGCTCCTCTACTGCCATTATGGCTTGAGCGTGGCCGAAGTGGCAGCGGCGCTCGGCATCAATGAAGGAGCTGCCAGAACCCGTGTGTATCGAGCGCGCGAGATGTTCCGCCAGGCATACGAGAGGGGGAACGCCCAATGATGCACCGTGAGATTCAGGAATCGTTGGCCATCTATCGCGACTTGCGCGGCGCTGAGCGAGAGGAGCTTGATCGGCACGTAGCTGCGTGCGCCGAATGCTCGGCCCGACTTGATGCTTACCGGGCGATGGACCGCGAGGTGTCTGACCTGCGCGACGCCCGGCCAAACAGCCGGCTGCGCCAACAGTTTTACGCTGCGATAGGCGCTAGCCAGGCGGGAACATCTACCCAACTTGCCCGTCGGCCACGTCCGCTCTTGCTGGTTGCGCGATTCGCCGGAGTAGCGCTGCTGTTCGTGGTGCTCTTGGGCGCCTGGGCCGCCTGGCAGGGGTGGCTTCCCGGCCTGGACTCCACAGCCGGTCGCCCATTTGGCATGGCTGTTTCCACGCCCCGCAGTTCGCTCATCGGCAGCTTCGTCTGGCAGACCGATGGGGCCTATGGCTATGGTATGCTGCGTCCAGCCGGCTGGGATGCCGCCGAGTTGGGCGACTTGCGCGCATTCCGCACAGCGGTTTCCGCTGAGAGCGCTAACGCCCTGGCCATGACGGTGAGCAACCTGCAAGCTCGCGCCGGTCTGGCCCAGGCCCCGGGCGGCGTACGCTCCGTGTCGATCATCCTGAGCCTTTTCGAGAAGAACCCCACCTTTGCTGGCTGGACGGCAGGCATCGAGCAGTCAATAGTGGGCGCAGGCGGAGAAGTGAACGTCGTGCGCAGCCTGCCCTCGGCGCGCATATACCTGACGATTGACGCCCCAGGCGGCAACTCGCCCCAGCTCATGCTATCGGCCTATAAGGTGGACGGCGGACAGCCGCTCGTTATCAATTTGCTGGCCACCGGCACCTATGCCAGCCTGGACCGGTTAGAGGCAGAGGGCATCGTGGATGACCTGGCTACCATGGTGGAGAGCGCCCATGCTATTCCAGTAGACACGAACAATGTCGTCCCATGGCTTCGCACGGCTACCCCTACCCCTGCCCTTGAAGTGTCGACGCCAGTGGCAACATTGGAACCCCCACGGGTAGCAACCCCTACAATCGCGCTTCTAGCCACCGACCACCCAGAAGCGGACGGCTGGACTCGTTACACCGCGCCCTCTACTGGCCTATCGTTTGCCTATCCGTCGGGCTGGCGGCTTGCTGCTCCCAGCGGACAACTGTCACCAGGCGCGATGCTTCCGTACCAACTCATCGCACCGTTTAACGATTTCTCGGGCGGGAACAAGGTGGAGATTATCTACCTGAGCTACGAAATCCGGCCAGAGCAAAGCCTGGCTGACTGGGTTGCGGTGTACGAACGCGCAGAGGGAACGCCCCCGGAGACAGCTTCTACCCAGGCGGGCATCATCGCTGAGGCGGATGGCCGCGAGCATGATTACCTCCAGCAGGTCGTCAAGGATGTTTGGGGACCAGCCAGAACTTCTTCTTGCGTCAAGGCCGGCTCGTCATCTTGCTCCAGGCTTCGACAACGGAGCAGTATGCCGAAGGAATGGCCGCGGCTCTCGAGAGCATCCTTGGCACCTTCCGTTTCGCCCCTTCGGCGGCTACTACCTTGAACGAATTGTACGGTACTAACCGGCAATGGCCGACACTCGATGACTACCTGCGAATGGTACAACCAGCCGAGACGCCTGCATCGCGCTGTGATGTGGTGTGCCAGGACGCTACAGCATCGGCAGCGCTCGCACTCACACCGGTTACTACAGTGACCCAAAGCCCGAGCTTCCGGGCGACCGAGGAGGTATACAATCAGCGCCTGTCAGCCACTCAAACTCGCCAGGCGCAGATTATTCCGACACCAACACCTACTCCCAGGACTACGCCAACACCGCGACCGGCAGGCCCTGGCTTAGCCATCTACGACGGCGCAAGCACTTACAATCCGCTGCCGAAGTTTCAGTTGGTATATACTACCAACGAATGGAAGCAAAGCGAAGAAGGTCTTGATCATCAGACGATAGCCGGATGCAGCTTGGCGCTGCACCCGCCAGCCCGTGGCATGGTGGGGCCAACGACACAACGGCAGGCGTACTTTGGGGGCTATACCTGGGATGCGAAGATATGGGTTCAAGAGGGGGTTATCGGCTACACACTGAATACCGATAACAGGTACTTCCTGCTGGAACTCCGTTGGCCGAAGGATGGCGAGCAGTCAGTGAGGAACCAGTGCGAGCAAGCTGGCGAGAAGGTACTCGACACGTTCAGGATGGTAGGTTAGAGGCTCCGGAACTGCTCATGCTGGGGGCTGGTGGGAAGATCCTCATGTCAGCCTGGGTGCAAGCGGTGGCGATGCCGGCCTGAGAGAGACTACCGTTGAAACTTGGGTTCGCCATTTCGAGCAACTTGCTGATGCCACTCCGACGCGCTGGGGGCGCTGATGTCAAGCACGCCAGTTGTCTTCCCGAAATCTGTCACATTTGCGGCCCTTCCCCGATATAGATTACAGAAATGCTGAAGCGTACCGGCAGGCAGCCACAGAGAAGCGGGGAGGCCAGATGCAGGAACTGATACTGCCAGACAGGCTGTCTCGGGCCTCGGATGAACGAGAGGCTGAGCAAGCTGCCGCGCAAGACGCTCCGCTGGTAAAAGAGGCAAAACATAGTCCGGTTGCCTTTGCCGCCCTGTACCAGCGCTACGTTGCGTCCGTTTTCCGCTACATTCATGTTCGAACCGGTAGCGCTGCCGATGCGGAGGATTTGACCTCTGATGCTATCGCCAATTGAACAAGATCAGCGGTCCAGCGCCGGCCTTCCCTTTGCCGAACACAGCCGAAGGGACGCTCCGCTTTGCGCCGGTCTCACCTTCAGCCAGGCAGTTGACCGTTACAGTGGACACGTTGGGCTTCAACGTGCGGGTGAAGACCGGGTTTGCGCTCGACTTAGGCAACAATCCACAGGTTGGTGATGCCTGGTCGCCGGACGCCTGGTTGGATCTGGGCGGCTTTCCCTGCATGTGCGCAGCGTGCAGCTCCGGCGCCGTGATGTCGGCGCCGGTGACGGGTTGATGCGTTACGCACTGGACTTCGAACTCGATGCGCCCCGAACGCCAAGGGGATACCTGCCGAATGCGCCTTTCCTACATATCGAGGGGGCGCAGGGTCAACAATCGGAGGCGCCGAACCAGAGCAGCGGTCCGATCAGGGCAGGGGTATATTTCGAGACCTTGCCCAAGGGTCGGGTCCAGGTGAACATCGAGGAAGCCACTGTGGTGATTCCTGGCCCCTGGTCCATCAGATGGACGCCATCCGGCAGTGGTCAGCGGTAGCGGTAGTATCAGGCGAGCAAAATCAGAGCGAGTGGGGTAATGCCGTCCTGTGACGAAAGGCCACTGAAAGCCAGGTTCGCTGTTTCGAGCCATGACGTACGTGGGGTGGTGTATCGGATCTCATGCCTTCCGATGTCCGTGACCTGCTGCGACAACCGCAATATGGTTGCGACTACTTGCGCAAAATGGTGGAATGGGTTCGGTGGCAAAGAGTGTTCGGGCCAAAGCATGGGAACAAGGGTGGGAGCAGGATCGTTGTAATATACAGACAAAGGAGGGTGACCATGCGCCGCATCGTTCCGCTTCTCGGACCTCTCTTGATTCTGCTGGCCGGTTGCGCCGTTCCGACCACAGGCGCACATCGGACCACGCCCGACACCCCCACAGCCCTGCCGGCAGCTACGGTGTCTGCCGTCGAGGCAGCCAGTCCGGCCGCTGCTAGCGCTGGCTGGTCGCTCTACACTGACCCCCAGTTCCAGGTGACGCTGCGCTACCCGCCTTCGTGGAGCGCGCCGCCAGATCCCGGGCAGTCGGTGATGCGCAGCGGCCCGGATGGGTTCTTCCAGCTTACTGCCGCCTCGGTGGCCGGCCCGACAGCTGAAGGTGTCTGCCGGCAGGTGCTGGAACCGGCTGCGCTTGCCAAGGACCCGCAATTCGGCACGGCGCCGACCATGCAGCTGCTGACGGTGGCCGGCCAGCCAGCCTGCCTGATCTTGCCCTGGCGTGACCAGCGTCAATCGCCCGAGCAGCCGCACCTGTCCCTGCTTGTGGTGCAATACCCGGAAGCCATGCGCCCACACAGCCAGCTGAGCCTCTCGGCCGATAGGGGCCATATTCAGGAAATTGCTGGCACGCTGGCATTCGTAACACCGCCGATCGCCCCTACGACATCTGCACCGACGCTGCCGGCGCCCGCAACCGCGGCAGCTCCAGCCGCAACCGGGTTGCCCAGTCAGACCGTCCGCATCGTCTTCGAGGCCAAGAGCGATACCGGTGCGGACATCTTCAGCATGAACCCGGACGGCTCGGGCGTGCGCCGCCTGACCCACGGTCCCGACTTGAACCTGGAGCCCGCCTGCTCCCCCGATGGCCGACGCATCGCCTTCTCTTCCTGGCGTAACAACAGCCGTCATCTCTATGTGATGAACGCCGATGGCTCACAGGAGATGCAGTTGACCGATGGCCCTGGCAACCAGGCTGAGCCTGCCTGGTCGCCGGATGGGCAGCGCATCGCCTTCAGCTCAGACGCAGACAACGGGTTAGTGGGCAACGTGTTCTTCGTGATGAACGCTGACGGCTCAGGCAAAGCCCGGTTGCCTATTGCCGGCGATAGCCTGTACGGCCCCGCCTGGTCGCCGGATGGGCAGCGCATCGCCTACGCATCCTCGGTCGGCGGATCGGCGGACCTTCACGTAGCCAACCTCGACGGCTCCGGCGACGTGAACCTGACGCGTGGCGCCGGTTTTGCCCACCAGCCAGCCTGGTCGCCCGACGGCAAGCAGATCGCCTTTTGGGGCAACCTCGAGGGAGGCAACAGCTTTGACATCTACGTGATCACCGCCGACGCGCAGGGACACTTTGGCTCCGGCTCCGCAGTGCGCCGCCTGACCTACACACCTGAGGGCCAGGCCAGGCGCAACCATTACCGGCCCACTTGGTCGCCCGACGGCCGGCAGTTTGCCTTCTACAGCGATCAGACTGGCATCAACAGCATCTACCTGATGAACGCCGACGGCTCGGGCCTGGTCCGCCTGACCAAGGGTAACCAGCTTGAGCCGGGCGAGGGGGAGGCAGATGACCCCTGTTGGCTCGCCAAGCCAATGCCGGCTCCTGCCCGGCCTGGCCCTGAAACAGCAGTACCTACCTGTGGCCCCGAGTAGCATAGAGCCGGCGAGATGAAAAGCGCCACGACCACAGCAAGACCGTATCTACATCGGCAAGCTGGTTTGAGTCTGACCTGATCGGATTTGCAGGATTTAGCAAGGAGGGGCAGATGAGACATCTCGCGCTATGGTGGACTCTCATTCGTAAGTTCGCTCGGTGCTCTCAACCTGGCCACATCGCAGTGTCACTCGGAGCGGTGTTGATCGTAACAACGCTCATCGCTGCAGCCTGCTCGGGTTTAGTCAGCGAGAGGCCAGGGACTACGAGCAAGTCACTCGGGTGGGCCGAGAAGCTGCCGGGTGAGGTCGGTCTCAGTTGGCACGAATGCGAACTCCAGTCTGACATCGAGGAATGGAAGCAGATTGAGATTTGCCTGGGGCACCCGCTGCCAACGCAGAGCGAGGCCGAAAGAGCATGGGCGGCGAAGGGAGCGGCTGGTAGCAGAGAATTGCGCATCGGGCAGCATGCCTACAATACCCGGGCCATCGAGATCCCCTACACGCCCTGGTCTATTTACGCCTTCAGCAGGGATAGCCGCCCAATCAAAGTCTTCGTCAGCGAACAGTCCGGTCACGACCCGGACATTTCGTTGCTGAGCTTGGAGAACCGGGCCGCCTGGGAGTACGCAGATGACCGCCGCGCGACGATCATCTATGACGGCAAGGACCTCAGGCGGGTGTACGCTCTGGATGCGGCCTACAGACCCTACCTGATCGCAGGCAAGCTGATTTTTGTCGGCCGGAAGGATAACAGCTCCTTCATCGTTTATGATGGCCGGAGAATCGCTCCCCAGTTCGATCGGATCATGGTTGCCTACTGCTGCGAGGAAATGCTCTACTCCGCCCGCTCGGGCGAGGGCCGCTATGTCTTTTGGGGCACCCGTGACGGACGACGACATATCGTGGAAGTGGCAGCCGCAGGGTCGACTGAAGGCCCGATCTACGAGGCTAAGGAGCGAGACTACCTGTACAGTGCTCAAACCGGCCGCCAGATCGAAGCGATGATGCCCGATTGGACATCGATCGGCCAGGAAACAAGACCTGCTCAGCCGCCACCGACCGCTGCGGTTCCATAACCAGCGAATTGCCCGAACCGAATGGAGGGAAAATGAGATGATCGCGATCAGACATGTATCGGTTCTTTTGGTCATGGCTGCGCTCGTGACCGCGTGTGCAGGGCCATCCACCCAATCCGACTCTCTGCGCGGTGTGTGGATCCTATCGTCGCTGAACGGCAAAGCTCTGGTTCCCGGCACCGAGATTACGCTCATCGTCCGCGATGGCGAATTCACCGGAGCAGGCGGATGCAACCAGTTTGGCGGCAAGTATACGGCAATTGGCGCCGAATTGCACATTCCGCAAGTTCAAAGCAGCGCCATGGCATGCCCAACGCCGGCAGGTGTCATGGGAAAAGAGGGGGCCTATTACAAGGCCCTGACAAACGCCGCGCACTATCGCCCCGAAGGCAAACGTCTAACGATCAGCAACGCAGCGGGCGATACCGTGCTGGTGTTTTCAGGCAGATAGGAGCAGCCGAAAATGCACATCAGGTCTCGTTCAGTACGTGGTGTTCGGCACGCAGTACGCCGAGCCAGGGCAGCCAAGGACATTGCGCGATATTGTGGCCGAACATGTGAGCGGGAGATAATTACGATGCCATAGACCGAAAAGCATCGCTGACTGTCATGTGGAGAGTGAGGCACCTATGAGACCGATCAGATCCTGCCTGCCGCTGTTGTGCTGTACCGTAGCGCTCATCGTGGCCTGTGTGCCCGCATCCACACCGTCGGCTGGCTTCCCGGCCGTCCCGCCAACCCCGGCTGCCATGGGGCAAGACCTGCGTGTTCTCCCGGATGGCGACCCGATAGACACCCACCGGCTGGATCAGTCCGGTCTGGCCTTCACTCTGTCAGATCCAGCGCGGACCAAGCCTCGGATCACCAGGGAGCAGGCCATCGCCAAAGCCTGGGATGACGGCCCGAACAAGGCCGGCGGTGCGGTTACCGTCGCTGCTGATCTGGGTTACTTTGATGGCGGGACGACGGCCAGCGGGTTGACGCCGGGACGACTCGTCTGGTTCGTCGGGTTCACCGGACCTGGCATCGTGGAGTATTCCTCGGGACCGCCCGGCGCTCCTCACGTCATTGGCCACGAGTACGTCTCGATCATTGATGCCATGAGCGGTGAGGTCCTGACGGGGATGACCTGCTGCGTGATTCACGGCCAAGGGGTGCTGCCATTTGAAAGCTGCATCCAGCCACCCGGCCAGGGCCCCTTCTCATTCTCCTGTGAGGAAGCGCTGCAACGGGCTGCAGAAGCGGCCAAGCAATCGCAGCCGGAGATGGGCATCCAGCAGGCGCGCATTGATAGCCTGAGGGCGGAGCTAATGACCTATGCCGAAGCGGATCGTCGAATGAGCAGCCGACACGGTCACCGCAATTCGCCCGGCCAGGACCAGAATGAACTTGTATGGTTGGTTCAGGTCATCGGCAGCTTTTGGTTTGAAGGCATGACAGCCGCAGGATCGTCCGAACACCCAATCTACGAGGCTAAGGAGCGCGACTATCTGTACAGTGCGGTGACTGGCCAAAAGATCGAGGAGATCGCGCCTGATACGACGTTGGCCGGCCATGATGCAAAGCCGACGCCGCCTTCGCCAGCAACGCCCGCGGGGGCGGTTGCGCCCCTCTCTCACCCGACAGGCGCTGGATCTCGCTGTCACGGACCGGTCTTGACCTGTTAATCATGAATGTCAGCGACGGCAGCCTGTTGCGGGTGCCAGACCGTCGTGCAGCCACTGTAGCCTGGTCGCCGGACTCGCGCTACCTGGCCCATACCCCCGAGTCCATGGGTGAGCCGACGGACTCGCTGATTGTGTATGACCTGCAGGCGAAGACAGTAAGGCGCCTGCTCACGACCGAGCGGAGCCAGGCCAATATCCAGAGCATTGTGTGGTCGCCAGGCAACGAGGCTATCACTTGGGTCACGTAGACTTCTTCGCGCAGGCGCGTCCGCACTTCGTTCGTTCAGCTGCGAGATCGAGTTTAGGCCAGGGTTTGTTCTTCAGCCCGAACCGGTGCTAGACTTTGCGGGGGAGTGTGCGAATGGACGAGAACGAACGGTACGGGCTGCCGCCGGGCATCCGCACGGCGATCGAGTTCAACACCTACGAGGTGCCGGCGGAGCTGAACATCGCCATGCCGCCGCAGGCGGCTTCGTGCGTGCTGAATATCGAGCTGGAGCAGTTCAACGCCTACGTGCAGCGGATTGAGGAGCTGCTGCTGGTGGACGCGCGCCGGCTCCTGCAGCGGCGAGACATCGCGGCCGGCCTCGACCGGTTACCCGTGCGCCAGGGCGGTACGGTGCTGGCGATCGGCGACTCGGTTACTACATACAGGCGCAGTTACTTCGCGCTGCTGCGCGCGCTGGTGGGGTTACACCGGCCCGACGACGGCATCCGTTTTGCCAACCACGCGCAGTCGGGCTTCACCACGACGCACGCCCGGCGCAGCACGTACCGGCAGTACATCCTGGAGCAGCCCGACCTGGTGGTCATTCTGTTGGGCGGAAACGATTGCGAGCGCTTTGCCGGCGCCGGCGCGCAGACGCTGGTGTCGATCGCGGAGTATCTCGCGAACCTGGAGGCGATGGTCCAGGCCTTTCAGGAGAACACCAAGGCCCGGCTGGTGCTGGTCAGCCCGGCGCCGGTGGCGCCGAAGCTGGTGGAGCGGGTGGCGGATCACCGGCGGCTGGGACTGAGCTGGGACAACGGCGACCTGCAGGCTTGCGCGGATGCGCTGCGCTCGCTGGCCTTCCGGCACAGCCTGCCGTTCGTGGACCTGATGGAGGTCTTCGGCTCCCCGCCCGACGCGCGGCTGTACTTCGCGGATGGGCTGCATCCAGGTCCGAAGGGCGAAGAGCTGATCCTGGAACACCTGCTGGCAGCGCTATAGGCACAGGGGGCGCAGGGGGCGCCGTGGGCGGATCGCGGCGCTGGCCGGCCTAGCCGCGCAGCCAGAGACCGGATGGCGGGTCGAAGTGCCAGCCGGGGGCGTCCAGGTTCAGTTTGTGGCGGGGCCACCCG
>Ga0209746_1000677_pt1 | contig 17195 bp, 15 predicted proteins | sample BarGraNGADG00211_3_FD_184496 | JGI IMG/M metagenome (GOLD analysis project Ga0209746, IMG submission 184496) | Arctic peat soil microbial communities from Barrow, Alaska - Barrow Graham LP Ref core NGADG0011-211 (SPAdes) (version 2) | ecosystem: Environmental > Terrestrial > Soil > Wetlands >... | reverse complement strand
GCAGCGGGTGGACGGGCGGCCGCGACCGCTGAACGTCGGGCGTGCGTTGGCCAATCTATGTTTCGAGCGGCAGTGGCCGCGCGTCGAGGCCGAACTCGTGTCCCACCCTTACGTGTTGCGCCAGGGACCCGGCTGGCTGTTGATCCACCTGCCCACGCACCCGGCCCATTTCTACGATGTACACCGGTTTGAGTTCCTGGAGAGTGTCGAGGAGGACACGGGCGGCTCGCCGCACGTCCTGAACCTGGTCGAGGGTAGCTCGGTGGTGCTGGAGACGGCCATCGGCCTGCGCCACACGTTCAGTTTTGCGGAGACCTTCGTCGTCCCTGCCGCGGCAGGCAGTTACCGGCTGATCAACGGGGGGGAGGGGACGGCTCGCGTTGTCAAGGCTTTCCTGAAGAAGCCTTCAAGACCCAATATCCAGGCGCGATGCTGAGGAGGGCAGGGATGCCGATCACCCGCAGAGAGGTGTGCTGGGAACTGATGTTCCCCGACGAATTGGAAGGCGAGTATCCGGCGCCGCCGCCTGGCTCCGTGTGGCACGAGAACTGGCGCTTGCCGGAAGTGCGCGGGTAGCGAGCGGGCAACGGACCGGCCGGCGGTTGGCGGGCGGCGGCATGCTTGCCGCGGCATGCCTTGGCTCAAGCGTCGATCCCGGCGAGGATCTCGGCGGTCATCAGATCCCGCTCCCAGCCGCGTCCCTCGTCCTCGAGGTTCCAAAAACCGGCCAGCACGGCGCGCACCACTCCCCAGGCGATCAACTCGCGCCGGTCGATGCCCAGCTCGCCGGCCAGTTGTTCGGTGGGGCGGGCGAGCATGCGGCGCGTCGCGCGTGGGTCGAGCGTGGGCGGCAGCATGTTGAGCAGCAAGGGGCCTGTTTCCCAGACCGGCTCGCCGACCACGCCCTTCGGGTCGATGGCCAACCAGGGTTCGCGCTCGGCTGCAAGAATGTTCATGTGATGCAGGTCGCCGTGGAGCAGCATGTCCGGACGGGGAGAAGCGGTCAGGTCGGCGAACAGACCAAGCGCGCGTTCGACCCAGCGCGCCGGGAACGCGCGGTCGCGTGCGAGCACTGCCGGCCCGCGTTTGCGCATGGCCAGTACCCAGCGGGCCACTGTTGGGAACGGATGGTCAGGAGGAGCCGGGCGCCACAGCCGGCGCATCACCGCTGCGGCAATGCCGGTCGCTTCTCGGTCATCGACCAGGGTGTGCAGACCGGTCCCCGGCCGCAGCCGCTCCAGCAGCAGCGCGCCCTGCTCCAGGTCGAACGCCAACAAGCGCGCCGCGCCCCGACCGTCAAACAGCCGCAGGGCTTCGACTTCCGTGAAGAACTCAGGATCCGTGAAACAGACTTTCAGGACTACCGGCGCTCCGCCCGCCTGCAGCGCCGGGGCGGCGTAGTTTATCCCCAGGTCAGCAAACGGCGGATCGATGTCCAGCGACCAGCGCTGCGCACAATCCTCCAGGATGGCAGGCAAGCGCTGGAGCCAGGCGACCCCTTCCGCTCCCAGCCTGGCGGTCTGGAACTGGACGAGACGTTCGGAGAGTGAGAATCCGTGTACGCTGCCCATTGGCCCTCCGTGTCCAAGTGTAAGTGCTCAGAACGCCTTTAGCAACATCGCGCCGGGCGCTGGTACAATGCTTCGGCACTAATCCCCCACCCGCGCGCGTCGCGGACGTCGGCCAGGGTCCAGACTGGCAATCATCAGGAGAAGGAAGGGACACATGACAATCATACCATGCCGGCCGAAGTGGCGCGGGACGATGACGGATCGCGAGCGTTTCACGCGCCAGATGCATTACCAATCTGTCGATCGCTGCTTCAACATGGAATTCGGCTACTGGGACGACAACTTCCGTGTCTGGCCGATGTTTAGCGCGAATGGGATCACCAATAATGCAGAGGCCGACGCCTTTTTCAGCTTTGACCGGCTGGAGGTGATCGGTGGTAACGTCTGGCTGCAGCCCAACTTCGGCAATCGGGTCATCGAGGAACGGGAAACCACAACCATCCTGATGAACGAGGACGGGTTGTTGGCTGAGGTGCCGAAGGACCGCCACGACACGATCCCCCATTACATTCGGGCCACCGTGGTCACTCCTGACGATTGGCGCCAGGTCAAGGTGGAGCGCTTCCGCCGTGACGACCCGGCCCGCATAGTTGACGTTGAGGCGCTTAAGCGCCGTCACCCGGCAGGCCGGGATTATCCTCTCGGTGTCGACTGCGGCTCGATGATCGGCAAGATCCGCGACATGTTGACTTTTCAGGGCCTGGCGTATGCCATGTACGATTATCCTGCCATGCTGGAGGATATGGTCGAGACGTGCTGCGTTCTGGTCGAGGACTTCCTGGACCAGGTGTTGCCGCATTTCGACTTCGACTTTGCCTCGGGCTGGGAGGACATTTGCTACAAGGGCGGGCCCATCGTCTCGGTTAAGTTCCTTAAGAATGTGGTCATGCCGCGCTACAAGCGCATCAGCCAGAAGCTTCACGCACATGGGATCGATCTATGGTACATCGACTGCGATGGCGACGTGCGCCCGATCCTGCCCTACTTCCTGGAAGGCGGCGTCAATTGTCTGTTCCCTTATGAGGTCAACGGCTGTACCCACCCAGCGAAATTGCTGGGGGACTGGGGCAAAGACCTGCGCATCATGGGCGGCGTTGACAAGATGGCGCTGGGCGCAGGCAAGGATGCCATCAAGACTTACCTGGAGACCCTGGCGCCGTTAGTCGAGCGAGGCGGCTACATACCCTTCTGCGATCATCGCTGCCCCCCGAACGTGAACCCGCAGGATTACCTGTACTACCTCGACCTCAAGGAGGCGATGTTCGGGTTGCACTAACGTCAATTGGAAGGAGCGCTCAGCGCGGCTTGTCTGTCGAAACGGTAAACGGTTACGCGTTGCTGTCCGCTGCCGTAGTCGACGGGGAAGGCTCCATCGGGGAACAGGTAGGGCCAGGCCTTGGGGTCGATCAGGAATTCGTCCCGCTGCAGAACGAGGACCCAGACAGGCTGCTGGGCAGCCAGGTTTTGCAGGAAAGACAGGCTGACGTTGTCCAGGTTAGGCACACCGTGTAGCGAACCCGACAGTGCCAGCGTGCCGGCAAGGCGCCCGGTGATGACGGCGTCGGGCGGCAACATGCTTGCCATCGCCGCATTGGCTTGCGCCAGGTCGGGCCGGCTGAGCGCGATGCCGCGATAGTAGAGCGAGCCCTGCGTAATGATCTGGAGCAAGAGCAGCGCCCCCACGAGCACGGCGCTGAACCGTGAGCCTGGCCGGCGTCGAGCCCCAAGCCAGACGAACAGGGCCAGTATCAGCGCGATACCGGTCAGCGCCATCCAATAGGCAGGCCGGCCGAACAGCTTGACGGGTGCTATCGTCTGGTAGATCAGAAACCAGCTGGCGGTGACGGCTGCCAACACTCGCACCTCTTCCCGGCTTTCAGGGAACGGCACGGCTGACCAAACGCGCCGGGCCCCGCTAACGGCGAAGAGCAAGAGAGCCGGCGACGCGATATGGAAGTAGCGGGGCGGCAGATAGCGGAACAGGCTGTCGCCCAGCATGATCGCGGCCAACCAGACCACGGCCACCATCTCCGCGTCTTTGGCCTGGCGCAGCCAGCGGCGGGGAGACAGCAGAAAGGCGAGCCCTTCGACGCTTGCCAGGATCAGTAGCGGGATCTGGTAAGTGAGAAAGTAGGCGGGCAAGCCGGCGTCGAAGAGTTGCTGCACGGCGGTCAGCGCGCTTACCAGGCCGAGGCGTCCGTCACTCAAGCGCTGGTCAAGATAGGCCGGGTAGCTCGGCGCGGTCTGGGCCACGAAGAGCAGGCGCCAGGCCAGCAGGGGGATGGCGCAGCCGGCGAGCAGCGGCAATAGGAGGCGCCGCCGGCGCAGGGCGTAAAGGAGACCCAGGGCCGGCAAAAGCGCGATCGCGTGCAGCTTGAAGCCGGCGGTCAGCAACGCGACTCCGGCGCCGGTTGCCAGGGCAGCCGGTCGCGAGCGGGTGCGCACCCCGGCCAGGGTAAGCAGGGACATCAGCGCGATCAGCGGGCCTTCAGTCAACAGGAGGCGGTCGTAGGCGACGAAGTAAAACCCGGTCCCGCCTACCAGCAGAGTCAGCAGGGGGCCCCAGGTAGGCCACAACGTCGCACTGAGGGCCGCGAGCGCCGCCAGCCCCATCAGACCGAATAACGTGGACACCAGGCGGCCCTGGGCCTGCCCGGGCCCGATAAGCTCAAAAGCCCCGTATAGCACGAGCCGCTGGACGGGACGGGTTCCGTCGGCCAGGGCAGCGCTCAAGGTCACATCGCCGCGTGCCGCTTCCACAGCCGGCAGCCCGATTGTCCCTTCATCGGTCCAGGGCGCAGCGTCAGGAAGCACGTCGTAAGGAGGTGGGTCGCGGTCAAGTCCCCACAGGCGCAGAGTGGCGGCCAACAAAAGCAAACCGATCAACAGGAGACGATAGAGTCTAAGATTCACTCGATCTACACCAGCACACGGGCCGTAGCAACAAAACAACCATAGGCCAGTAGATACCCGCGCGCCGGCGGAGTATGTCGGGCCCCTTCCGTTGAAAGGCTCCGTTAACGAAAGGCCCCGGCTCTACGAAGGAATCGGGGCCTCTGCGTACTCAGTGGACGGTGGCCTTATTCGGCCGGCGCCTTGATCTCGACCGGCTCGTTGAGCTTGTCGAAAACCATAAGCGTATCCATGCCTACCTTGAGGCCGGCGTTGATTCCGGCTTGGCCTGGCAGCGGCATAACCATAACCCAGCCGATGGTCAGCTTTTCCTGGTGAGGCAGCAGGTCCTCGGCCCCCAGCCAGGCTTCGGCGTCGATCGTCATGTTTTCCATCGTCGCCTGAATCTCTTCAGGGGTGGCCTTTCCGTTCTGGCTTTTCTGAATCACCGCTGCCAGATTCAACTTGGCCGGGTCGATGCTAAAGCTCAGGTGGCGGACGGGTTTACCATTCAGCGGGTTGTCGTCCAGCCATTTTACCTCGGTCGCACCGTCAAACGCCAGGAACATGTTGCTGGGGTCGACGCCGGTCTGTGCATTGGCGGTTGTCCCAGCCTGCTTGATATCCGCCTTCTGCCAGGCGCCATCCGTGCCCACTCGTGTCCAGGTCGTGCCCGAAACGGTTAGCGTCTGTACGAGGATCTTCTGACCCATGGCCTCGGTGCTAATGTCCATACGCAGGTTGGCCCGGCCCGTGGCCGCATCTACGACCTGCATCGCGCCGGAGCCGCTGGCCTTGATGGCCAGGTTGCTGAGCACGCTGGCAACCGGCCCCAATGCCTTGGTCGATGCGTCGTCGGCAGGGGCCATTGTCATGTTCATTTCGTAGGTGAAGGTCGCGCTTCGCAAGCCCTTGGCCGAAGCGCTATAGACCAAAGCCGCCTTGGGGTCGGCCTTGGCATCAGGCATGGATGCCTGAGGGACAGGCGAAGGGGCGGGCGTCGGCGATGGGCTGGGCGTTGGCGCCGGCGTTGGCGAAGGTACCGTAGTGGCCGTCGGGGCAACCGTCGGCGCTTCGGTCGCGGTAGGCGCCACGGTGGGCGCTGTCGTGGCCTCGAGCTGGGGTGCGGGGCTGGCAGGCTGGGGAGCAGGCTGGGCCTGTCCGGCGCAAGCCGCCAGGAGCAGTGCGACCAGCAGAACAAAAGCAAGAGCGGTGATTCGCGGTATTCGGGTGTGCATCAAACCTCCTGGTCATGTGGTGCCCAGGTCCCTCGCGGCTTATGCGCGGGGCGCTTACCAGGAACGGGCACCGGCGGGGAAACGATGGCTGCCTGACAACCGCGGCAGAGCGGCGCGGATTATAGCACAAGCGCGCGAGATCGCAAAATTCCCACCCATCAGGCGACCGACAGGTCCGTTTGGTCTTGCGGCGTCTTGCGCGGTTCGCGCACCCAGATTGCCATGAGCATTCCACCGGCCAAAGCGATACCGGCCGCGACCACGAACATGACCCGGTAACCCACCCAGGTAGCCAGCCAACCGCCCACAATCGGCGCCAGGGTAGCGACCGGGGCGAGCACGGTGTTGGTGAGGCCGATGTAGGTCGGGCGGTCCTCCGGGGCGCAGAATTCCAGGATGATGTTGAGGCCCGAGACGGAGCCGGCAGCCACGGCAACGCCTAACAGCGCGAAGGTGACCCATAACCACGCCGGCGCACCGGCCACAAACGCCACCAGCGCGGCCAACGCGGTGGCGACTGCTTCCCCCACCAGCACCCGTTTGTGGCCGAGACGGTCGCCAAGCGGACCCCAGAGCAGGTTGGCGGCCGCCTGGCTGCCGACCAACAGCGCCGTGAATGCGCCCGCCTCACTTTCGCGGACGCCCAGGTGTTCGATGCCATAGACCAGGTAATAGCCGGTCGCCATGCTGCCCATGATCACCGTCGAGCGGCTGACCAGGTAAGCCCGGTAGTTGCGGTTTTTGCCCAGCACCGCCGGCAGCTCGCGCAGGTAGTCGCGCAGGCCCATGCGATGTTTCAAGACCGGGCTGTCAGGCTCCCGGTTGAAGGCGAACGCGACGTACGAGATGAGGAGGATGCCGCTGGCGACCAGGAAGCAGATCGCGAAGTTGGCCGGGAAGGCCCATGCGCCCAAGATGAGACTGGCCAGGCCCGCCCCGGCGACCCCCAACAGGGCGCCCAGGCCGTTGCCGATCCCCGAGTAAAGGCCCCGCCTGTGAGCAGGGATGACCTTGGCGATCAGATGGTACCAGGCGGGTGTGGAGATGCCGCCGGCCAGCGCAGACAACGTGCGCAACGCCAGGATGACGCCGACAGTCAGGGCTGGGGCCGGCCCGGCCAATAACCAGACGGCAATCCCGATCAGAATATAGGGAAAGCGTTCGAACGCGCCGAACAGCAGGACAAAAGGCTTCTTGCGTCGCAGACCCTCAGTGTAGTTGGCCATCAAGAGCTGAGGCACCAGGTAGCCCAGGCTCGTGACCGCCGAGATGAGGCCGATGGCCAGGATCGAAGGAGTGAGGTGACTGATCAGGAGTGGGAAAATGGTCGTTTGCGAAACGAGGTTAATGCCAAACATGAAGAAGCCGATGTCCAGCACCTTGGCGGTGAAGTTCCAACGCAGGTTCTGCTCCACCTGCAGCTCGAGCTCCGGGTTCTCCGTGACGGTCATTCAGCCTCAGAGTGGGAAAGAGAGTAAACCAAAAGCGTTCAGTGTTGCGGCAACTATCATGCGGTAAAGGCGATGGTTCGTCAAATCGGCGGCCGGCAGGCGGGCGAGAGAGAGTGCGTCCCCATGCGCCGCAGCGCCACTGCGTCAGCAGGGTGACCGCGAGGGCATAGCCTGGCTGACCAATCAACTCGGTGATGTGGCGCGCCGGATGGGCGACGACGTCAAGGCCGAGGCCCGCTACCAGGATGCGCTGGCCATGTTCAAGAAGATAGGACACCGGCGACGCGTCAACAGTCAGCAGGTGCAGGAAGAAGTTAACCTCGTCTAACCTCGTCATCCCCTCAGTGATATTCAACCCAGGTGCCATCGGCGAATAGGAGGAAATACACCGTCAGGTAGCCAGGGCGGTCCACCCACATCGCCTGCCCCCGCTCGAAAGCCTGAGCCTGACCCTGGATGACGCTGGCCTCGTCACGCGTTCCCCAACCAAGCCTGCCACGCACTGCCGGCTGTTCCCAGATCCGGTCGAAGCCTTTGATCGGTTGCTTCAGCCCATCCGGCGGGTTGAATTGTTGTAACTGGAAGGGCTCTCCCTCCACGTAGTTGTCGTGGAAGGCGCTCCACGTGCCGTCAATATATAAGACGTAAATGGTGCGCAGGTCATGCCGGTAGAGCATTTGGCCGTGCTCGAACTCCTGGTGCGCGAAGTCCGTCGAGCTAAGTCCGCTGCTCGGGCAGCCCAGCCGGTCCTGGCCGGCCGGCAGCCGGGCGAACGGTCCTGCGGGTGCGCTCGGGCAGGCGTCCAGGACGGCGGAGGCCGTCGCAGACGGGGCGGTCGCCGATGGGGTGGGCGTTGGCGTAGGCGTATCAGTTGGGTTTTCGGTAGCCGTCGGGATCCCATTCGCCGGCACGGGCGTCGCCGACGCCGTCGTGCTCGGCCCTGGCGCCGTCGTGTTTGGCGGCGCTACGACCGGAACCTGGTCCACCTGCCCCTTTGCGGTCACCAGGCTGGTGAAAAGCCAGCCGGTCTGCCCGTCGGCAGTGCGTACTTGCCACCAGCTTCTGTCTTGGCTCTGGCCGGTGATCGCCGCCTGGTCGCCGGGCTGAAGGACCGTCAGAACCGCATAGTTCGGCCCCGGTCCTTGGCGCAGATTGGCCGGCGCCTGAATCAGGGCGTAAGCGCTCGCTGGAGGTGGCTGAGTGGGCGCGGTTGCCGTAGGCGCAGTAGCACTTGCCGGTGCAGCGCCGGCCGCGGGTTGCGCTAGCGTCGGGCCTGGCGTAGCGCTGCTGCTGCCAGACGGCAAGAGCGCCACCTCGGGTGCGCCGGTGGCCACCGGAGTCGCCGAAGCGGACAGCGTGCCAGTCGCCGTCCCGGCGGCGAGGACGCCCGGAGCGGCTCGCGCGGACAGGTCCTCTAAGAGCAGACCCGGGCCACGCAGCCAGGCGGCAATCACCAGCGCGATCACCAGCACCGTCAGCAGGAGGACGCCGATGGTCGTCGACGATGGCATCGGCCAGGCGGCGCGCGCAGGCAGCCGAGCCGGTCCCGGATCAGATGCTTCCGGCGCTCCGTTCACGGTGACGAGTGCGCCCCTTTCTCCCAGGCTCGGACGTCCCGAGCTGGGCGCGGGTGGCGCGTAATCCTGCGACGCGGCCCGGCCCGGCTCAACCCCTACGGGCGCCGATTCCCCTGCGTCCCCTGGAGGGTTTGTCCCTGCCGGCGCCGGCCCATTCCCGGCGGTCGTTCCCGAGCCATCTGCCGAAACACGCGACGCCTCCTCAACCTTGCTGACCGGCCCGGCAGCCGCGACGCTCGACGCACCAGTTGCGCCGCCCTCCCCCGCTTCGGCAAGCCCAGCGGCGGGAGCCTCCGTGTCAACGGCGGGCCTCGCCGCCAACGCGTCTTCATCGGTCTCTGAAGCGGGAGCGCTATCCCAGGAACGCGCAAAATAGCCCGTGCGCGGCCAGCGCTCTTCCAGTTCTTGCAAGCCCATCCCGGGCTCGTAGTTCACCAGGACGTATGCGCCCTGATCTGCCTCCACCACTCCTTCGGGACGAAGGCTTCCCGGCTCCGGGGTCTGGTTGAGGACCTGGGCCTCATGACGCAGCCCCCACATGAAAGTGGGATTGGCGGCCAGGTCGGGTCTCAGTCCTTTGACTGCAACCCGTCTATGCTGCTCGAGATCCTCGGCCAGGTAAATATTGCCCAGCGGGCCGCGCCCCAGCCAGGAATCGATGCGGTAACGCTTTGCGAGCTCTGTTCCAATATCCAGCACGATTGCTCCTGTAACAATTGATCGGCCATATTGTACCTAAATATCTCTATTTATTCATAATAACATACTCTTGAGCGGCCAGCCAAACCACATGCCGGTCGCCGAGTTGGAACCGGCCAAGGCGCCGGTAGGCGGGATGGGCCAGGCTCTGCTGCTTGTCTGCCACCACAGCGATGACGGTTGAAGGGGATATGACGGATAGCAAGGCTTCGAGCATTCGTCCGGCGGGGGTCAGGCTGGATGCCGGGGCGGTGGGGGGAACTTGCCAGCCTGAGCGGCGGCCGTAGGGCACGTCCGTGAGCACGATGTCGACCGGCCTACCGCGCAGCTTTGTTTGTAGCGCCTGGCCGTCGGTGGCATCGGCGCGGAACAGTTCGCAGCGTATCGTGTGCTCTTCGACCAACCCAAGCAACTGCTTACGCAACACCTCGGCGCTGGCTTGGGCCTCCGCATGGGAGGGCTTGCCGTAGGCCGCCGACATCTGGGCGATCTCAGCGATGCGGCGCTCGATGCCGGCCGGCGTCAGCAGGTCGAGGTTGCGTTGCGCCAGGGACAACGCCTCTTCGTCGACATCGGAGCCAATGATCGCGTCTATATCGCTCCAGTGAAGATAACCCAGCGTTGCCAGGTGGTATGCACCGCCGCAGCACGGGTCGTAGACGGTGCAGGGCGAGTGCAAACTCTGGGCCGCCAGGAACGCCAGGGCGCGCGCGAACATCTCGCCGGCCAGCCTGACGGGCATGGCAGGGAACCCCGGCAGGCCATAGAACACCCGGCCGCTGGCATAGTCGGAGTAGTCGCGTCGCTCGGTCGCAAAACGGTAGGGCACGGGCTGACTCTACCGCCCTAGCCCGGCGGGCTGACCGGCCGCCAATGGCGCCTGTGTTCCGAGAGGTGGTAGCCGGCCGGCCAAATGGGCGGCCAACTCCTCCGCCAAGCGAGAGCGGTCTTTGAGGAACACGAAGCGCGCCACGCGTTCCTTGTGCTTGTCGTCGAAGTAGCGGACCTCCAGCACCTCCATCAGTGCGCGCCGCCGCAGGCGAACGGCGGCTATTTGTGCCAGCCGCGCCGACCAAAGCTGCTGAGTGGAGTGGGTGTCGTAGGTGAAGGCGATGCCGTCATCCAGCATGGATAGGTAACCTGTCCGCCCACCTGCCTGGCGGATGTTCTGCGCCTTGCAGCGGACGCATACTCCTATTCTCCGGTTGCCCAGGAGAACGGCATGCATCGGCGGGAGACTATCGGCGGGAAGCGGTCGCTGGAGCGTAGCCTGCGCTCCCCCGCGCAGCCAGGCCCCCACCCCGCTCAGCACGAACCAGGCCCAGCGGAGCAGGCGGGGGACGACCATCACCATCGCCAGAAGGATCAGCAGCGCCAGCGCCCCCGCCGCCAGGGGGTATTTCAGGGCGGTGACGGTCAGCACGCCCGCCATGATGTCTTCGCCGACGCTGACCCCGATGTTGCTGACATTCTCGGCGGGGCTCACAACGTTGAGCGCCACCCGGCTGCCTGCCTTGCCGGCGTGCGACACCAGTGCGACGCTGCTCATGGCCAGGCTGCCGAGCACTACGACCAGCGGGTTGGCCTTGCCCAGCGCAGCGACGCTGATGAGGGCCGCGCCCAGGGGACGAATGACGGTATGGATGACATCCCACAGGTTATCGACGAACTGGATCTTATCAGCGAGGAATTCCACAACGTAACAGACAGCGGCCAGGACGATCACCGGCCAGGCGGCCAGCACGTCCAGGCCGGCCGGCGTGTTGTGGATCCAGCCGAAGCGGATGCAAAGACCGGCGATCAGCACTGTGGCATAAAGGTTGATGCCCGAACTGACCGCCAATGGCAGGAGGGTGGAAATGATCCGTAAAGCGTCCATCGTCGCCTCGCTGAGGGTGGTGGCCGGACTCGATTACGGACAGGATAAAGGCTTTCAGGCCGGTTGTCAACGAGCGCCGGCCGGCAGGACAGGACCGTCCCGGCAGACCAGCAGTCGCCCGCGTTGGCACGATCCACAGATGCCTATGCCGCAGCGCATGTGCGCTTCCCAACCCAGTTGCGCGGGTATGCCGATCTCCAGGCTCAATTGCTCCAGGGTCTCCAACATCCCGTTAGGCCCGCAGGCGTATAACGTGTCCACCTCACCGTATAGCAATAGCTTTTCAACCAGCGGCGTGATCCGTCCCTGGATCCCTGCGCTGCCGTCCTCGGTTGTCACGCAAGGGTCGAGCCCCAGCCGCTCAAAATGCCCGGTCAGGAGGTCGCCGGCCGTCCGCGCGCCGATGGCGGCCGTCACGCGGACGCCGGCCTGGAGCAACGCCTTGGCTAGAAAGCCGAGCGGCGCGACGCCATAGCCGCCGCCGGCCAGCAAGGCGTGCCGGCCGACCACGCTGAAGCCGTGGCCGAAGGGTCCCCGGATGCCCAGGCGATCACCCGGGCGGAGGTCGTGCAACGCGCTGCTGAACGGGCCCACGCGCGCGACGGTCAACGTGACGGGGTTGGCTTCGGCCAGGGAGAACGGCTTCTCGTCTAGCCCAGGCAGCCAGGCCATGACAAACTGGCCGGGTTGCGCATCCAGGCCCAGGTCCAGCACCAGGCTGCGCGTCCGCCCGTTTTCGATGCCTGTCTCGAGCAAGCGCGCCTGGCGCGGCAGTGTCGCCGGCCAGGTGTTCCAGGTGTTAGCCCCACCGTGGGCGACATGTGCGCCGGCCGCGTTGGCGGAATATTCATTCATGAGCGATCCCTCGCATCTCGGCCAGGTTCCTATAACCCTGTCCGACCATGAATTCGCGCAACTCCGCCTCGACCTGTCCAAAGACTTCGGTCCCACGGTAGTAGACGGCGGTCCCCAGACCGACCGCGGTTGCGCCGGCCATGATCATCTCCGCCGCATCCAGCCCGCACGTCACGCCGCCCGTCCCGATCACCGGCAGATCCACCGCGGCCGTGATCTCGTAAACCGCGCGCACTGCGATGGCCTTCAGCGGCGGGCCGGAGATGCCACCGCTGCGGTTGGCCAGGATGGGCCGGCCGGAGAACACGTCGATGGCCATGCCCGGCATGGTGTTCACGGCACAGATCGCATCGGCGCCGCCGGCCTCGACAGCGCGCGCGATCTGTCCGATGTCCGGTACGTTCGGGGCGAGCTTGACGATGACCGGGCAGGTCGCGACCCGTTTCACCGCCTCGGTCACCGCCGCGGCATCCGTGGCGCTGGCGGCGAACGGCTGGCCAAATTCATGGGCCACGTTGGGGCAAGATATGTTGAGCTCGAGCAGGTCTGGCCCGGCCTCACAGATGATGCCTGCCACCTCGGCGAAGTTCGCCACCGTGTCGGCAAAGATGCTGGCTACCAGGACGCTGCCTAAGGGTTGCAGGCGGACACGCGCGCTGCGCAGCATTTCGGCCTGGGCGCGCGCGCCCGGATTGGGCAGCCCTACCGCATTCAGCAGGCCCGGCCCCCAGTCGAGCACCGTCGGGTTAGGGTGCCCCCGGCGCGGCGTAGGCCCGCAGGACTTGCTGGTGACCGCCCCAGCCCCGGCCTCGCCGCAGCGTTCCAGCAAGGCCGCGTCGTTGCCCAAGATCCCGGACGCCAACACAAACGGATTGCGCAATCTCACCCCGGCAATGACGCAGCTAAGATCGGGCTGCTGGGTCGCCTGAGCGGCGCTGCCGGCCAGCCACACCACATCCGCCTGCCCCAGCCGGTCGCGTGTCCGCACGTCCAGGGCGGATTCCGGACTGCAGTAGCGATGAGCCGCTTGATTGGGTGCTATCTGTTGGTCCATACTCATTTCCTCCCCAGGAATGCGAGCACCTCGGCCTGTCGCTCGGGCGTGATGCGTCCGTGACGGCAGAGGATGTCCAACAACCGGCGGATCCCCAGCACCGAATGTAACTGGTAGCCACGCTCTGCCAGTTGTTGCGCGCCGCCCTGTTCGCGATCGATCAGGACGACGATATCGCGCACTTCCAGACCCGCTGCTTCCAGCGGGGCGATGGCCGTCACTTTGCTGTCGCCAGTGGTCACCAGGTCATCCAGCACCACCACCGTTTCACCGGCCCGGTAGTGACCTTCGATGGTCCGTCCGGTGCCGTAGCCTTTGACGTCTTTGCGCGGATAAAGAATGGGCTTGTCGAGCGCCAAGCCGACCGCAGTGGCGATAGGCAGGGCGGCGTAGGGTATGCCGGCAATGCGGTCGAAGGCCAGCGGGCGCAGCAGGGTACAGTAAGCCGTACTTGCCTGGCGTAAAGTGGCGGGATCGGATATCAGGAGCCGCAGGTCGATATAAATCGGGGACTGCTGGCCCGAGTGCAGCGTGAAGTCACCGAACTGCACGCAGCCGGTAGTGTGCAGCGCCAGGGCTAAGGTCTCGACATCGGCTGAACCCCGGGAATCAGGGGATGATCCGGGGTTTCCGGCAGGATCAGCTGGCCTCTCGACCGCGGCCCGCGGCTGTGCCCGGCGAGCCGCGCGGATGACGCTCACGAGCTCGCCGGCCGCGGCGGTGATGTCATCAGCCTGCGCCAGGCCGCGCGAGACGTTTATCAGCAGCCCATCCCCGGCGCCGGTCAGCCCTGCCGCCAGTGTCGCTTCCAGGCTGCCGCCCTGCGCGCCCACGCCGGGCGCCAGGATCCACATATCGGGGGCGATAGAGCGCACGATGCGCAGCGGGTCAGGATAGGTGGCGCCGACTACGAGGCCCACATTGCCGTGCGTCGCCCAGGCGCGCGCTTGTTCGGCAACCACCTGGTAGAGTGGGCGCCCGCGCTGGCCGTCCGCCGCGCTCACACGCAGCCCTTGTAGTTCCCCGGCGCCGGGGTTGGACGTATGGCAGAGCACAAATACGCCCTTATCGGGGCGGCGCAGGAACGGTTCCAGGCTATCGCCGCCCAGGTATGGGCTGACTGTGACGGCGTCGGCGCGCCAGATATCGTAGACCGTCTCGGCGTAGGCCTCGGCTGTTGAGCCGATGTCGCTGCGCTTCGCGTCCAGGATGACCGGCGTCTCGGGCGGGATGGCCGCCAGGGTGGCCTGCAGCAGGTCGAAGCCGCGCCGGCCCAGGGCTTCGTAGAAGGCGATGTTGGGCTTGTAGGCGCAGGCGAAGGTGCGGGTGCCTTCGATGATCGCCAGGTTCCAGGCCAGGAGCGGGTCGGCGGCGTTTTGAAAGCGCTCGGGCACGCGGTGTGCTTCGGGATCCAACCCCACGCAGAGCAAGCTATCCGTCCGCATTACTGCCCGCTGGAGTTTTTCATTGAACGTAGACAACTCTCTCAGCCTCCTGCTTCGGTTCAAAAAAGAACCCGACTGGTGCCGGGCTCTGCGTTGAGCTTTCCATCTAGGAACACGTCTCTGCCGCGCAAGCGGACGCTCACCACCCGGCCGCGCGCCTCTCGCCCGGCGAAGGGGCTCCAGCCAGCCCGCGTGTACCAGCCGCGCTCCGGGAAGCGCCAGGCGGCGTCCGGGTCGACCTCGACGAAGGTGTCGGATTCGGCCGCGGGCAGGCCGAAAATGTGCCGCGCTGTGCTGCTCATTAGTTCGATCAGGCGTGGCAGCGTCAGCCGCCCGGCGTGGACGGCAGTCAACATGAGCGGCAGGGCGGTCTCCAGACCCGGGACACCGGGCGGAGGGCTGCTGCTTGCCTTCTCCTCGCGCGTATGCGGCGCGTGATCGGTGGCGATGCAGTCCACGTAGTGCAAAAGCTCCCACAGCCCCTCGCGATCGTCCCCGGTTTGCAGGGGCGGCCGCATCTGACCGTAGGCGCCCAGCCGGGCGGCATCCTCGCCGGTGAGGAACAGGTGATGTGGGGACACCTCACAGGTCACGGGCAGACCGCGCTCCTTGGCGCGGGCGATTAGCTCGAGCTCGACCCTGCGGCTAATGTGGCAGAAATGCACGCGTTGGCCGCTAGCCGCGACCATCCCTAACACGAGTGGCACGCTGTTCTCCTCCGCGTGGACCGCGATCGGGCCGGGTCCCGGCCAGGCATTGAAATGGGCGACCAGCGTGGGCAGGTCGTTGACGCGCAGGGGGCCGAAGGTGGCGTCCAGGTATATCTTCAAGCCGCAACTGTGCGCGGCCAGGGCCGGCAGAAGTGAGGCATTGTCTGGTCCTGCGCCGGCGAAGATGCCCACGTCGCAACGGGCGCCTGCCTGGGCGGCCTGCCGCGCCAGCTCCAGCACGCGCGGGGTCGTGATCGGCGGCTGCGTATTGGGCATGGCCAGGACGGTGGTAAAACCGCCCGCCAGGGCGGCTGCTGTTCCGCTGGCAAAGTCCTCTTTGTGTGTTTGCCCGGGCTCGCGCAGGTGAACATGCACATCTACCAGCCCAGGTAACCTTAGACTTGACCCCATCAGAATTGCTTTATCCTCTGGATCATTCTCTGGATCATCCTCATCTGGTATTGCCCTCCGGCGAGCCCGTTCTTGATGTTTGTCCGGAACCGGGCAAAAAAAGAGAGCCATCATAGGCTCTCTTGGCCAGCCATCCGGCAAAAGGCAAAAAAAAGAGGGTGCTGGGGCCAAAAAAGCGAATAGCCCCAGCACCCTCCACGGGTCGAATTAGAGGCGAGATTGGTACTCGTATTTGTCGCAGTCTTACCATACTAAAGTCTTAGTTTATACCATGAGACAGATAAGGATGCAAATCTGAGAACATCGTATTCACACTGTTCGGCAAGTGCTCATTCCCGCAGACCGGAGCACAGATCACTCATGAACGCGCGATCATCGTCTATTCTTCTACGCTAGCAGCTTTAGGTTCACGGACGATGCTTTTCGTCGAATCCACTATGACCTGCAGGAGGTACAATGAGGCGCTACCTGGTCCTGATTCTCGCGTTGGCAGTCCTCTCTGGCTGCAGCCCGGTGGCTCAGCCTGTCGCCACGCCGGTTCCGCCCGCTACCCTGGCTGCGCCTTCCGTCGCGACCGTCGAGCCTTCGCCGGTAGCCGCGGCCGCGACGTCTGCTCCTGCACCGACGGCGGTTCCTCCTACCACTGCACCTTCGCCCGTGCCGCCGACCGTCGCGCCCACTGCAACGCGCGCGCCTCAAGGCAGCGGCACGGCCTATTTCCGTGACCAGTCCGCGCACAATGATGCCATTGCCATCGTCATGTCTAAGGTCGATCCGCCCCCTGGCGGCATGGCCTATGTCGGCTGGCTGACTGAAACCAACGGCCAGGCCCCGCTGCTCGCCGGCACGATCCCGGTGGCAGGTGACGGGAGCGCTCAGGTCACCTTTGCACCGGGCCAGAAAGGCGGCAACGGCAACCTTCTCAATCGCTGGGACGGTGTTATGATCACCCTTGAGGCGGCGCAAGGTACACGCACCAAACCCTCAGGCCAGGTTGCCTTCGCCGGCCAACTGCCGCCTGCAGCTCTGGTCAATATCCGGCATGTCTTGCTGGCCTTTCCCGACACGCCCAAGAATATCGGCTTGGGGATCGGCCTGCTGGGGCAGATTGGCGTGATCGCCCAGCATATGGGGTTCCAACTAGACACGCTCAACCAGTAAAACCTGGCGGGCGTAAAGCTGCATGCCGAGCACCTCGTAAATATCATCGAGGGAAACCAGGGCGACCACTACGGGGATCTGAATCGGGATGGCGCGATCCAGAATCCTGGTGACGGGTTCGGGTTATTGGAGAATGGCAATCAGAAGGGCTATCTCGCCGGCACTCAGCAGCATGCTACTTTTGCCGCGCAGGCCGCGGATGCCACCGACAACGTCAAGCAACATGCTCAGAAGGTGAGCATCGCGACTGAG
>Ga0209746_1000675_pt1 | contig 17254 bp, 16 predicted proteins | sample BarGraNGADG00211_3_FD_184496 | JGI IMG/M metagenome (GOLD analysis project Ga0209746, IMG submission 184496) | Arctic peat soil microbial communities from Barrow, Alaska - Barrow Graham LP Ref core NGADG0011-211 (SPAdes) (version 2) | ecosystem: Environmental > Terrestrial > Soil > Wetlands >... | reverse complement strand
CGGCGAGCTGAGCCCCGCGCAGCTGCGCAACATCGAGGACCGCATCAAGGTGAAGGTCGTCGACCGTACGGCGCTGATCCTCGACATCTTCGCCTCCCACGCGAAGAGTGCCGAAGGCAAGGCACAGGTCGAGCTGGCGCAGCTGCAGTACCTGCGCCAGCGCCTCCGCGGGTGGGGCGGGAACCTGTACCGCCAGACGGGTGGCCGCGCGGCGGGCGGCGTCGGCATCGGTGGCCGTGGCCCTGGCGAGACGAAGATCGAGACCGACCGGCGCCGGATCCGTACCCGCATCTCTCGGCTCCGCGAGCAGCTGCGCGACCTGGACGGGACCCGACAGGTCAAGCGACAGGAGCGTCGGCGACACCAGGTGCCGAGCGTCGCGATCGTCGGCTACACCAACGCGGGCAAGTCGTCGGTGCTGAACCGGCTTACCGGCGCTGGTGTGCTCGTCGAGGACGCGCTGTTCGCGACCCTCGACCCGACGACGAGGCGATCGCAGACCGCCGACGGTCGCACGTACACGCTCACCGACACGGTCGGCTTCGTGCGCCACCTGCCGCACGACCTCGTCGAGGCGTTCCGCTCGACGCTCGAGGAGTCGGTCGAGGCGGATCTCCTCATCCACGTCGTGGACGGGTCTGATCCGGATCCGTTCGGGCAGGTCGCCGCGGTCCGTGAGGTCCTGGCGGACATCGGCGCGGGCGACGTGGCGGAGCAGCTCATCATCAACAAGATCGACCAGGCCGACGAAGGGATGCTCCAGTCGTTGCGGACCCGGTTCCCTGGGGCTGTCTTCGCGTACGCGCGTACTGGCGAGGGCCTGGACGAGGTACGCGCCATCATCGAGCAGCGGTTGCCCAGCCCCGGTATGGAGGTGACGGCGCTCGTCCCGTACTCCCGCGGCGACCTCATCGAACGCATCCACCGCGAGGGCGAACTGATCACGGTCGAGCACACCGGCGACGGCACTCGTGTGGTCGCGCGTGTCCACGACGACCTGGCGGGGGAGCTGGCAGGCTTCCCGGCGTGAGGCTGTGGATGGCTCCCCGGCATCGTGTCCTGCCTCGGGTAGCGTGACAGGGTGGATCCGGAAACGCCTCTCGTCGACCCTCGCAGCATCCTCGACGCTGCCGTGGCGTCCATCGGCGGAAGCGCGCGCGAGGGCCAGGTCGAGATGTGCCGCGAGGTCGCCGAGGCGTTCGAGTCGGGGGAGCACGTGCTCGTCCAGGCCGGTACGGGTACGGGCAAGTCACTCGGTTACCTCGCGCCGGCTTTCGCCCATGTCCTCAACTCGCCGGAGTCTCGAGTAGTCGTCGCCACGGCGACGTTGGCGCTGCAGACGCAGCTCGCGACCAAAGACGTACCCGTCGTCATTGACGCGGTGGAAGCCGTCACCGGTCAGCGTCCCAAGGCGGCGCTGCTCAAGGGGCGCTCCAACTACGCGTGTCTGCACCGTGTCCGCGAAGGGGTGGGGGAGGAGCAGCAGCCGGGCCTCATCGCGGCGGGCGAGCTCGCCACCGCCTTACGGGCCGTCGACGCAGCGCCGGACTCGGTTCTGGGCGCCGAGGTCCTCGCGCTCCGTGAGTGGGCGGAGGAGCAAGCGGAGGCCGGAGGGCTGGCCGATCGTGACGACGCTCCGTCCCACACCCCCGCGGCCTGGGCGCAGGTGTCGGTCCCTGTGCGGGAGTGCCTGGGCGCCACCAACTGCCCGTACGGCGCCGAGTGCTTCGTCGAACTCTCCCGGGACAAGGCGCGCGAGGCCGACCTCATCATCACCAACCATGCGCTGCTGGCGATCGACGCATTGCATGGCGGCACCGCGCTGCCCGAACACGATCTGCTCGTGGTCGATGAGGCGCACGAGCTGGTCGCCCGTGTGACGGGCGCGGCGTCCAGCGAGCTCAGCGCTCAGCAGATCGAGCGTGTCGCGCGGCGCGCGTTGCCGTGGCTGACGGACTCCGTCGGGATCGACTTCCTCGACGCGGCCGATACGTTCCGTACGGCCCTCGACCTCAGCGATCTCGGGCGGGTGACCGACGCCGCGTCCACGAATGCGCTTGCGCTGGCGCGCGTACGGCAAGTGGCCAGGGCCGCGTTGTCGGACTTCAAGGCGTCGGCGACCAAGGGGCTCGACGCTGCGCGGGTCCAGGCGCAGGCGGTGGTGCAGGAGGTGTACGACGTCGCCGAGCGCATGGCCGGCCTGAACGAGTATGACGTCGTCTGGGTCGCCGAGCGGGAACGCGCGGGTCGCTGGGCGGTCGTCGCCCCCCTCAATGTGGCGGGCCTGGTCCGGGACAGCATCCTGCCCAAGGTCACTGCGGTCTTCACCTCGGCGACCCTCACGATCGGTGGCAGCTTCGACGCGCTGGCTCGGCAGCTCGGCCTGGGCGCCGCCGGCAAGACCGACGAGGCACGTCCGGTGCCGAGATGGCACGGGGTCGATGTCGGATCACCGTTCGACTACGCCAGGCAGGGCATCCTCTACGTCGCCACTCGGCTCCCACCGCCGAGCCGGGAAGGCCTCGGCGATGCGGCCCTGGCCGAGATCGTGGAACTGGTCCGCGCGGCGGGCGGTCGAACACTCGGCCTGTTCGCGTCGCACCGCAATGCGACGGCAGCCGCCTCCCACGTCCGTACGGCGCTCCCGGACATGACCGTCCTGTGCCAAGGGGATGCCCAACTGCCCGAGCTCACTCGTCGCTTCATCGAGCAGCCGACAACATCGTTGTTCGGCACGTTGTCGTTGTGGCAGGGCGTCGACGTCCCGGGGGAGACCTGCAAGCTCGTGCTCATCGACAAGATCCCGTTCCCGCGCCCCGACGAGCCGCTCATGGTGGCCCGCCAGGATGCGGTGACAGCCGCCGGCGGGAACGGCTTCATGCAGGTAGCGGCGACGCATGCGGGGCTCTTGCTGGCCCAAGGCAGCGGCCGGTTGGTTCGTCGGCTCAGTGATCGCGGCGTGGTTGCGATCCTGGACCCGAGGTTGATGACGGCGAGGTACGGGTCGTTCCTGCGCGCGTCGATCCCCCCGTTCTGGACGACCACTGATTACGACCTGGCCATCGCGGCATTGCGTCGGCTGACCGACAACCAGTAGTCGCCCTGGGGCGTGCCAAGGAGATCGGGGATCCGGGGATCCTGGGCCGGTCGAACGGGCCTAGAGGCGTCGTAGGACCGTGACGACCTTTCCGAGGATGCTCGCATCATTGCCATCGATCGGCTCGTAGGCGGGGTTGTGCGGGAGGAGCCACACCTGGCCTGGCGTGCGCTTGAAGGTCTTGACCGTCGCCTCGTCGCCGAGCAACGCTGCGACGATGTCGCCGTTCTCCGCAACAGGTTGGCGACGCACGACCACGTAGTCACCATCACAGATGGCGGCATCGATCATCGAATCCCCGCGCACCTCCAGCAGGAACAGCTCACCCTCACCGACCAGCTGTCTGGGGAGGGCGAAGACGTCCTCGATCTGCTGCTCCGCGAGTATCGGACCTCCAGCCGCGATCCGCCCGAGCAGTGGGACGTGGACGGGACGGGGGAGGGAGTCGTCGACATCCGTGGGGTCGGTGTGGGGATCCGCTGACCGTGGACGGGAGCTGGGGCACTCGGGAAGCCGGACGTCGAGCGCTCGAGGACGATTAGGGTCCCGACGGATGTAGCCCTTCGCCTCCAGCTGGTGGAGCTGATGGGCCACGCTTGAAGGGCTGGACAGACCGGCCATCTTCGCGACCTCACGCATGCTCGGCGGGTAGCCCTTCTCCTCGACAGACCGCTTGATGACCTCGAGGAGCAGGCGCTGCCTCATGGTCAGACCATCGACCCCGACGGCGCCTTCGGTCGGCATCGTGACGAGTTTGGAGCGTCTGACGACGTCAGCAATGTCAGCGTTCGAAGGGCGTCCCCGCTTCACCTCAGGGGCACGCCGACGGTTCGTGGTGGGTTCGGTCTCGTCAGCCATGCCCCAAATCTACGGTGTTCGATTTCGGGAATCAAACACCTGTTCGAGCGTGTCGCGTGGTTGTACGGATCAAGGTGTTGCGACGGCCGCGCTGGGGGTCTGGGTCGCGGATGGCGTCGTCGAGGCGGTCGGCACAGGGCTCCCGATCGGACCCTTCACCGGGTCGGCGGTCTGACTCGCGGTCGAGGAGGACGAGGGGGTGGCGGTCGAAGGGGCCGTCTCCGTCACGGTGGTGGTGGCCGTGGCGGTCGGGTGCGCCGCGCGCGTCGAGGAGCCGGTGGTGGGACCGGCCGCCACCACCTTGGCCGCGGCGACCTGGAGCTGCTCGGTGCCCGGAGACAGGTACCTGCCAAGACCCAGTTGCACGCCGAGGAGGCCTGCGATGCCCAGGGCGAACCCCGCACCGACGGTGACGCCCCGCCGGACCCATCCGCTCCACGGCGTCTTCTCGGGCGCAGGATCGGCATGCTCGACGGCGACGCTCTCGGCGGGTGTCGGATCCAAGCCAGCCCGCTTGCGCTTGGCAAGTCGGATCGCCGCTGCACGGCTGCGGTGTACCGAACTTCTGATCGTGGTCGCTGTCACGGCGGCGACGATGCTTCCCACGGCCGCGCCAGCGACCGTGCCGCTCACCCCGAGCCGCCCACCGATGACGGCAGCCACTGCTGCTGACCCCGCTCCAGCGAGGAGGCTCACCGGGTGGAGTGGGGAGTCAGCCGCCAGAGCCTTCCCCGTAGTCGGTGACTGGGGCTCGTCGCTGATCTGTCTGTGGGACAAGGTCGGCATTCGGTAACACACACTCCTGGATCAAGGGGGCAGGCCATCAGAGAGCCCGCGACGTCTTGTCCACCGTGCCACCCGTTCGCGCTCCAGACAAACCGTGCAGCCGCCCGACGAAAACTGTCAGAGCGCTCGTGTGTAGTGATCGACAGAAGATGCGACACGCCGAAAAGAACAGATGTTTGATTCGTCGCGAGCGATGGCATAGAACTGTTTCGAACACCTGTTCGAGCGAGAGGACGACCGATGAGCACTCTGACCGTAGCCCCCCGACCGTTGACGACGCGTCCGGCTGCCGCACAGAAGCCCAGCGGTCCGAACGCCGTACGTCCCGGGTTGTCCGTGCGTCACGTGGCGGGCGTGCGCCCCGCAGCGTGCCTGGTCGCTGTGGATGAGCCCACGTGGCAGCTCACGCGCCGGGGGCTCGTCGTGGTGATGGCGTTCCTCGCAGCGCTGATGGGCAGTGCTCTTGTGACCTGCCTCGTGGGCTTCCTGTCCGTCAGCAACTCGCCCCTCTGAGCGTTCACCGTTCCTGAGCACGACGAAGGCGCCGCCCGAAACGGGCGGCGCCTTCGTGGCGTAGATGGTGACTACTGCTGCGGGGCCTGACCCGCGTTCGGGTCGACGACGACGACCGACTTGACGATCTTGTCGGCGATGGTCTGGCGCTTGGAGTCCCACAGCGGGAAGAGCCAGCCGACGTAGCAGATCACGCTGTCGATCAGGTGGGCGAAGACACGGCCGATACCGGCGCCTGCACCGAGGGGCTGACCGGTCGCCTAGGAGACGAGCTTCGTCTTCGCGATCTTGCGGCCGAGCGAGTACCCCGTGGTGCCGGCCTGGTAGCCGGAGTTCCACACGAGGAAGGCCACGAGGGCGAGCCAGACGACGAACGTGAGAAGGCCCACGATGGCCGAGCTGCCCAGGTTGCCGATGATGGAAACCAGGATGGAGTAGACGATGCCCGGTGCCAGGTAGTCGATGAGCCAACCGAGGGCACGATTGCCGAAGGAGGCGAGCTCAGGGGTCGGGCTGGCGTAGCCGGCGTCGTACCCGTAGGCCGAGACACCGGTGTTGGGGTAGCCGGCGCCGTACGTCGGAGCGGGCGTGGTGCCGTACGCGGCGTTCGGGTCCTGGTAGCCCTCCGCGGGCTGGCCGTAGCCTGCCGCGCCGTACTGGCCGGGCTGCGACTGGCCGTAGCCGCCCTGGGCCGGATCGGTGTAGCCGCTGCCGCTCGCAGGCTCCGGCGCGCTGCCGTAGCTGCCGGCCGAGGGCGTGGACCCGTAGGCAGGCGGCGAGCCGTATGCAGGGGCGCTGGGGTCGGTGCCGTAGGTGGGGGCTGCGCCGTAGGCGGGCGTCGGGTCCGGAGCGGTGTAGCCGCCGCTGGCGGGTGTCCCGTACGCGGGCGTCGGGTCCGGAGCCGTGTAGCCACCGCCGGCCGGGGCGCCGTAGGACGGCGTGGGATCGGGCGCGGGGTAGCTGGGCGTGCCGGAAGCCGGCGACGCTGCCTGGCCCGCGTCGGGGGTGCCGGGCGCGGGGGTGGCCGGGGGCGCCTGCGGGTCAGGTGCTGAGGGCTGCCCGTTGGGCGGCTGGGGCTGGCTCGGGGTCTTGGCCGGGTCGTTCCAGTTCTCGTTGCTCACGTTGATCCTCTCGAGGACGGTATGGCACCCGGTCATCTGGTTGCTCTCACGAGCGCCCCCACGGTGCCAATGGCGATTACTGTAGTGCATTGCCATGGCCATGGACTGGAGCATCGAGAAGCCAATTTCGTCCCGGGAAGCACTGTTCCGGGTCGGGTCGGCGGCCCTTGCCTGCTTCGGGATCGGGGCCGTTCACCTGGTCACAGGGTTCGGGCTGCAGTGCCCCTTCCGTGCGGTGACCGGTTGGCTATGTCCCTTCTGCGGCGGGACGCATCTGGCGGAGGCGCTGATCCGCGGTGACGTGGCCGGAGCATGGTCAGCCAACCCGCTGGCGCTCGTCGTGGGCGTACTCATTGGGATCCGTGCCCTTGGCTGGGCTCTCGAGCTCGTACGCAACCTCCAGGGCCCCTCGCGTCGCTGGCTGCCGGCCTCCTGGAGCAGGCACTGGTTCGGAGCCTTCGTCGTGGTTTCCGTCGTGTATGTCCTCGTCAGGAACCTGTGCCCTCTCGCCTGACCGCCCGACACGCTGCGACACCGGCGTAGGCATTGACTTGTGGGCGATCCCGAGGCAAGATCACTACATCTAGTGGTTACAGATATGTAGTTATCCCAGGGGTAGAGGTAGTCATCCACAGGATGTGCGCACCTCGTCCACAACCGCATCCACAGCGAGGGAGGAGACAGACCATGTTCTGCCCGTACTGCAAGCACACGGACTCGCGGGTCCTCGACTCCCGCGTTTCCGAGGACGGGGCCAGCATCCGGCGCCGGAGGCAGTGTCCGTCCTGCGAGCGGCGGTTCACCACCGTCGAGCAAACGCAGCTCGTCGTCGTCAAGCGTTCCGGTGTCGTCGAGCCCTTCGCTCGCGACAAGGTCATCGCTGGCGTCCGGAAGGCCTGCAAGGGCCGACCGGTCAGCGAGGATGATCTCGCCCGGCTCGGCCAGCAGGTCGAGGACTCGTTGAGGGCATGCGGCCAGGCAGAGATCAACGCCGAGGACGTCGGGCTCGCGATCCTGCAGCCGCTGCGGCGACTCGACGCCGTCGCGTACCTCCGGTTCGCCTCGGTCTACCGCCATTACGACACGGTCGACGACTTCGAACACGCCATCGCGGAGCTCCGCGGAGGGCTGCAGACCGTCTGATCAAACTGTCAGAGGCAAGAGCAAGACTCACCCTACGAACACATTTTTGGGCCAGCACGGCCAGTCAGAGAGGCGATCATGACCGAGACGACCACCAAGTCGAGGGCTCGCAACAAGGGCAACGGACTCACCATCGAGCGGGTCTACACGACGCCCGGGGTGCACCCGTACGACGAGGTCACCTGGGAGCGCCGCGATGTGGTGCAGACGAACTGGAAGACCGGTGAGACGGTCTTCGAGCAGCGCGGCGTGGAGTTCCCGTCGACCTGGAGCGTCAACGCATCGACGATCGTCACGACGAAGTACTTCCGCGGCGCGCTCGGCACCGAGCAGCGCGAGACGAGCCTTCGCCAGCTCATCGACCGCGTCGTGAACAAGTACCGCAGCGCTGGCGAGGAGAGCGGCTACTTTGCTGCGCCCGCCGACGCCGAGATCTTCGAGCACGAACTCGCGTACATGCTTCTCAACCAGGTGTTCTCGTTCAACTCGCCCGTGTGGTTCAACGTCGGAACCGCGAGCCCGCAGCAAGTGAGCGCCTGCTTCATCCTCTCGGTCGACGACTCGATCGACTCGATCCTGAACTGGTACCGCGAGGAGGGCTTCATCTTCAAGGGTGGATCCGGCGCGGGTCTCAACCTGTCGCGGATCCGGTCCAGCAAGGAGCTGCTGTCGAGCGGCGGTACGGCCTCCGGCCCGGTGTCGTTCATGCGTGGCGCGGACGCGTCGGCCGGCACGATCAAGTCCGGTGGCGCGACGCGTCGTGCCGCGAAGATGGTCGTGCTCGACATCGACCACCCCGACATCGAGGAGTTCGTCCAGACGAAGGCGCGCGAGGAGGACAAGATCCGCGCCCTGCGTGACGCGGGCTTCGACATGGATCTGGGCGGCGCTGACATCGCCAGCGTCCAGTACCAGAACGCCAACAACTCCGTCCGGGTGTCCGACGAGTTCATGCGGGCGGTCGAGGAGGGCGACACGTTCGGACTGCGGGCCCGGATGGACGGTCGCGTCATGGAGACGGTCGACGCCCGCGACCTCTTCCACAAGGTCGCTCAGGCGGCGTGGTTGTGCGCCGATCCGGGTATCCAGTACGACGACACGATCAACGACTGGCACACGAACCCGGAGTCGGGCCGGATCACGGCGTCGAACCCGTGCTCGGAGTACATGAGCCTCGACAACAGCTCGTGCAACCTTGCGTCGCTGAACCTCATGAAGTTCCTCCGCGACGACGACACGTTCGACACCGAGAAGTTCGTCAAGGTCGTCGAGCTGGTCATCACGGCCATGGACATCTCGATCACGTTCGCCGACTTCCCGACCGAGAAGATCACCCAGACGACGAAGGACTTCCGTCAGCTGGGCATCGGCTACGCGAATCTCGGTGCGCTGCTCATGGCGATCGGTCTGGGGTACGACTCCGAGGCTGGCCGCGCGCTGGCTGCATCCATCACGTCGCTCATGACAGGTGCCGCCTACCGTCGGTCGGCCGAGCTGGCCGATGTCGTCGGCACGTACAACGGCTACGCGCGGAACGCTGACGCCCACCAGCGCGTGATGCGCAAGCACCAAGCGGCCAACGACGAGCTCCGCACCACGAGCACCGGCATCGATGTGCCGATCCACAAGGTCGCGACCCGCGAGTGGAGCAAGGTCGTCACCCTCGGCGCCAAGAACGGCTTCCGTAACGCTCAGGCGTCGCTGCTCGCCCCGACTGGAACCATCGGCTTCATGATGGACTGCGACACCACCGGCATCTAGCCCGACTTCTCGCTGGTCAAGTTCAAGAAGCTCGTCGGCGGCGGGTCCATGCAGATCGTCAACAACACGGTGCGCCGTGCGCTGAAGAACCTCGGCTACACCGAGGAGACCGCGGAAGCGGTCGTCGAGTTCATCGCCGAGCACGGCCACGTCGTGGGCGCGCCCGGGCTCAAGGCGACTGACTACCCGGTCTTCGACTGCGCGATGGGTGAGCGGGCCATCAGGCCGATGGGCCACGTACGGATGATGGCGGCCGTGCAGCCGTTCCTCTCTGGCGCCATCTCGAAGACGGTCAACCTGCCGGAGTCGGCGACCGTCGCCGAGATCGAGGACGTCTACCTCCAGGGCTGGAAGCTCGGCCTGAAGGCGCTGGCGGTCTACCGCGACAACTGCAAGGTCGGTCAGCCGCTGTCCGACGGCAAGAAGAAGGCCGAGCCGGTCGCGGTGGCTGCGCCGGCTCCCGAGGTGCGGATCGAGTACAAGCCGCGCCGGAAGCGGCTCCCGAAGTCGCGCCGCAGCCAGACCACGTCGTTCTCCGTCGGAGGCGCCGAGGGCTACATGACGGCGTCGGTCTACGACGACGGCCGCCTCGGTGAGGTCTTCCTCAAGCTCGGCAAGCAGGGTTCGACGCTCGCCGGCGTCATGGATGCGTTCTCCATCGCGATCTCGATCGCGCTGCAGTACGGGGTGCCGCTGGAGACGTTTGTGCAGAAGTTGACGAACCTCAAGTTCGAGCCTGCCGGCATGACGGACGACTCGGACGTGCGGATCGCGCAGTCGGTCATGGACTACATCTTCCGTCGGTTGGCGCTCGACTACCTGCCGTACGAGGAGCGCACGGAGCTCGGCATCTACACGGCATCGGAGCGTGCGCGGTACGTGTCGACCGGTTCGTACATGTCGGAGGAGGACGAGGCGCAGCTTCTCGAGTCCGAGACGCTCCGCAACGATGACGGCGACAATGTACGAGTCGACGGGGACGGCCCGAGGCAGCCGGCCCTGGTCGAGGCGGCGCCCCACACGAGCGCCGAGATGATGGAGCTGACGTTCGGGCACGCTGTCGACGCCCCGCTCTGCCTCACCTGTGGCACGAAGATGCGACCCTCGGGTAGCTGCTACGTCTGCGAGGGCTGCGGCTCGACGTCCGGCTGCAGCTGATCGATCGACGGAACACACCGGGGCCCTTCCTCTCGAGGAGGGGCCCCGTTCCGTATCAGTGGCCCGCTAGAGCGGGGCTTTCCGCGGGACCGCTGATGCCAACAACGGCAACGAACTAGGAGCTTCTGGTCAAGACCACTACGTTCTAGTGGTGATCCTGCGCCCCCTCATCGCCCGCACCTTCTGGGCGTTCTCCCGCTACAGGCTGCGGTCAGAGCCTCTGCCGATCGAAGGGTCCGCGGTGCTGCTCGGGGCTCCGCACACCTCCAACTGGGACTTCGTCTTCATGCTGGCGATCTGCTGGCGACACGGGTTCGCACCGTTGTGGCTCGGCAAGCACACGCTCTTCAAGGCACCCTTCGGCCCGATCATGCGCGCTCTCGGCGGCATCCCGGTGGACCGCGCACATCCCGGCAGGCTCGTCGAGGACGTGGTCTCCCGCGTGCGAGTCGGGAAGCACTTCCTGGTGGTGACACCTGAGGGCACCCGGGCGCGGGGGAAACTGTGGAAGTCGGGCTTCTACCGGATCGCCAGGGATGCGGGACTGCCCGTCGTCCTCGGGTACGTGGACTCGGCGACCCACACCGCCGGGCTGGGCCGGACGATCTCGTTGACCGGTGACGTCGGCGCGGACATGGACGTGATCCGGGAGTTCTACGCCGACAAGCGCGGCATCCGGCCGGATGACTTCACGCCGCCGCTGCTGCGTGAGGAGAAGGCCAGACCCCCCGCCCTGGATGGGTAGCCTTCGATCATGACGCTCGACGACGCCTGCGGGTGGTTCGACCTCGAGGCTGAGGACACCGCCGAGGTGGTCGTTGCCGCTGCTCAGATCACGGCGGACGTGGGACTGTTCTCGAGGGTGGCAGATGTCGTCCGGCAGCTGTCCGAGCACTTCGAGGAGCTGAAGCCGTGGAAGCTCCTCGACCTCCCGGCGCTGTTCGACCCGGTCACCGAGCCGAACGCACCACCCGCTCTGCGCTGGCTGTACGTGGTCGCCTTCGCCGAGTTCCTTCCCACGACACTGGAAGCCCACGCGCGGCGAGGCGTCCCCGAGGCGATGTCACGCGCGACGCTCGCCGACGTCGGACGGCACGTACGGATCGCCCGCCGCCTGTACGGGGTGCGCGCCTGCATCTAGCAGCACTGGCTGCAGGCGCACCTGCGCGGACTCCTGTACGACCTGGGCCGCCTGCAGTTCAACCTCGCGCGCCTGCAACTCGGCCAGACGGAGCTCGACGACGCGGCGATCGACGCCACACCGGGCACCGTGGTCGTAGAGACGCACATCCCGGAGTCCGGCCCTCTTGATCCTGACGCTGTCGACGCGTCGTTCTCCCGCGTCCAGGGCTTCTTCGCCCGGTGCTACCCCGAGCTCGGCACGATCCGGTACGCGACGTGCGACTCCTGGCTGCTCGATCCACAGCTGGCCGACATCGTCCCAGACTCGAACATCGCTCGATTCGGTGCGCGCTACCGCCTGTTCCGCTCGGCCAGGGTCTCGGACCAGTCGGCCCTCGACTTCGTGTTCCGTGCTCCGACCACACCCCGCGAGGATCTGCCTCGGGACACCCGGCTCCAGAGGGGACTGCTCGACCACATGGACGGCGGCGGGCACATCGAGGCGCGATACGGCTGGCTGAGGCTGCCTGAAGCGGCGCTGTCAACCGACTGAGCGGTTCGTGCGTCCTCACAGCGTCACATGCTGAAAGGATGAACATGCCATCGTTGACTCGCACGGTCCTTCCCCTGGCGCTGGCCTGCGCCCTCCTGGGTGGATGCTCGAGCTTGAGCAGCTCCACGTCCCAGGCCGACACGGCTGGCGGCAACGCCCGCGTCCCCGATGCCGGTGCGCTGCCCGCCCAGACGACAGAGACCCAGACGAAGACCGACAGCACTCTGCCGCAGACCCCGGTGGTCGACACCCAGCAGATCACCCGTTCGGCCACCATGACCGTGGTGGTCAGCGACGAGTCGGCTGCCGCCACGAGGCTTCGAGCCATCGCGACGGCCCACGGTGGCGTCGTCACCACGGAGAACGTCGTGAGCGGCGGCGAGAAGTCGTACTACGCCACGTCGACGATCGTCCTCAGCGTTCCGGCTGACGAGCTCGATGGCGCGCTGACGGACATCGCGGCTGTAGGAGAGGTCACGCTCCGCACCATCCAGAGCACCGACGTGACCGCGAAGGTCGCGGATGTCGGCTCCCGCATCACGACGATGCGCGCGTCGATCGCCCGGATGCAGGAGCTCCTCACGCGGGCCGGCTCGGTGACCGAGATCGCCCAGGTCGAGACCGAGCTCACGAACCGCGAGGCTGATCTGGAGTCGCTGCTTGCCCAGCAGAAGGTCCTCGCTCAGCGGGTCGCTCAGAGCCCCATCACCGTGACCTTGACCCGTGTGGCCGTCGTCGAGCCCAACCCGGTCCCAGAGACGGGCTTCATCGCCGGGCTGAAGGCCGGTTGGCACGCCCTGAAGGTGTTCGGGGTGGCCCTGCTGACCGTGGTCGGTGCCCTGCTGCCGTTCCTCGCGGTACTCGCTCTCATCGGGGTGCCTGTGGTGTGGCTGGTGCGCCGTCGCGGGGGAGCGCGGCCCAAGGTCTCGGCCGAGTCGAACCGTCCTTCGGGCGAGGACGCGCCCACGCTCTGACCACGCGTACGACTGACGCCGGTCCCCTCACAGGGCCGGCGTCAGTCGTTGCCCGGGTCAGACTCCGGCATGGTGCCCTACAAGCCGTCGCTAGGGTGGTCGGCATGGGTGCCCGGACGTACGGTGTCGTCGGTGGCGCCGTCGTGGTCGTCCTCACCTTGGGACTTGGCACGAGAACCGGCATCGGCACCCCGGGCACCATCGACCCCCACGGACCCTTGCTCGACCTTCCGAGCTCCAACGCGACGCAGCTCCCTCAGATGACGCTCAACCCGTCTTCGGCGGCGCTGCCGCAGCCAGGGCGGGTTGTTCCGCAGTGGGTGTTCAGCGCCCTCACCGTCCTGGCGGCCGGTCTGCTCCTCGTCCTTGCCGGCTGGTTCATCTGGCGTGTGGCGCAGCAGCTGCAGCGTGGCCGCCGCATCGCAGCCGCCGCTGCCAGCACGGCGGGTACGGAGATCGACGAGATCCCGATGTCGTCGTTCGCCGAGACCGTGGAGGAGTCCCTGGACGACCTCAGGGGTGGGCTGGACACCGACGACGTGATCCTCGAATGCTGGCGTCGGCTCGAGTCGCTGGGAGAGCACGCGGGAGCGCCACGACGCGACAGCGACACCTCGACCGAGTACGTCGAACGGCTCCTCGCCGGTGTCCCGAAGGCGGCCTCGGATCTTGACGTCCTGGCCCGCCTGTACAGGTCGGCCATGTTCTCGGGCCTCTCCTCCGATCCGGGCGCCCGTGCGACGGCGATCGAATGCCTCGAGCACCTCTCCGCCGCCTTGAGCGAGGGGGCGAGCAGTGGCTCGTGATCGGCGCCTGACGGTCTCGGGCCGCCTGGTCACCTCCGCAGCAGGCCGTCTCCTCGTCTCGTACGGGATCGCGGGGACGGTGCTCACCGTCGTGGCCGTCGTCGTCGGTGGCGTGCTCGGTGTGAGCTTCAACCCTGTCGTCCTGATCCTTCTGACGCTGAGCGCGGCCGTCGTGATCTGGCTCGTCGTCGTCATCGAGGACTGGGCGCCGCCGCTTGGGTGGGAGGATGTCCTGTTCCCATCGGCCAGCCTCCACGTAGGCTCGGACAGCCGCACTCGGCGGCTGGCCTCGCTCATCTCGTCCTCCGACGAGGTGCACCAGATGAGCCACCGGGCGCTGCGCGACCTGCTCGGAGAGATCACCGCGTCGCGGCTCGTCCGGCTGCACGGCGCCGACCCGGCCGACCCGTACGCGTCGCCAGTCCTCAGCCGCCCCCTGCGGACGTACCTCACACGACCCACCAACGTGGTCCCGCCGCTCAGCCGACGGGTTCTGCATTCCTACCTTGAGGAGATCAGCCGACTATGACTGAACCGTCGCTCACGCTCGCCGAGGCGTCCGGCCTCGCCGCCGCAGTCCTCGATCAGGTCGAGCGGGCTGTCATCGGCAAGCGCGATGCGCTGCGTCTCGTCCTGGCGGGCGTGCTGGCGGGAGGTCACGTGCTCATCGAGGACCTGCCTGGTCTGGGGAAGACCGTCGCCGCGCACAGCCTGGCGACTGCCCTGGGCCTTGCGTACACGCGTGCTCAGTTCACGCCCGACCTGTTGCCCAGCGACCTCACGGGCGGCTACATCTACGACAAGCGCGCCAGCGAGTTCGTCTTCCGGCCGGGCCCGGTGTTCACCGGCCTCCTGCTCGCCGACGAGATCAACCGCACCCCGCCCAAGACTCAGTCGGCACTCCTGGAAGCGATGCAGGAGCATCGAGTGTCCGTCGAAGGGCACACGTTCGACCTGCCACGGCCGTTCCATGTGCTCGCCACGGCGAACCCGATCGAGCACGAAGGCACGTACCCGCTCCCCGAGGCCCAGCTCGACAGGTTCTTGATGCGGCTCTCCTTCGGGTATCCGTCCGCGACCGACGAGGTCGACGTGCTCGCGCGGCGCATCGAGCGGCGGAAGGAGGAGGCCACCATCGACGCGGTGCTGGACCCTGAGCGGCTGTTGGCCGTCCAGGACGCCGTCGAGGACATCTACATCGCGCCATCTGTACTGCGTTACGTCGTACGGCTCGTCTCCGCCACCCGCGTCGACCAGTCCGTACTCGTGGGGGCGTCCCCTCGCGGGTCGTTGGCGCTGGTCGCCTGCTCCCGCGCCGTGGCACTGCTCGACGGCCGAAGCTTCGTGGCGCCGGAGGACATCAAGGCCGTGGCGCACGGCGCGCTCGACCACCGGATCACCTTGCGTCCCGAGCTGTGGCTCAGCGACGCCACCGCGGCAGCCGTCGTCGAGACGGCCCTCAACGAGACTCCCGTCCCCGATGCGAGCGACGTGGCGCCGCGGTGACCGAGCTCCCGATCCGCCCGACGCCGGCGCTCGTACGGTCCCTGCTGCTGGGGACCCTGCTCGCCCTGGGTGGCATCGTCTTCGGTCAGCCCGCGGCGGCGGTGCTGGCCATGCCGTTCGTCGTCCACGTCGCCTGGGCGTTGCTGACCCGGGCCCGTACCGACGTGGTCCGAGTACGCACACGGCCGCGGCTCGTCGCCGTTCACGAGGACGACTCGGTGCCCGTCCGGATCGTGGCGGATCGGCCGGGATGGTGGCTCGCAGTGTCGTGGCCGCTGCGATTCGGGCTGAGGCTCGCTCCGAGGGCGGGGGCCGTCATCGACACCACCGACGCCAAGGTCGTGGTGGAGCCGCACACGTGGGGCCGCTACCTCGTCGGGCCGCCCGAGGTCGCCGTGATGGACGCGTCAGGGTCGTGGCGAGCCGCGAGCGAGGGCACCCCGGCGTACGTCGTGGTTCGGCCGGCGGCAGCCAGCCTCGTCGGTTCCAGCGGCGTCACCCGTCCGATCGGTATGGCCGGCAGCCATTCGTCGGCGACGCCGGGGGAGGGGAGCCAGCTCGCCGAGCTGCGCGAGTTCCGCCTCGGAGACCGCCTCAAGAGGATCAACTGGCGGGTGACCTCGCGTACCGGCCGGCTCCACGTCGCGACGATGCTCACCGAGAGAGACACCGACGTCCTCCTGGTCATGGACACCCTGCACGACGTGCCCGGGCTCACCGCGACCGATGCGACCTCACTTGACCTGGCGGTACGAGCGGTAGCCGCGCTCTCGCGCCACTACCTCGGCTACGGCGACCGGGTCGCGGTGCACGACATCGGGCGTCGGATGCGCCACGTCCGGGCGGTGAGCGGTCCTCGGCAGCTGCTCGTCACCATCGACGCCCTGTCGAGGATCGACCGTGGCACGAACCCCGCATACCGGGGCCGCCCCATCCGCTGGGTCACTCCCGGCACGCTCGTCTTCTTCTGCTCACCGCTGATCGACGAGGCGTCGACGACAGAGGTCGGACGGCTTCGCCAGCTGGGGTGCGAGGTCGTGGCCGTGGACACCCTGCCGGCAGACATCGGGACCTCGCGGTGGTTGCATCGTCGGCGTCGCAGGGACCGGAGCTGGCTCGACGAGGCCTGGGTGGTTCGCCGTCTCGAGCGGGAGGAGACGTTCGCTCGGCTCCGACAGGCGGGCGTCCCCGTCGTCGCCTGGCGGGGGACAGCCTCCTTGGCGGGCGTCCTCGCCACGATGGAGCGGAGCAGGCGCGCACCTCGTCTGGCGAGGAGGCGCTGATGGCCGAGTATGTTGCCGGGCTGATCGATCAGCTCCGTACCGTCAGCCTTCACCAGTGGCTCACCAAGCTCGTTGTCGCGCTGGCTGGGGCCGCGCTCGTCGCGGTCTGCGCTCTGGCGACGGGGTCGGTGCTCGCCGGTGGCACGCCCACGGTCGCCGGGCTGCTTCTCGCGTGCGTCCTGATCTGGCCGGAGTCGATCGCCTCCATCGCCTTCCTCGGGATCTGCTCGCTGTGGTGGCTGCTCGCGTGGCACGGGTCGATCTGGGCGACGGTGCCCGTGGCGGCGCTGATCGGGCTGGTGCATCTTCTCGCCGCGTTGGCTGTTGGGCCCCCTCACGCGGTCGTGCGGCTCGCCGTGGTGCGGTTCTTAGGATCGCGCATCGCTGGGTACGTGCTGGCCACCGCCGCCGTGGCAAGCGTCGTCGCCGCCTTGAGCGCGGTGCCGACGTCCCGGTACGTAGCCTGGGCCGCTGTGGTGGCGACCTGCGTCGCGACGCTCGTTGCCACGCTCGTCGCGGGCAGCATCGACGAAGCGGGTCACGCGGTCGAGGAGCCCTCCGACGACGAGCCGT
>Ga0209746_1000673_pt1 | contig 17320 bp, 17 predicted proteins | sample BarGraNGADG00211_3_FD_184496 | JGI IMG/M metagenome (GOLD analysis project Ga0209746, IMG submission 184496) | Arctic peat soil microbial communities from Barrow, Alaska - Barrow Graham LP Ref core NGADG0011-211 (SPAdes) (version 2) | ecosystem: Environmental > Terrestrial > Soil > Wetlands >... | reverse complement strand
TATGATCCCTTATAATCACTTTTATAATACTTTTCTCAGCACATTTGATGGCTTAAACGTAACCACCTTTCTTGCATCAATGATTAGATCTTCACCGGTCTGGGGGTTCCTGCCCTTTCTGGCTTTCTTCTTCACCACGGTCCACTTGCCGAATCCGGAGATCATAACGGGCTTCCCGTGGGACAATTCGCCCTTAATGATTTCAAAAAGGCCATCTAAGCCAGCCATGGATTCTTTCTTCGTAAGGCCGGTTTTATCCTGAACCTGTTGGACCATCTCATTCTTTGTCAGCGCCATAAATTCCTCCTTAAGGATTATCGATGTTTTGATGAATTAAAATATCTCCGCCTTATCCCCAGAATATTCCGGTCCTGTCATCGTCAAGGGCCCTGAGCATATCATCAAAATCAGCGCTCAGTTTTATCAGGTCATAAAGATGCCATCGTGAGTTTCTATCCATGCAGTACAGTGTCCATTTCTTGGTTTCATTATCAAAGCGGAATTGGGCCACAGGATTCTCTGTCCATATGGAAGGGTCTCTAAAATATGGCCTTGTTTCAATGAGGGTGACTTTATCCCGCATAATCTTAAAGGATGCGGTCCGTTTTCCTGGGCGCGGTTACGATCCGATGGATGGAATCAGTTTTTTGTGGCTCTCCCGACGAGGTCATTCCCCTGCCCCATGATCCTGTTGAAGTTTGCGGTAAGGAACCCGATTGCTGTTTTACGATGAAACAAGCCAGCCGAAAAGCGGGTTCACTGAATCACTTTATATACGGTTTGTCAATGATTTTACGGATGATTATTCATAAAATATTAAACTTGACATTCTCATAATTATCTGATGGTTAATACTCCTCTGCCAGATTTTTTCGGGTGGGGGAAAATGACGAGAAAGTAGGGAATCATGACAAAAGAAGAGAAGATTGAAGCCATAAAGCAGCGGGCCAGAAAGAATTTTACACTGGGGTACAATTGTGCGGAATGCGTAACTGAGGCAGTGCTCAGTGAGATTGACACGGGCCTTCCTCCGGAAGTCAAGAAAGTGGCCACGGGTTTCGGCGGGGGCGTCGGGCTCTTCGGCGATACCTGCGGGGCTATAGCAGGCGCAGTCATTTCTGTCGGCGCTGTACATGGCCGCAGCGCCCTACCGGAGGGGGAAGGAAAAGAGGCGGTGAAAAAGTCGGCCAATCAATTATACGGGAGACCGGGACTTTATCGCCTTTTCAATCAGATCCCGAATAAATTCAAAGATAAATATGGTTTTACCTTGTGCCGGGATCTGACATCGAAATGGCAGGAGAGCTGGCTCTGTCGTGATCATGCACTTCATTGCAGGGAGATTATCACGGATGCGGCCGCCATTGCCGCGGAACTGATCATGACAGAACGGGATGAGGCCGCTTCCCGACCCTTTGGCAGCAACGTGGAAAACCTCAAGGATCCCGACGCCGATCAATCCAACAAGGTTACCTGAGGAACAGCACAGGGAGCAGGTTGCTCCTGAAAATCTTTTTAATGCAGCAGTGCGGCGCCCTCTTCATGGGTGCGCCACACCGCTGATCCGCAGCGCCCTCTTTTGTCTTGACCTTAACCTGAATGCTACGGCAAACCGTTCAAAAGTAATTTCTCACAAAGATTTCTTTTTGCCCGGACAAGCAGTGATTCAACGGCCGACCTGGAGCATCCCATGATCCGGCTGATTTCATCGTAGGAGAGTCCGTCAAATTTCTTGAGAACGACGGCCAGCCGCTGGTTGGTCGGCAGGTTCAGGAGGGCGGCGAGGATCCTGCGGCTCTCTTCGGCAGCCAGCAGAAGCTCTTCCGGCGATGGGGCGCTGCCGTGACGGGAAAAAAGTTCATCGCTTTCGTCAGGATGATCGCTGTTCAGATGCGGATGCACAAAAGATTGTTTTTGATGCGCCGACTTCAGTGTATCCAGGCATAGATTGACCGCAATGCGATAGACCCAGGTGGTGAACTTTGCCTTTGGTTCGTAGTCCTCGGCCGCCCGCCATACCCGCAGAAAAACCTCCTGGGCCATGTCCTCGGCCTGCATCCGGTCTCCGATGGAACGATAGATCAGATTGAGAATACGCCGCTGATGGCGCTGCAGCAGGATTTCAAACGCCTGTGCGTCGCTCCGGGCGATCCTTGCCATGAGCTCTTCATCCGACAATGCGTTATCTTCGGCGACTGTCAAATGTGGGTCCCTGGTCGTGATGTTTTAATACCCATTCCCTTCAGGCTTCATGGCATCCATGCTCATGCAGGTCGCAGGCGATTCCCGAATCCCTCAGTTTTCCTGCAAGCCAACCTTCGGCAACCCTTTTCACGTCGCCGGAGCACCCCCTCAGCACATCGATTCCGCAACCGTTCAATACGTTCACGGCCCCCTGCCCCATGTTTCCGGCCAGCATCATCCTGACGCCCATCTGCGCAAGCGTCTGGGCGATATCCGACTTGCAGCCGCAATTTTCCGGAGAGGAAACCGTTTCCTCCGACAGGATTTCATTGTTTTCATTGACGGTGAATACCGTGAAGTACTCACAGTGGCCGAAGTGCTCGTCCACTCGATTCTGATGCGATGGCACAGCGATTTTCATGATGTTCTTCCTTTCAAGACAGTGTGATTTTACGCATGCTCTCTACAATGCGGGCAACTCATTTCATTGTGTTTGTTACAGTCAGGGCTGAATGCCCGGCGGCAGCGCGGACACCGGACTGGCTCCTCTGCCTTCATGGAAACTGGACCGCCTTCGATCTTCAGGATCTTCCCGTTGACGAGGACATCGGCGACCTTCCGGTGGGCCGCCTTGATGATCCTGCCGAAGGTCTGCCGCGAAATGTTCATCAGTGAGGCCGCCTGCTCCTGGTACAACCCTTCGAGGTCGGCCAACCGGATCGCCTCATACTCGTCGAGGGTCAAAAGCACCTCATCAAAAGACGAAGACGCCGCCCCCTCCGGTTGGAAACAGGTTTTCCCCGGCATGGCGCCGATCTGTCGGCAGCATTTCGGTCTCGGCATAATCTCCCTCCACAGAATCGATAATAAGCATATGCTCATAATATGTCAAGGCTGAATATCACCTCATTTTTCGGTTTTCAAATTGTTCATGTTCGAACGGTTCATGTCCCAGTTGCAAAATATCCATTGACAAGCAAAAAACAGCCTCCTATATTTCGACCCATCGAAAGTGATGTAAAACTTCATAAAGTTGAACATCCACTGGTGCCAGAGGATCTGCGTAACTAATGATCATTGATGGGAGACGAATAGTGAATTGTGCACGCTGTGGACGTGAGATATTGGCAATGGATAGCTATCAGCATTTGGGACAGACTCTGTGTGAGGATTGCTATATCGATATCCGGAATCCACCAAAAGCCTGTGACCCCTGGGCAGTTTACTCCGCCACCCGTTCAAGACAAATCCAGGGAATGAATGGCGCCGAGGGGCTTACAGATTTGCAGAAGGCAATTTATGAGTTCATCAAGGGAAAAGGTAAAGTGACCAGAGAGGAGTTAATCGAGCATTTTAATCTGAAAGAGATAGAGTTGCAGTCACAACTGGCGGTAATGAGGCATTGTGAACTGGTGAAGGGGCATAAAGAAGGTGATCGGATTTATCTGGTTCTTTTCAGATAAAAAACAACGGGAAACTGTCACATCCGGATCCGTGAGAGCGTGGGGGTGAAATTCCCCCGCGCCATCCGACTATCGGGAGAAACCGGTCTACTCGACTCAAATATCAAAAACATGAAGGAGGAAAATGCCATGGTTGAACCTACGATTTTGGATAAGGCGTTTCATGTGATCATGAAGCGCATGGTGGAAACGGGCCAGGCGCCGTTTTACACGGAACTGGCATCGTCTCTCGGTCTTGCCGTCGAAGAGGGAAGAAAGACCCTTCACGACCTTTTCAGCTCAGGCATCGCCGGATGGCTGTATCCAAGGACCGACCACATCGTCTCCTTTGCACCCTTAAACAACCTCCCAACCCATTACCGCATTACCATCGACGGCCGGCAGAAATGGTTCGGCCAGTGAGGATTCGAATCGCTGGCGGTCTGCTGGCTCTTCCCTGGCAAAACGGTAACGGTGGATTTCCCCTGTCTGGACTGTGGTGAACCTCTTCAAGTCGTGCTCCAGGACGGCCGGATCCTGAATGAAGAAGCCTCCGGATACATGGCCTATGTGACCGTTCCATTCTGGAAATGGTTTGAAGACGTCGGATATGCCTGAGCGACCATGAACCTCTTCCGGTCGGAAGGGCATGTTCGCAATTGGGCCTCCTTCGCCGAAGGCAGCGACGAAGGCATTACGCCGCTCCCCGATATGATGCGGCTTTTCTCAGGACCCTACTTCAAACGGCGGCTGGATCAGGATTATGTCTCGCACATGCTCGAGTACGCCCGCGTGATGGGTCAAACCATGAAGGAGATCGGTAAAACCGGTCCGTTCTGGAGACGGCAGAAAAAGTGACAGGATGATTTTGAGAATCTGTCCCATTTTTCATCGTCATTCAAAGAGGCTTACGGATATAATCCTTCAGCCTTACGTGACCCGTAGAACAAAGTAATTTTGAACTCCTCGCAATAACGACTTCTTGACGATCCAGTGTACATTCGTAAAGATCATTGAAAATACCCTTTTCTGCCATTCCGGGCCTGATCCGGAATCCAGAGACTAGCCGTGAATACAGCCTCTCGGCCTTTGCCGGGGCGACGAGGGGAGCTTTCAAAGGGGATTTTTGCAGAAATGCAAAATGGGGTTTATACGCCTTACAGTTGTTCGGAGGGTTACCTGGGCCGGCACAATCAGATCTATGGCCCCCCGCGGGAGATCTTGAAGGCCATCCCCGGCGTCGAACTGGTAGAGATGCGCCGGAACGCCCTTAACGCCTTTTGCTGCGGCGGGGGCGGCGGAAACTTCTTTACGGATATTCTGGGTACGGGTGAAGACAGCGCCGGACGGGTCCGCGTCAGGGAGGCCCTTGAGACGGGAGCCCTGATCGTCGCTGTGGCATGTCCAAGCTGCGCCAAGATGCTCTCCGACGCCGTCAAGACGGAGGGGCTGGAAGACACCATGGAAGTCCTGGGCATCGCCGAAATCATCGAGAGGGCCAGGGCCAAGTAAAGAGAGGAGACGGAATGGTCGTCGAAGGAGGTTGCTTGCATGAAAATAACCGCAACAGTTATATGTGAAAATTGTGTGTTTAACCAACCGGGTGCGATAGCAGAACACGGTCTTTCAATTTATATGGAGACCGACTGTGGAAGATACCTGCTGGATACCGGCCAGGGGAAAGCGGTAATCAATAATGCCTTGGTGCTGGGTCTTGACCTTAGAGCGATCAAAGGTATCATCATGAGCCATCACCACTGGGACCACACGGGAGGGCTTGGCCCCATCCTCGATCTGAAGGGAGCGGTGGATATTTATGCCCATCCTGATTTTTTCAAAGAAAGCTATAACATCGGGGAGGGAAAGGTGCGTTACATAGGCGTGCCATACCCCCGACCGCTCCTTGAGGGCAAGGGGGCAGCGTTCAAATTCAGCAACGAGTTCCGACAGATCGAACCGGGAATGTGGCTTACGGGGGAAGTCCCCCGCCGGACGGATTATGAACGCGGGGATAAAAACCAGGTCGTGAAGTCCAACGGGGGTTATCTGAAGGATGACATCCTGGACGACCAGTCAGTTGTCATTGAGACTGAAAAGGGGCTTTTTATCATCCTGGGATGCTGCCATTCCGGGATTATCAATACCCTGAGTTATATCGTAGAGAAAATGGGGCAGTGCCATATATATGCCGTGATCGGCGGTACGCATCTCGGTCCGGTGAGCGATGAGCAGAGGGAGAAAAGTATCGATGCCCTCAAGGCGTTTGACATAGAACACATCGGAGTGTCCCATTGCACGGGGCTGAAAACGGCGACCCGTCTGGCCGGTGAGTTTGGAGACCGCTTCTTCTTCTGCAATGTGGGAACTGTGGTGGAAGCGTAATTGTTTAAATTACATAAGGAGAGAACGATAAATTGGGATAAGGTTGCCTCAGCGGGAGGTTTGAGACCGGAGTTCAGGCGCGAGCCAGGACGCGGCGCCAGGTTCGGCGCAGGCGCAGCGAGTTGCTGACGACGGAGAAGGAGCTCAGCGCCATCGCGGCCGCAGCAAACTCCGGATTGAGGAGGATGCCCCAAAAAGGATAGAGAGCGCCGGCGGCGATGGGAATCCCGATTATGTTGTAGATGAATGCCCAGAAGAGGTTCTGGCTGATTGTCCGCATCGTCGCGAAGGAGAGGCGGATCGCCTGCGGCACGGCCATGAGGTCATCCTTCATAAGGGTGATGTCGCTGGCCTCGATCGCCACATCCGTCCACGCGCCGATGGCGATCCCGATGTCGGCGGCCGTGAGCGCCGGGGCGTCGTTGATCCCGTCCCCGACCATCGCGACCACTTCGCCCCCGCCGCGAAGGCGTCGGATCTCCTCGGCCTTGTCGCCCGGCAGGACCTCTGCCAGAACCCGGTCAATGCCGAGGGCCGCACCCATCGCCTTGCCCGTGGCCGCGTTGTCCCCCGTTATCATGGCGACCTTGAGCCCCATCCCTTTCAGGGCAGTGATTGCCGCTCTCGCCGATGGTTTCGGCAGATCGGAAAATCCCATCAGGCCTATCACCTGCCCCGCCTCCGCCACAAAGACGATTGTCTTCCCCTCGCCGGCAAGCCGTACCGTATCCTCGCTCAGGTTGCCGATCGACAGCCCCTCCCCATCCAGAAAACGCCGGTTTCCGAGAAGGCAGGGGTTTCCGTTCCGGAGGGCCTTCGCCCCGAGGCCGGAGACAGCCACAAACCCCTCGACCGGCTCCGCATGAAGCCCCGACTTTTCTCCCTTCACCAGGACGGCCCGGGCGAGGGGGTGCTCGGAAACGGCCTCCAGGTCAAGAGCAACTTGCAAGACCTCTTCCGGAGAAATCCCCGCCACGGCGATGATGTCCGTCACTTCCGGCTCACCCCGGGTAAGGGTGCCGGTTTTGTCGAAGACGACCGTGGTGAGCCGGTAGGCATTCTCCAGACTCTCCCCCCCTTTAATCAGGATGCCGTTTTCCGCCCCCAGACCGGTTCCCACCATAACCGCCGTTGGGGTTGCCAGACCCAGGGCGCAGGGGCACGCAATCACGAGAACAGAGACGAAATTCAGCAGGGCGCGGCTGAAAACGGGATCGGGAACGAGGAAATACCAGACGGCAAAGGTGGCGAGGCCAATCCCGAAAACGACGGGGACAAAGACGGAGGCCACTTTATCGGCAAGGCGCTGGATGGGGGCCTTCGATCCCTGCGCCTCCTCCACGAGGTGGATGATCCGGGCGAGGGCCGTCTCGGCGCCGATCCGCGTTGCCCGGAAGGTGAAGCTCCCCGTCCTGTTCATCGTCGCGGCAAAGACCTCCATCTCCGCCTCTTTGGCTACGGGCATGCTCTCCCCGGTCAGCATCGACTCGTCGATAGTCGAATTTCCCGAAACAACGACGCCATCCGTAGGGATCTTCTCGCCGGGGCGAACGATGATCAGGTCTCCTTTGAGGACTCCTTCGATCGGAATGTCCGTCTCGACGCCGTCCCGCACGACGCGGGCCGTCTTCGGCTTGAGTCCCACCAGGCGCTGGATGGCCTGCGAGGTACGGCCTTTCGCCTTCGCCTCGAGGAGGCGGCCGAGGATGATGAGGGTCACGATGAAGGCCGCCCCGTCATAATAGACATGGGGGGTGATCTCCGCCCCCGCGAAGAGCTGCGGGAGGAAGGTCGCCAAGGCCGAGTAGAGATAGGCGGCAAACGCCCCCACGGCAACCAGGGTGTTCATGTCGGTGGTCTTCTGGCGGGCCGCCTTGAGAGCGCCGATGAAGAAACGGCTCCCCACCCAGAAGACGACGGGCGTCGTCAGGAAAAAAAGGGCGAACAGCAATGGTCGGTGCGGGATTCCCTTGAGGAATGGGAACCAGTGCTGCATCGATCCCATGAAGATAACAGCGCTCAGGACGATCCCGACCCCGAAGCGGGTCTTGAGGTCCTTGAGCTCCTTCTCCCGTGCTGCGGCAATCGGGTCTTCCCGCATGTCATCGGGAATCCCTAAAAATTCATACCCCTGATCTTCGATGACCTGCCGGAGCGCCCCAACACCGGCCCATTGAGCGTCATGGTCAACCGTCGCCCTGGCCGTCGCCAGATTGACCGCCACGGATCTCACCCCCGGAATCTCCGCAAGCGCGATCTCCACACGGCGAACACACGCTGCACAACTCATCCCCCCGACGGAAACCGTCGTTTTCAGAAGCTTTTCAGTCGACAAGTGTAAACCCCGCTTTCGCTATCCGCTCCCGGATGAGCGCCCGGTCGACCGCTTTTACTTCGGTAAAGGACGCTTCGCCCTTCTGCAGATCCACGTGGACATCTGTTATGCCCTCTATTCCGCCGAGCGCCTTTGTCACGGCCATAACGCAGTGCTGACAGGACATCCCTTTGATCTTAATCGTCATCATTTGTCTCTCCTTTCCATTGAAATGGTAACGTAGCCATCATTTCTTGGAAGTCAATGACCTCCCGCTTCCCTGCATCTCAGAAGAACGGTATTAAAGGCTCGCCAGCCGGCGGGGGATACAAGCCGCTGGAAATTCAGTTCGATGAGGCGCCCTCCGTATCTGTCTCACAGGTCTCCCCCATCTGCTCGGCCATCGGGCAGGGTTTCTTCCGGAAAAACTCGAAATAGAGCAGCGGCACGGCGATCAGGGTCAGGACAGTGGCCGCCACCGCGCCGAACATCATGGCGATGGCCAACCCCTGGAAGATCGGGTCGAAGAGCATCACGAAAGAGCCGACCACGACGGCCGCGGCGGTCAGGACAATCGGCCGGAAGCGGACGGCGCCGGCCATGACCAGGGCGTTGATCAAATGTCCCTTGTCGCGCCATTCCATCTCCACAAAATCGACGAGGAGGATGGAGTTCCGGACGATGATGCCCGCCAGCGCGATGAAGCCGATCATCGAGGTCGCGGTGAAAAAGGCGCCGAAGAGCCAGTGGCCGGGCAGAATTCCCACCAGGGTCAGAGGGATCGGCGCCATGATGATCAGCGGCGTGATGAAATTCTTGAACCATGCAACAATGAGGACATAAATCAGGATCAGGACGGCGGCAAAGGCCAGTCCCAGGTCCCGGAACACTTCGTAGGTGATGTGCCACTCTCCGTCCCACTTCATGGAGTACGTGTCCTCCAGCCAGGGCTGGACGGTGGAGTACTGTTTCAGGCCGTAGCCTTCGGGCAGTTTCATCTTTTCGATCGTTTCCTTCATCTTCATGATGTCGTAAACCGGACTCTCCTCCGTTCCGGCCACGTCCCCCAGGACATAGGTCACGTTCTTGAGGTTCTTGCGGTAGATCGTCTTTTCCTCCAGGCCGTCCTGACGTTTCACCAGTTCGGATAGCGGGATCATGGTGCCCGCGGGCGTCGGCATCCCGATCGATTGCAGGGCTTCGATATCGGCCCTCTTTCCCAGCGGCATCCTCAGGAAGAGCTCGACCGGTTCTTTTTCTTTTTCAAGATGGACCAGCCCGACACCCATACCGTTCAATGCAATCCTTAAACTCTGCGCTGCCGCCTCGGTGCTGAGCCCGGCCCTGGCCGCCTTGTCCTGATCCACCACGAAACTGATCTTGGGCTGGTCGTCCTCCACGTACCAGTCCACGTCGACCACGCCGTCGGTATCCGTAAAGACCTTTTTGATCTCCCGGGCGATCTCGATCCGCCGGTTCGCCTCCGGTCCGTATATTTCCGCCACCAGTGTGCTGAGGACGGGCGGTCCCGGGGGGATCTCCGCCACCTTGATTCGGGCGCCGTATCGGTCGCCGATTTTCTTTAAGTTCGGTCGCAGCCGCTTGGCGATGGCATGGCTCTGTTCTTTCCGTTCCTCCTTGGCGACAAAATTGACCTGAAGGTCGGCGACGGTGCTTCCGGTGCGCAGAAAGTAGTGGCGCACAAGACCGTTGAAGTTATAAGGAGCGGCCGTTCCGACATAGGTCTGATAATCCGTAACCTCAGGGACGGTTTTCAGATATTCCCCCATCTCCCTGGCCATTGCCGCCGTTTCTTCCAGGGTCTTGCCTTCCGGCATGTCGATAATGACCTGAAGTTCGCTCTTGTTGTCAAACGGCAGCATCTTGACTGTAACCTTCTTGAGGGGAACCAGCGTGACGGCCAGCAGCAGCAGAAAGACGACACTCCCCAAAGCCAGCATCCGCTTGAGCCTGCTCTTCAAGAGGGGCCCCAGGATTCTTTTGTAAACGCGGAACATTCTTCCGCTCTCTTCGGTTACATCCGTCTTTTTCACGTTCTTCAGGACGATGTAGCTCAGCCAGGGGCTGACGATAAAGGCGACCAGCAGCGAAAAGATCATGGCCGCCGAAGCGCCGACCGGTATGGGGCGCATATAGGGCCCCATCAGGCCGGAGACAAAGGCCATCGGAAGCAGCGCGGCGATCACGGCCAGGGTGGCCAGGATGGTGGGATTGCCCACCTCGGCGACGGCCAGGACGGCGGTAAGCGGTTCAATCTTGTGGAGCTTGAAGTGGCGGTGGATGTTTTCCACCACCACGATGGCGTCGTCGACCAGGATGCCGATGGAGAAGATCAGCGCAAAGAGGGTCACCCGGTTCAACGTGTAGCCGTAGAGGTAGTTGATCAAAAGTGTCAGGGCCAAGGTCACGGGGACGGCGACCGCGACCACAATGGCCTCCCGCCATCCGAGGGTCAGCGCAATCAGGATGATCACGGCGATGGTGGCCATCAACATATGCTTCAGCAACTCGTCGGATTTCTCCTTGGCCGTGTCGCCATAATTCCGGGTCACGGTGACGTTCACATCACCGGGGATGAGCTTACCCTTCAGGGCCTCCACCTTCGCCAGGGCCTCTCGCGCGACGAGACTGGCATTGGCGCCTTTTTTCTTGGCGATGGTGATGGTTACGGCCTCTTTCTGTCCTGCCGCCGGGCTGCTGAGTCCCTTTTGGGCCGCCGCCGCTCCCAGGCCCATGAAAACATAACTGGTTGGTTCTTCCGGGCCGTCGGCAATCGTGGCCACATCCCGCAGGGTTACGGGTCGGCCGTTGAAAAGACCGGTTACGACGTTTCCCACCTCTTCGCTGCTTTTGAGGAAAGCCCCGGTTTCCACGAGGTATTCCCTGTTTCCGGCTGGAAAGGAGCCGGAAGGCAGACGAAAGTTTGCCTTCTGCAGGGCGGCGGTGATCTGAAAGGCGGAGAGGTGATAAGCCTTGAGCCGGGTGGGATCGAGGATAACCCTGATCTGCCTTTTTTGTCCACCGATGAGGGAAAACTCAGATACGTCCTGGTCCTTCTTGATCTCGTCGCAAAGTTCTGCGCCGATCCGCCGGAGTTCATAGCCGGAGTAGCGGTCGCTGTCGCTCCAGAGGGTCAGCGTGAGAATCGGCACGTCGTCGATGGAACGCTGCTTGATCAGAGGCGGTAAGACGCCCGGCGGTATCCGATCGAAGTTGGACGACAGCTTGTTGTTCAGGTTGACGATGCTGTCCTCCATACTTTGTCCCACGTAAAACCGGACGATCGTCAGGTTGAAACCGGGCTTGACGATGGAGTAGATATACTCCACCCCTTTGATTTCCCACAGAAGTTTTTCCATGGGCTTCGTAACCCTGGATTCCACCTCCTGGGGCGATGCCCCCGGATAGGCGACGAAGATGTCGATCATGGGCACGAGGATCTGCGGTTCTTCCTCGCGCGGGGTGACGACGACCGCCAAAATTCCGAGGAGGAGAGATGCAATGATAATAAGCGGCGTCAGTTTGGATTTGATGAACGCCTTGGCAATGTTTCCCGATATTCCGATACCTTCCATGATGGCGACTCCCCGGCATGCTTCTTTTTTGCCCTGACTCTCTATTTTTTCGCGTTTTCGATGATTCCGCCGTCCACGGCCTTTTCCACGCCCTGAACGATGATCCGGTCATTCGGCTTCAGGCCCGACAGGATCTCCATCCCGCCGTCATAGGTCTTTCCCGTCCTCACCAGACGGTAGGTGACGACGTCCTGACCGTCCACGGCATAGACACCGGTGAGCTGTCCCTTTTCAACAATGGCTGAGCGCGGCGCCAGGATGATTTCCTTTTTCCCGCTCGCTATCCTCATCTTGGCATAAAGGCCGGACCTCAGCCCGTCGCCGCTTAAGGAAACTTTTACGGTGAAGGAGCGCGACAGAGGATCGACCGCGGGGAGGATCTCCGTGATTTTCCCCGGGATCTGCCGGCCGATGGCCTCTATGGATACCAGGACCGGCGCCCCGACCCTGAGCTTGCCGGAGAGGCTTTCATCGACAGTCACTTCCGCATGGAAGGCGGCTCTGTTTTCCACGGTGAGGAGCGGCATGCCGGGCACGGCCATGCCGCCGACCTCGATTTTCTTTTCCGTAACGATGCCCTTGACCGGGGAGACAATACTGGTAAAGCCCAGATAAATCTTTGCTTCGGAAAGACCGGCCGCAGTCCGGCTTAACATTTCCTGCACCCGTTCATATTCCAGCCCGGCCAGTTTCTTCTGGGTCTCAAACTGGTCCATTTCCTGCCCGGAAATGGCCTTTTCATCATACATTTTCTGATAACGCCGGTGGGTCATGTCGGTAAGCTCACGGTTCTGCTTTGCGGCCTCCAGGGCCTTGGTCGCTTCCTGGTAGCCGGCCTCTGCCGCCTTTACCTTCTGAACCACATCCCGGTCGTCAATGGTCAGGAGCAGCCGGCCTTTCTCCACCGCGTCTCCATCCTTTACGAGAAGAGAGGTCACCGAGCCCATCACCCGGCTGGCCACATAGATGGTGTTGGCAGCCCTGACCGTTCCCGTGGCTTCGTAAAATTCATCTACCCGGGTGGAGGCAAGCGTTGCGATCGATACCCCGCTTAGGATCGGCCGTTTTACCTGCGCGGCGACCGGTGCAGCCTTTTCACCACAGCCGGTCAGTAGAAGACCCGCGACCAGGAGCAGAAACAAGACCTGCAGGAGCTGTTTTCTTCCCTTTCCCTGCCGCCTGCCCATTGTTCGTGCTTTCATTTTGTCCTCCCATTCTGCTCTTCCACCTGTAATTCCTGGAGAATCGTGCCGCTTGCGTAACCGAGATTGAAAATCGCCAGCTTGTATTCATTTTCTTTGGCCACCCGATTGGCCCGAGCACGATCAAAACTCACCTGGGCATCCAGCAGATCCACCAGCGGCGACAGGGCGCCCTCGTACCGGACCTTCACCAATCGCCTGCCCTCTTCGGCGGTTTTCAACTCTTCCTGCGCGAGTTCCTGGTTTTTCTTGGCCTCTTCCAGGGTCAGCCACGCCTCGTCCACCTGAAAAGAAACCATCTTTTTCATGCCCTTGAGATACTCTTCCGCCTCCGAGGCCTGGTATCCGGCCTTGATTTTTTCATACTTTGTTTTGGCGCCGTCAAAGAGTTCCCAGCGGAGGAAAGCCATCACCTGCCAACCGTCCCCCTCGCCGCCCAGGGGGTGGTTGTGGTCATTCCACTGATAGGTTCCGCCCACGCCCAGCATCGGATAATAACCCGCTTCCGCCAGTTTGATTTGGTTCCTGGCGTTCTCCGTCTTCATCTCCAGGGACTTGACGTCCCTCCGGGCCTGCGATTGGGTGCGCAGCGATTCAATCTCCCGGACAGGCAGGGCGGGCGTCTCCGCCGCGATTTCGACCGCTTCTGCAGACCCGACCATGAGTCCCAGGGCCCTTTTGGCCACGCTGAAGTTTTTCCCCGCACTGACGAACCGTTGCCGGGCTTCCGCCGCCGCCGTGGCGGCCCGCAGCGTATCGGAGTAAAGCCCCAGCCCCGCCGCATAGCGGACCTCGGCAAGCCGTTGATGCTCCTGCACGTCCTCCAGGGACTTTTCCGCAACCTTGACATACGCACCGGTTGTGCTCACCATCAGGTAGTATTGGACCACCTTGAAGGCCACCTCCTCCTTTTTTCTGTGCAGCGCCTCTTCCGAGGCCGAAACCTCCATTTTGGACATCTCAATCCCGATATTGGCTTTTTTGACAAAGAGAGGCTGTTCAAACGTGACGGCGGTCTGAAAGTCGTTGATGGCCCCCGGATGGTTGAGGGTATCGGGTACAAAGTCGGCAAACTCGATCCGCTCCTGATTGAGCTTGGTCATGAAGGCATAAACGGGGCTGGCCGTCCGTAAATATCGTTCCTCCAGAGATATCTTCGGGAGAAGAGAACTGCGGGCGATGCCGACATCCGCCCCTTTGGCGGCATGTGCATTTCTCTGCGCCTGGAGCTCATGGTTGTTGTTCAGCGCCATCCTTACGGCTTCATCCAGGGTAAGCCTCTCTCCGGCGGCGCTCCCGGCTTCCGCCATCATCGCCGCCAGAAAAAAGAACAGAAAAATGACAAAGACAATAGCGGGCCTGTTCTTCCCTTTCGGATCGTTTCTTGTTTTCATCTTGCCTCCTGATGCCTGCCGGAACCTCGCCGGGTTGGTTTGAACACGCAGTCTGACCGGCGAGGGGTGGTTGGTTCGTTTCTGCGGGACAGGGATGTTTCCCGTTGATCGGGAAGAAAATCCCTCTCTTATCCATTATCGCGCGGAACGCCCAACTTTCCCAGTAAAATTTCCATCGGGCAGCATTTCGTAAAAGCGGACTGCAACAGGTTAAGCCCGACGAACGTCGTGAAGAACAGCCAGTATGGACTGTAGAGATAGGCCAGCAGCATGGAAAGCGAGATAAAGCTGCCGGCAATCGCCCGGATATATTGTTCCATTTTCATATTGATTCCCCCTTTGTTATGGTCCTGGTCTCTGCACAGCGGCAGAAGCTGCAAATATATTTTGTTTCCCTTGGTTCCCTATGTTAAACATTCTCCATGTTTCGCTGTGTAAATACAGGTTCGTGCACGGAGTGTCATTGATCTGGATCAACGGGAAGGAATTTTTATGGATGTTCTGAAGCGGATGCAGACGTTGGCTTTATTCCAGGGGGTCCCCGCCGAAAAGCTGAAGGCGCTGGCGGAACGCGCCTTATACAGAACCTACAAGGCGGGAGAAATGTTCATTGGTGAAACGGATCCCGCCCATGCATTTTATGTCATCATCACCGGGCAGGTAAAGCTCTACAAAAGCTCTCCGGAAGGAAGGGAACAAACGCTCAATCTGCTTGGACCCGGGGACCCTTTCGGCATGTGCACCGCCTTCGCCATCGAGTCGTTCCCGGCAAACGCCATGGCCCTTGAGGAGAGTGGTATCCTCTTGATCCCCGGACCGGTCATGGAGGCCATTGCCATGAAAGAACCGCGTCTGCTGGTGAACATTATCCAGATTCTCTCCGATCGTCTCCGGGAATCCATGACCCTGATCGAGTCGTTGTCACTCAAGGAGATTCCCCAGCGGCTCGCCTCCTTCCTGATCCATGCCCTGACGAGAGAGGACGGGCAGGGAATGAACCAACTGGAATTGACGGTCACGCAGAGGGAACTGGCCAAGATCCTGGGCGCCACCCCGGAAGCACTCTCGCGGGGGATCAGAAAAATGAGCAACGCCGGGGTTCTGGCGGTGGACGGCCGGTCGATCCGGATTCTGGATCGGAAGGCGCTTGGCGAACTGGCGGAAGGGGACTGACCGATCATCGCACGGCGGGGCCGGAACGTACGCAAAGAAGCGATTGCCGAAAGGCATAGGGGAATTGAAGCCTTCAATGGATGGCGCTGTCAGGAGATGCATCTTCGCGTGTCAGGAACCTTCAGGGGAGTACCAATTTGGATTGAAACACGGCATAGCAAACTGAAGACACCATACCCCCACATTTTGTAACCAATATTGCTTTGACATACAGGCTTGGCTTCCCTATAATCCCTTCTCGAGAAAGTAAGTTCTTATCAAATCAAACTATTTCCAGGGCCGCACGAGAATGTCTGCCGGACTTTTCCACGAGACAGATTGAATGCCGCCTCGGTCGTTCAAGACAAGGGCGTCTTCAGATATAAATCAAGCGCAGCGGATGGATAACCCCTGGAAAGGAAAAGGCCCGTCGTGATGCTTCCAGATCAAAAAACCAAAATTGTCGCCACCATCGGACCGGCATCCGAATCTCCGGACGTCATGGAAGCAATGATCAAGGCCGGTATGAATATCGCGCGGATCAATTTAGCGCACGGTGATTACGATGGTCACAAGGAGGTGATCAATAAACTCCGTGTTGCAGCCCGAGCGGTGGGGCAACGAATCGCCGTCATGGCGGATCTCCCCGGCCCGAAGATGAGGATCGGCAGGCTGGTTCAAGAACCTGTCGAGCTGCAGCCGGGCTCCTTGTTCACACTTACCACCCGGGAGATTGTCGGAGACGCGAATCGCGTCTCGGTAAGCTTTATGCGCCTCCACCAAGCACTTAGGCCTGGCGATACCCTGTTTTTGAACGATGGCCTCATCCAGCTCGAAACCATAAAAATTGAAGGACAAGAGGTCATCTGCCGGGTCATCGTCGGCGGAGAACTGCGATCCCACAAAGGGCTCAATCTCCCCGGTATCGATCTCGGAATCGGAGCCTTCACCGAGCACGACCGTGAAGGCCTCAAATTTTCCTTGGAACAGGGGGTGGACGTGATCAGCCAGTCCTTCGTTGAGAGCGCCGCGGATATCATTGCCGTGCGGGATGCCTCGGCGGCACTGGGTTACAACCCGTTCATCATTGCAAAAATTGAACGCTCCCGGGCCTTGGAACACATAGATGACATCCTCGAAGCGGCGGACGGCATCATGGTCGCCCGCGGTGACCTTGGGGTAGAAATACCGATCGAGCAGATTGCCCTCGTTCAAAAACAACTTATCCATAGCGCAAACAAGGCGGGGAAACCTGTCATCACTGCCACGCAGATGCTGGAATCCATGGTGGATAACCGGCGTCCCACCCGGGCGGAGTCAACCGACGTGGCCAATGCCGTGATTGACGGCACGGACTGCATCATGCTCTCGGAAGAGTCGGCCATGGGTAAATATCCGGTGGAGGCGGTAGCCATGCTGGCGAAGATTGCCGCGACGACGGAGCCGCACCGCTCCCGCCCCGATCTTACGGAGACTCTCCGGAACCACGATAAAGATGGTTCGTTCAGCGTCACGGACTTGATCGCTTTAAGTGTCGAGACAGCCCTGGAGCGCAGCTCACCCGCTGCAGTGTTTGTTCCAACCCGCAACGGCCATATGGCCCGCTTCATCGCCCGTTTCAAGCCCCCGGTGTGGATTGTGGCGGTGAGTTCCA
>Ga0209746_1000668_pt1 | contig 17368 bp, 18 predicted proteins | sample BarGraNGADG00211_3_FD_184496 | JGI IMG/M metagenome (GOLD analysis project Ga0209746, IMG submission 184496) | Arctic peat soil microbial communities from Barrow, Alaska - Barrow Graham LP Ref core NGADG0011-211 (SPAdes) (version 2) | ecosystem: Environmental > Terrestrial > Soil > Wetlands >... | reverse complement strand
GTGCGGCTCACGGCGAGCCGAATCCCTTTCTCCGGAGATGAACCCACGCCATGCCCGTGCGTTCCGACCTGCGAAACGTGGCGATCGTCGCCCACGTCGATCACGGAAAGACGACGCTGGTGGACGCCATGCTCTGGCAGTCCGGCGCCTTCGGCGAGCACGCGCACGTCGACGTGCGCGCGATGGACTCCGGTGACCTGGAGCGCGAGAAGGGCATCACGATCCTGGCGAAGAACACCGCGATCCGGTACTCCGGTCCCGCGGCGAGCGCGATCGGCGAGCCCGACGGGATCACGATCAACGTGATCGACACCCCCGGCCACGCGGACTTCGGTGGCGAGGTGGAGCGCGGCCTGTCCATGGTCGACGGCGTCGTCCTGCTCGTCGACGCGTCCGAGGGACCGCTCCCGCAGACCCGTTTCGTGCTGCGCAAGGCGCTGGTCGCGAAGCTGCCCGTCATCTTGGTCGTGAACAAGGTCGATCGTCCCGACTCCCGGATCGAAGCGGTCGTGCGCGAGACGCACGACCTGCTGCTCGGGCTTGCCGGAGACCTGCACGAGGAGATCCCGGACCTCGACCTCGACGCGATCCTCGACGTCCCCGTGGTCTACGCGGCGGCCAAGGTGGGGCGCGCGTCGTTGAACCGCCCGGCCGACGGCGAGATGCCCGACAGCGAGAACCTCGAACCGCTCTTCAAGACGATTCTCGACCGCATCCCCGCGCCGACCTACGATGCCGACGCGCCGCTCCAGGCGCACGTCACGAACCTCGACGCCTCGCCATTCCTCGGACGTCTCGCCCTGCTCAGGGTGTTCAACGGCACGATCCGCAAGGGTCAGACGGTCGCCTGGGCGCGCCGCGACGGCTCCGTGCAGAGCGTGCGGATCACCGAGCTGTTGGAGACAAGGGCGCTGGATCGCGTACCGACCGAGAGTGCCGGACCGGGCGACATCGTCGCCGTGGCGGGCATCGAGGACATCACGATCGGCGAGACGCTCACGGATCTCGACGACCCGCGGCCGCTGCCGCTGATCACCGTGGACGACCCGGCGATCTCGATGACCATTGGCATCAACACGGCGCCGATGGCCGGTCGCTCCAAGGGCTCCAAGGTCACCGCGCGCCAGGTCAAGGACCGGCTCGATCGTGAGCTCGTCGGCAATGTCTCGCTCCGGGTGTTCCCGACCGAGCGCCCGGACGCCTGGGAGGTCCAGGGGCGCGGCGAGCTGGCGCTCGCGATCCTGGTCGAGCAGATGCGCCGCGAGGGCTTCGAGCTCACGGTGGGCAAGCCGCAGGTGGTCACCAGGACCATCGACGGCAAGTTGCACGAGCCGATGGAGCACATGACGGTCGATGTCCCCGAGGAGTACCTCGGTGCGGTGACCCAGCTGCTTGCGCAACGCAAGGGGCGGATGGTCACGATGGCCAACCACGGCACCGGCTGGGTCCGGATGGAGTTCCTGGTGCCGGCGCGTGGCCTGATCGGTTTCCGCACCCGGTTCCTGACCGACACGCGTGGCACCGGCATCGCCTCGTCGATCGCCGAGGGCTACGAGCCGTGGGCGGGCCCGATCGAGTTCCGCACCTCGGGATCGCTCGTCGCGGATCGATCGGGTGTCGTCACCCCCTTCGCGTTGATCGCGCTGCAGGACCGCGGCTCGTTCCTCGTCGATCCGACGCAAGAGGTGTACGAGGGCATGATCGTCGGGGAGAACACCCGCGGTGACGACATGGACGTGAACATCACCAAGGAGAAGAAGCTCTCGAACATGCGGTCCTCGACGAGCGACGAGCTCGAGCGGCTGACCCCGCCGCGCAAGCTCACCCTGGAAGAGAGCCTCGAGTTCGCGCGCGACGATGAATGCGTCGAGGTGACCCCCGACGCCGTCCGGATCCGCAAGGTGATCCTGGACCAGGCCGAGCGGGGCCGCGCCTTCGGCAGGGCCAAGAAGGCCTGAACCGTGGCGGCCAGCGGGCGCACCGGCGGCCTCCTCGCGGTGCACGCTCATCCCGACGACGAGACACTGAGCACGGGCGGCCTGCTGGCCACCTGGGCGAGCCTCGGCCGCCCGGTCACAGTTGTGACGTGTACTCGAGGTGAGCAGGGCGAGGTCATCCCGGCCGAGCTCGCGCACCTCGAAGGTGACGCGCCCGGGCTCGCAGAGCATCGCGAGCGTGAGCTGGCCGCCGCGCTGACTGCGCTCGGCGTCGCCGACCACCGCTACCTCGACCAGCTGCCGGATCCCGCCGCAACCACCGGAGTCGATGCAGCTGCGCCGATTCCGGTGCTCTACCGCGATTCCGGCATGGTCTGGGTGGCCGGCGGCCTAGCCGGACGAGTTGCCGAGCTGCCCGTGGGCGCGTTTGTCGCGGCCCCGGTCGACGAGGCCGCGCGGCGACTGGCCGGGCTCATCAGGGAGCTGCGGCCCGACGTCGTCGTCACCTACGAACCCGGCGGCGGGTACGGCCACCCGGACCACGTGCACACGCACCGCGTGACGATGCGCGCGGTCGCGTTCGCCGCGAACGCGCCAGTCGGCCTATCTGGCGAGATGAGCGGCGCGACGGGCGGGCCCTCGGCATTCCGCGTACCGATCGTGCTGTGGGCCGTAGAGCCGGAGGCGACGATGCGCTCCGCTCTCGCGGCGCTGCCCGCACTCCCGTGGGTCGAGGCGCTCCGGGTGGCCGACCCGCGACTCCATCTACCCGACCCGTCGGGTCCGCTGCCGTCGATGGCCGTCCTCGCGTCCCAGGCTGACTTCGTGGTGGACGTCTCAGTGGTCGCGTCCGCGGTCGTTTCCGCGCTCCGCGCGCATGCGACGCAGGTCCAAGCCATCGCGACTACCCCGTGGGGACCGGTGCCGATCGAGGGCGCCGCGATCAACGGGTGCTTCGCGCTGTGCAACGATGTACTGCAGCCGTTGCTCGACCGAGAGTGGTACCGCGCCGCAACCGGATGGCGGCTCGATGGCGACAGGTGCCTTTCCCCCCTGACTCCCCAGGTACCCTGACCGCATGAAGCCTCGTGGCAGACCCCGTGTCTGGCGCCTGGTGGCGCTGGTCTTGTTCGGGGTCGTCACCGGCGTGGTCGGCACGGGTGGACATCGTGCGTTCATGCCCTGGGGTGTCGTGATAGCGCTCGCCGCCGTGTTGACGGCGTCCGTCCTTGCCCGTGCGCATGCGGGCTTTCCCGGTCTGGTCGCCTTCGGTGCCGGGTGGGCCACCACGGTGGAGATTCTCCGGCGCGTCGGGCCCGGGGGCGACGTGCTCGTCCCCGCTCAGCCGGTCGGGTATGTCTGGATCTTCGGCGGCATGGCCGTGGTCGCGGTGTCGGCATTCGCGCCCGCGCGGTGGTTCAGGGAGCAACCAGACGACCAGGGCAAGGTTGTGTCGTTCGACAACGTCCCCCAGGTGGGGACCGTGACCGAGAAGAGGATGCTCAATGGCTGAGGACGGCATCCGCTCGCAGGACCTCGACCCGGCGGACGAAGCGTCCACCGACGGTCTGGTCGACGGTGAGCCCTTGGCGGAGCCCGGCGAGCTCGCGCCAACCGCCGCCGCCGCCGCCAAGGACGAAGTGCCGGTTGCGAAGGCCACCGAGGCTGCGACTGAGGTTGCTGGGCCGGCGACGCCTGACCTGGTGGCCGGTCCTTCCGCCCTCAAGGGCGCGCCCGCCGAGACGCGGACCGCGGAGCCGAGCGAACCCGAGACCGAGGACCGAGCGGGAGGAGCGGCCGTCACAACGGTTGGCGAGAAGTCTTGGCGCGAGTCAGTGCTCAGGCGCGAGTTGTGGACGCCCCCGGGAGTGCCGCAGTCCGCCGCCGACCGTCCGACCGCGCTTGGCGGGACCGACAGAGCGGTACCAGCGCCCGTCGCCGCGGCTGCTTTCCCAATCTCGCCCGTCCCGGCACGCCGGGCGGCGTTGCCGATTCCGGTCACGCCGGCTGCCGCCGCTGCCGCGTCCCACTCGCCGCTCGACGTCTTCGAGGCGGAGGTCCGCCCGCACCATCGGGCGCGAGCGGCTTGGATCCTCGTCACAACGGTCCTCGTCCTGGCTGCCGGTTATGTCGGCGCGCAGTGGGCCCTCGCCGATCGGGTGCCGAGCGGCACGACGGTGGCGGGTATCGACATCGGCGGGATGAGGTCATCCGCGGCTGTTGCGGCCCTTCGAGCCGGCCTCGCGGACGCAGAGACCCACGCGATCCCGGTCGCCGCCGGCGACAAGAGCACCTCGCTGCTTCCGGACCAAGCCGGCCTGTCCGTCGATGCCGCCGCCACCGTCAAGGGCCTGACCGGATTCGGTCTGGAACCGTTCCGACTCTGGGTACAAATCGCCGGGGGCGGCGATCGTCGTCCGGTGACCGTCGTGGACGAGAAGGCATTCGGCACCGCGATGACGGCGCTCACGGATTCGCTCGCTGTCGACCCGGTCGACGGAGGCGTCGTCTTTGTCGACGGAAATCCGCAGCCGATGCCCGCGGTGAATGGCGCGAAGGTCGTGAAAGACGAGGCCGCGCGCCTCCTGCGCGACACCTGGCTCACGGCGCCGCGGCCGATCGCGCTGCCCGTCGAGGTCGTACCACCGACCGTCACGCAGGCCGAGGTCGACGCGGCGGTCACCGATATCGCGGGGCCGCTTACCCGTGCTCCGATCTCGGTCTCGGTCGGCGACCAGATCGCCGAGCTTCCGCCGTCGGTGGTCGCGAGTGTCGCGTCCTTCACGCCGGTGGCAGGCAAGCTGACGCTCACGCTGGATGGCAAGCAGCTCCGCGAGGAGGTCGTCAAGCGAACCCGTAGCCTGCTCACCGCTCCCGAGGACGCCCACTTCGTGTTCGAGAACGACCAGCCGGTCCTTCGCCCGGGCGCGCCAGGAACGGCAATCGATCCGGCCGCCCTGGCGAGGGCGGTGCAGAAGGCCGGCCTGTCGGCGACCGACCGGACCGCGCGGGTCGCGCTGGTCCCGACGGATCCCAAGCAGTCCACGGCGGCGATGCAGGCGCTCGGGGTCAAGGAGAAGGTCTCGGAGTTCGCGACGCCATTGACGAACGAGCCGATCCGGACCCTCAACCTGATCAACGGCGCGAGCAAGATGAGCGGTCAGCTCGTGCGACCCGGTGAGACCTTCAGCACCACCAAGGCCCTCAGTCCGATCACGGCGGCGAACGGCTACCGGATGGCCCACGCGCTCGTCTCTGGCGAGCTGGTGAACGTCATCGGCGGGGGTCTGTCCCAGATGGGGACGACGACGTACAACGCCGCCTTCTTCGCCGGTATGGAGGACATCGAGCACAAGCCGCACTCGGTCTACTTCACGCGCTACCCGGCGGGCCGGGAGGCGACGATCTTCGAAGGCGTTGTCGACATGAAGTTCCGCAACAACACGCCGTACGGCGTACTGATCCAGTCGTGGGTCGCCGGCGGCAAGCTGCACGTCGCGATGTGGAGCACCAAGTACTGGGACGTCGCGACGACGACGTCCGGCCGGTCCAACGTCGTACAGCCGAAGGCCGTGCACTCGACGTCGCCGACCTGCGTGGCGAAGAGCGCGGGCAACCCGGGCTTCTCGGTCACGGTGACCCGCACCCTCTCGCTGAACGGCGCGGTCAAGGCGAACGAGTCGAAGTCGTGGCGGTACAAGCCGGACGACGCCTTGGTCTGCGACGCCGCCCCGGGCCCGTAGCGGTCCTACCTCTCGGGCACTATCTTGCCGACTGCGATGCTGCGCGCCGGCACCCGCACCTCGCCGCGGCGGGTGGCGACGAGCACGCCGTCGTCGTCTGCCTCGAGGAGCCGTCCGAGGACGTCGCTATAGCCGCCCTCGTCCAGCCGCCGCCGGACCACGACGCGCGCGCCGATCGGCCAGGTGCGCCAGAGCGGCACTCCGTCTCTCGGCTCGTGGTCCACGGGTTATCCTCCATTGCTCGGTGCTCGGTGCTCGGTGCTCGGTGCTCGGTGCTCGGTGCTCGGGTGCGCGATCCGCTCCGCCAGGTGGGCGGGTCGCGGTCGCACGCTAATTCTGAGGGATACTTGGGCGCGGTGCCGCCCGCTGCGGCTGCTGACCCGTTTGGAGGGATTGCCCGTGACGTACGTGATCGCCCAGCCTTGCGTTGACGTCAAGGACAAGGCCTGCATCGACGAGTGTCCCGTGGACTGCATCTACGAGGGCAAGCGTTCCCTGTACATCCAGCCTGACGAGTGCGTGGACTGTGGTGCGTGCGAGCCGGTATGCCCGGTCGAGGCGATCTACTACGAGGACGACGTCCCCGAGCAGTGGAGCGAGTACTACCGCGCGAACGTCGAGTTCTTCGACGTGCTCGGATCTCCGGGCGGCGCGGCGAAACTCGGCGAGATCGACGCGGATCACCCCATCATCGCGGCGCTCCCGCCCCAGGCCTGAGCTCCGAGCGTGGGTCTCGACTCCCGGGCGCTGCCCGCGTTCCCGTGGGACACCCTGGCCCACGACGCGGAGATCGCCCGCGCTCACCCGGCTGGTCTGATCGACCTCTCGGTCGGAACGCCGGTGGACCCGACGCCGACGGTCATACGGCAGGCACTCGAGAGCGGCTCGAACTCGCCGGGCTACCCCACGACGCACGGGACGCCCGAACTGCGGGAGGCCGTGGTCGCCTGGTTCGAGCGCCGTCGCGGGGTGCCTGGGCTCGATCCGGCGGCCGTGCTGCCCACGCTCGGCTCCAAGGAGCTCATCGCCACCCTGCCTGCGCTGCTCGGGCTCGGTGCCGGCGACGCGGTCGTCCACCCGGAGATCGCGTACCCGACCTACGACGTCGGCGCGCGCCTCGCGGGCGCCGTGCCCGTACCCGCTGACGACGTCGAGGTCTGGCCGCGAGACGGCGTCCGCCTGGTCTGGCTGAACTCGCCGAGCAACCCGACCGGTGAGGTCCGCGGGGTCGAGGAGCTCTCGGCGGTCGTGGCCGAGGCGCGTGCGCGCGGCGCCGTCGTGGCGAGTGACGAGTGCTACGCCGAGCTGGCCTGGGACGAACCCTGGGCGAGCGGCGGTGTGCCCAGCATCCTTGACGCTCGGGTGAACGGCGTGGACCTGCGCGGCCTGCTCGCCGTCTACTCGCTCTCGAAGCAGTCGAACATGGCGGGCTACCGCGCGGCGTTCGTGGCCGGCGACCCGGAACTCGTCGCGGCGCTGCTCGAGGTGCGCAAGCACGCGGGCATGATCATGCCCGGGCCGGTCCAGGCGGCAATGACCGTGGCGTTGGGGGATGACGGTCACGTCGAGGCCCAGCGCGAGACGTACCGCGCTCGTCGCGAGACGCTGCGCGTCGCGTTGGGCGACGCCGGGTACGTCGTGGACGGCTCTCAGGCCGGTCTCTACCTCTGGGCGCGACCACCGGGTGGCCAACAGGATTGCCGAACTACCGTCCGCCGACTCGCCGAGCGTGGCATCCTGGTCGCGCCCGGGGAGTTCTACGGGCCGGCCGGGGCCGGGCACGTCAGAATTGCGCTGACGGCCACGGACGCGCAGATCGACGAGGCTGCACGGCGGCTACGCATGACATAGTGTGATCCATCTCATGCCCAAGTGCAGGTAATGAAATGGCAAAGATTAGTGATCGCAGTGGGTGCGCCGGTAGCGTCGGGGTGGACCGATGAAGCCCTCTGCGGACGACCCGGTCTCGGCTGCGGTCAACGTCGCTCGAGCGAGCCGCAAGAAGGAGTTCTATGTCGGACACCGTCACGAAGCCCGTTCAGCTGACCGTCGATGGCATCACCCTGGACCTTCCGGTGGTGGCCGCTACGGAGGGCAACGACGGCATCGTCGTCTCGTCCCTGCTGCGGGAGACGGGCATGGTGACGGTGGACCCGGGATTCATGAACACCGCCTCGTGCGAGTCCTCGATCACCTACATCGACGGCGACGCGGGGATCCTGCGCTACCGCGGGTACCCGATCGAACAGCTGGCGCAGCGCTCGTCGTTCCTCGAGGTCGCCTACCTGCTGATCCACGGAGACTTGCCCACCCGCTCCGAGCTCGATGCCTTCGTCGAGCGGGTCAACCGCCACACGCTCGTGCACCAGGACTTCCGCGACTTCATCGCGACGTTCCCCCCGGCCGCGCATCCGATGGCGGTCATGTCGAGCGCGGTCTCTGCGCTCCCCGCGTTCTACCCGGAGAGCCTCGATCCCTTCGATCAGCACACCGTCTAGCTCGCGACCGTCCTGCTGCTCGCGAAGGCTCCGACCATCACGGCTGGCCTGTACCGGCGTTCGGTCGGGCAGTCGCTGCCCGAGCCGGAGAGCTCGCTGAGCTTCACCGAGGACTTCCTGCGGATGACGTTCGCCCAGCCGAATGAGCCGTACGCGCAGAACCCGGCGATCGTCCGGGCGCTCGACCTGCTCCTCATCCTGCACGCGGACCACGAGCAGAACTGCTCGACATCGACCGTCCGGATCGTCGGCTCCAGCCAGGCGAACCTCTACGCATCAATCTCCGCGGGTATCAACGCCCTCTCCGGTCCGCTTCACGGTGGCGCGAACGAGGCCGTGCTCCGCATGCTCCGCGACATCAAGCGCAGCGGGCAGGACGTCGACACGTTCGTGAAGCGCGTCAAGAACAAGGAGCAGGGGGTCCGGTTGATGGGCTTCGGCCACCGGGTCTACAAGAACTACGACCCGCGCGCGGCCATCGTGAAGGACGCGGCGGACGAGGTCCTGTTGAGCCTCGGCAAGAGCGACGAGCTGCTCAGCATCGCCCGCCGACTCGAGGAGATCGCGCTCCACGACGAGTACTTCATCGAGCGCAAGCTCTACCCGAACGTGGACTTCTACACCGGCTTGATCTACAAGGCCATGGGCTTCCCGACGACGATGTTCACGCCGCTCTTCGCCCTGGGCCGGCTTCCGGGCTGGATCGCCCAGTGGCGCGAGATGATCAACGACCCGCAGACCAAGATCGGTCGGCCGCGCCAGATCTACATCGGCGCGACGGCGCGCGACTACGTGGAGGTCGCGGGGCGCTGACCGGTCGGCTCAACCCAGCGTGACGCGCACGGTCCCGGTGGGGAGGCTCGCGCCGGCTCCAACCGTCGACCAGGCCCCGCTGCTGCGGGACCACCGTCGGTCCGCGACCGCGACGGCCGTGACACCTTGCCCGTCCGCTACCGCGACGCTCCACTGCGCGAAGGCCCAGGCTCCGCGGCTCGGGTCGACCGCGGCCCAGGCCGCGTGGGTCAGGTCCGCCGACCAGCCGTCGGTCTCGCGGTTCAACGCGAGCGTCCCCCAGTCCCGCTGGACGCGGGTCCGGAATGCCTCGAGCTGGGCGTCGGTGACGCTCCGTGCTGCCGCTCGCAGAGTGCAGGTGACGGCCGCCGTCGAGTAGCCAGTCAGCGCCGAGGCCCACGACCGGGACTGCGTCTCATGACCGGCGTAGGCCTGCGGGAACGCCGAGCGCTGCACCCGCTGGGCGGCCTCGGTGATCTGCAGGCTCTGGTACCCGTTGATCTTCGTGAGGGCGTCGTAGAAGGCGTTCGTGGAGTGCTCCGGGTCGAGGATCTGCGCGCGGGTGCCCCAGCCCTGTGACGGGCGCTGCTGGAAGAGCCCGAGAGAGTCGCGGTCGCCGTAGCTCACATTGCTGAGCTTCGACTCCTGCAGTGCGGTCGCGATCGCGATCGTCGCGGCTCGGGCCGGCAGACCCCGTCGCATCGCGACCGCCGAGATCAGCGCGGCGTTGTCCGCCTGCTCGGTGGAGAGGTACCAGTCGGTGCCATCGAGAGTCGCGGCGCAGCGCACTGGTTTCGCGGGCGAGGAGTCGCGCAGGTTGAGTGCGATGACGATCGCAGCGACGCCAAGGACGAGGACCGCCAGGAACGCCACGCACAGCCGGCGGTGACCATGTCGACGTGGCACGGCGCTCAGTTGGCGTGCAGGGTTGGGTTGAGCGTGACGCCGACGCCGGCTCGTTCGACAGCCTCGATCGCTCCGGTCATGGAGTTGCGCCGGAACACGAGGCCAGCGGCGCCGGAGAGCTCGCGGGCCTTGACCACTCGCGGCGCTCCGTTCGCGCCGGCGCCGCCGACGAGCGTCACCTTGGTCCCGGCGGTCAGGTACAGGCCTGCCTCGACCACGCAGTCATCGCCGAGAGCGATCCCGAGACCCGAGTTCGCGCCGAGCAGCGAGCGCTCGCCCATCGAGATCACCTCGCGCCCACCGCCGGAGAGCGTGCCCATGATCGAGGCCCCGCCGCCGACGTCGCTCCCGTCGCCGACGACAACGCCGGAGGAGATCCGTCCCTCCACCATCGACGCGCCCAGGGTGCCGGCGTTGAAGTTCACGAACCCCTCGTGCATGACCGTTGTCCCGGGGGCGAGGTGCGCGCCAAGGCGCACCCGGTCGCCGTCGGCGATCCGCACCCCGCTTGGCAGCACGTAGTCGACCATCCGCGGGAACTTGTCGACCCCGAACACGGTGACCGGGCGTCCGGTAGCGGCGCGCAGCCGACGTCGGGTCGCCTCGAAGTCCGCGACGGCGCATGGTCCGGCGTCGGTCCACACGACGTTCTCCAGGACGTCAAAGATGCCGTCCAGGTTCAGGCCGTGCGGCACGACGAGCCGGTGCGAGAGGAGGTGCAGCCGCAGGTACGCGTCGGGCACGTCGGCGGGCGGGGCGTCGAGATCGCTCTCGGTACGGACGATGGTGACCGTCACGCCGCGTGCCTCGTCGTGGCCGGCCAGGACGGCGAGACCGCCAGGCACCGCCGCATCGGCGGGCGCCGGGCCGAGCGCGGGCTCCGGGTACCAGGTGTCCAGGATCGTGCCGTCGACCGCGGTGCTCGCCGCTCCGTAGCCCCATGCCGCCCGCGTCGTCATGGCAGCAGCCTACGGAACGGAGCCGCACCTGCGCCGGGTGTCCGCGCCGCCGCGCCCGGACCCGGGTGTCCGCGCCGCAGCGGCACGACCCGGACGACCCCCCGCCCGGTCCGGCCTTCCGCAGCCTCGCGCTCAGTAGGGTGATCCCGTGAGGACGCTCGGGAGCTTGACCGGTGACCTGGTTGCCCTGACCCAGGCGGTGTGCGACGTGCCCTCGGTCAGCGGCGCCGAGACGGTGCTCGCGGACGCCGTCGAGACCGCCCTGCGCGCCTACCCGCACCTCGAGCTGCTGCGCGACGGCGACGCGATCGTGGCCCGGACCTCGCTCGGGCGGGCGGAACGCGTCATCATCGCCGGGCACCTCGACACGGTGCCGATCGCCGGGAACCTGCCGACGCGCTTCGTCGGCGAGGGCGCAGCCGCCGAGATCTGGGGCCGCGGCACGGTGGACATGAAGGCGGGCGTCGCGGTGCAGCTCGCCCTCGCCGCCGGGCTCGACGTGCCGTCGCGCGACGTGACCTGGGTGTTCTACGACCACGAAGAGGTCGAGACCTCGCTGAGCGGGCTCGGCCGCCTGGTTCGGAACCACCCGGACTGGCTCCGGGCGGACTTCGCGGTGTTGTGCGAGCCCACCAACGGCGGCATCGAGGGCGGCTGCAACGGCACGCTCCGCGCCGAGGTGCGCATCCCCGGGACGGCGGCGCACTCGGCGCGAGCGTGGCGGGGCATCAACGCGATCCACGCGGCGGCGCCGGTCCTGACGACGCTCGCCGGGTACCTGCCGGCGGACGTGGCGGTGGACGGCCTCGTTTACCGCGAGGGCATGAACGCCGTCGGCATCCGCGGCGGAATCGCCGGGAACGTCATCCCGGACGAGTGCATCGTGACGGTCAACTACCGGTTCGCGCCGTCGCGGGACCTCACGGAGGCCGAGCGCTTGGTGCGCGAGCTCTTCGCCGGCTTCGAGGTGACCGTGGTGGACGCGGCGGCCGGTGCCCGGCCCGGTCTCGACCACCCGACGGCGCAGCAGTTCGTCGCGGCCGTGGTGGCGACGACGGGGCGCGGGCCGGCGCCAAAGTACGGCTGGACGGATGTCGCGCGGTTCGCCGAGCTCGGCATCCCGGCGGTCAACTTCGGACCCGGTGACCCGCTGTTCGCACACACGGACGACGAGCGCTGCCCGGTGGCTCAGATCCACGACTGCTACCGCGCGCTGCACGCCTGGCTTTCCTGACGCGACCGGAGCGCGGCGTCGGCCGACCCCGCGCCAGGCGCTGCGCCTGGGTGTTCGATTGGTCCCGTGCGGCAAGAATTCACTCAAAGTGGAGTGATCTGACACAGACTCGCCGCCTCAGCGTGCCAGTTCGCTCCCGTTTGGGGGAGAGGGTTTGGCAGAGTGGACGACATGACCAGTGATGAGGGCGTTGCTTCGCCCGGCCAGGGGTACCGCAAGGGCCCAGTGTTGCTGCGCCGCGGCCAGATCCCGAGCACGACGACGGACCAGCGGCTGCTGGCTTCCGACGGCAGTGCGGACTGGTTGCACGGCGACGCGTGGCTGGTGATGCGGATCCAGAGCGAGTTCGTCGAGGGATTCGGCGCTCTCGCCGAGGTCGGCCCTGCCATCAGCGTGTTCGGCTCTGCGCGGACCAGGCCCGGTGACCGGTACTACGAGCTCGCCGTCGAGGTCGGGCGCGGTCTCGCGGAGGCCGGCTTCGCGGTGATCACCGGTGGCGGACCCGGCTCGATGGATGGCGCGAACCGCGGTGCGAACGAGATGGGAGGCCTCTCGATCGGGCTCGGGATCGAGCTCCCGTTCGAGCAGGGCATGAACGACTTCGTCGACCTCGGCGTCAACTTCCGCTACTTCTTCGCGCGAAAGACGATGTTCGTCAAGTACGCACAGGGCTTCATCGTCCTGCCCGGCGGCTTCGGCACCTTCGATGAGTTGTTCGAGGCGCTCACCTTGGTACAGACCCACAAGGTGACCGAGTTCCCGATCGTCCTGATCGGCAGCGACTTCTGGCGCGGGCTGCTGGACTGGATCGGCGGTATCGTGCTCGACCAGGGCACCATCTCGCCGAAGGACCTCGATCTCCTCCGGCTCGTCGACGAGCCGAGCGAGGCGGTGGCGATCATGGTCGAGCACAAGGCTGAGGACGGCTCACCGCCGCCGTTGAGCCAGTCGCGGACCCTCGGCTAGCCGTACCCGACCTGGCGGGTCAGTACAGCTAGCGCCGCGCCGCGCGCAGGCCGGCGAGCGTACCGATCCCGAGCACGTGACCGGCGATCGCCGTCGTGAACTCGCCGAAGGTCGCCCCCGGCGGCAGGCAGGTCGGAGCGTCGAGCGCATAGAGCGTGAAGACGTACCGGTGGGTGCCCGACGGCGGGCACGGCCCGCCATAGCCGACCCGGCGGTAGGTCGTCATCCCCGCGACGCCGATGTCCGGCCCGCCCACGGCGGCCGGCAGTTCCGCCAGGTCGGCGGGGATGTCGTAGAGCAACCAGTGCACCCAGTCGCCGCCGTCCGGGTCGACCACGGTGAGCGCAAGGCACGCAGCGCCTTCTGGCACGCCGCTCCAGGCCAGCTCCGGTGAGATGTTCTTCCCTCGGCACTGAGAGCCCATCGAGTAGTCGTGCTCGGGCGGGATCAGGCCGCCATCCTCGAAGACGGCGCTGCTGAGGTTGAGGGTGACCGGGATGGGCGCGCCAGGGTCCCGGGAGGCGGCCGGACGCGAGCCGCGCCCGCAGAGCTGGTGCGGCGCGAGCAACAGCGCGAGCCCGGTCGCGACTCCAGTGAGCACCGTTGTTCGAACCGGCCGGACGTTCATCAGGTGTCTCGCTCCCCGCGGATCAGACGAGGTCGGAGGATATTGCCGCTGGTCGAAGCGTACCCGCGAGAACTCGCCCCGCGGAGTCCTTCCCGCGGGGTGCACCTCTTGGCATGATCAGGGCACCCCATCCGCAGAGCCAGGGAGAGATGCACCCAGATGTCTTCTCGAGCCCTGACGAGGGAACGTGTCGTCCCCGCCGCGGTTCGTGGCTTCCTCCGGCCGATGCAGTGGCCCTGGTGGGTTCAGGTGCTGGCCATCTACGCGGCGACGCGACTTGCCTCCGCGGTGGTCCTGCTGTTCGTGGCGCGCTACCAGGAGGCGACGCCGTGGACGCCCGCGTCGCCGGGCTACCGCGACTACACGGGCACGATGTGGGACGGCACCTGGTACCGCGGGATCGCCGAGCACGGCTATCCGGCGGAGCTCCCGCGTGGCGCCGACGGCCTGGTCCAACAGAACGCGTGGGCATTCTTCCCGCTGTACCCGATGCTCGTGCGGGTACTCATGCTGATCACCGGGCTGGGCTGGAGTGTGATCGCCCCGACGCTCTCGCTCGTCCTCGGGGGCGCCGCCGTGCTGGTGATCTACCGGCTCGTCCGCTCGGTGGTCGGGCCGGCGGACAATCGCGCGGCGCTCGGCACGGTGCTGCTGATCGGGGTCTTTCCGTCGGCGGTCATCCTCCAGGTCGCGTACACGGAGTCGCTCGCGCTGCTGCTCATCGCCGCGGTCTTGCTGCTCGTTCGGACCCACCGTTACCGGTGGGCGAGCGTTGTCGTCCTCGCCCTCGGATTCACCCGTGCGACTGCCATGCCGATGGCGATCGTCGTGCTGCTCCACGCCTTGCAGCGCTGGCGGGAGCACCGACGGGGAACGGAACGCCTGTGGCCGGCAGAGGCCTGGTCGCTCGCGCTGCTCGGCCTCGTCACGGTGCTCGCCGGGTTCGCCTGGCCGGTGCTGGTCGGGATCCTCACCGGCGAGCGGAACGCGTACCTGGAAACGCAGGCGACCTGGCGCGGCCGGCAAGCAGTCGTGCCGGTGCGGCCATGGTTCGACGTCGCCGCATGGCTTTTCGGGCGGTGGTGAGTGCCCTTGCTGATCGTCCTTGTAGTCGCCGCCGCGGCGCTCATCCTCTCGCGCGCAACCCGGCGGCTCGGCCCGGAACTGCAGGGCTGGTCCGGGTGATACCTCGCCTACTTGTTCCTCGTGATCGAGCCCGGGAGCAGCTTGTTCAGGTTCATGCTGCTGGCCTTTCCGTTCGGCACCGTCACGGTCCGCGCGTCGCGGTCGCGTTGGTGGCTCCCGGTGCTCGTCGCCGTCGGACTCATCGGCCAGCTCGTCTGGACGTACGAATTCTGGCGGCTCACGCCCCCGTCCGGGTGGCCGCCGTAGTGACCCCGCACGGTGGGGGCGCGGCGTGACCTAGAATGGACTCGGACAACCGGTGATCGTGCGCGTCAGCACCTGGTGCTGGGCGCGCCGCTCCCGGGTCGAGCGACTGAAGGAGTTATATCCATGGCCGCCATGAAGCCGAGGACCGGCGACGGCCCGCTTGAGGTCACCAAGGAGGGGCGCGGCATCGTGATGCGCGTTCCCCTCGAGGGCGGCGGCCGGCTGGTCGTCGAACTCTCGGCGACCGAGGCGAATGCCCTCAGCGAAGCCCTGAGCGCCGTCGCGAGCTGACCCCTTTGCGGGGCGAAGCCACCCGGTCCACCTGCCGCACAGCCTGGCCCGACGTGGTCCAGCGTTGCCGTGGGACGGGCTCCCGGAGCAGATCATCCTGCTCGGTATCGGGAGCGGCTCGCCGTCCGACCTCCGCAAGGCCGGAGCCGCGCTGGCGAGGGCCGGCCGCGGCCTCGAGCGGGTCGTCACGACGGCGGGTTCCGATGGCACGGCTGAGGGTTCCGTGCCTTCGTCGAGGGCTAACTGTTGGCGTCCTATCGGCGCCCGACCCTCGCGACGCTCGAGCCCGGACCGGCGCCATCGGAGCAGCTGGTGGTACTCGGGCGGCAAGCCGATGAGGACCTGGCGAAGGCGCGCGTGACTGCCCGTGCCACCTGGCTGGCACGCGATCTTGCGAACACCCCGTCGAACATCAAGAACCCGGTCTGGATGGCGGATCGCGCCTCGGCGCTGGCGCAGGAAGCCGGTCTCGAGGTCACGGTCTGGGACCTCGAGCGGCTCCGCGCGGAGAACTTCGGCGGGATCCTGGCGGTCGGTGCGGGCTCAGCGAGCGAGCCGCGGCTGGTGACCGTGAGCTACCGGCCCGCCTCGTCGGGCGGCCAGCACGTCGTCGTCGTGGGCAAAGGCATCACCTACGACACCGGCGGGCTTTCCATCAAGCCGCGCGACGCGATGATCCCGATGAAGACGGACATGACCGGCGCGGCCGTGGCGCTCGCAGTCGTGCTCGGCGCGGCGGAGGCCGGACTGCCGCACTCCGTGACCGCCGTGCTGCCGCTGGCCGAGAACGCCGTTGGCGCCTCCTCGTACCGGCCGAGCGACGTGCTCCGGTTGCACGACGGACGCACGGTCGAGATCACCAACACCGACGCCGAAGGGCGCATCGTGCTCGCGGACGCGTTGTCCTACGCGCAGCGCGCGCTCGCTCCCGATGTGCTCGTAGACGTCGCGACACTCACCGGAGCGGCCTCGCAGGGCCTCGGCAAGCAGTACGGCGCGTTTTACTCGACGGACCCGGACCTGGCGGCGGAGCTCGATCACCGCGGCGCTGTTCCTGAAGGAGTTCGTGACCACGCCGCGCTGGGCGCACCTCGACATCGCCGGTCCGGCGCGCGAGCTCGGACTCTGATGAAGTGACCGAGGGCGGCACCGGGTTCGGCGCCGGCGTCCTGTTGCGCTGGCTGGAGAACCTTCGCTAGCGGCGCACCGCGAGCAAGAGACCGTCGCCGCTCGGCAGCAGCGCCGGGATGACCCGATCGTCCTCGCGCAGGTGCTTGGCGACCTCACGGATCGCCGTCGTCGTCTCGTCGCGGCGGGTCGGGTCAGGGACGCGGTCGTGCCAGAGCGCGTTATCGACGGCGAGGACGCCGCCCGGTCGCAGCATCCGGAGCGCCTCCTCGATGTACGCCGCGTACTCGGACTTGTCCGCGTCGACGAGCACGAGGTCGTAGACGCCGTCGGTCAACCGGGGCAGCACGTCCATCGCGCGACCCGAGATGGTCCGGACCTGCTTCGCCGCGAAGCCGGCCTCGGCAAACGCCTCTTTCGCGGCTCGCTGGTTCTCGACCTCGACGTCGATCGTGGTCAGCACGCCGTCCGCCGGCATCCCGCGCAACAGCCAGACGCCGGAGATCCCCGCGCCGGTGCCGATCTCGACGACGGAGCGGGCCTGGGTGACGGCGGCGAGCAGCCGCAGCACGGCGCCCGACCCCGGCAGAACGGGCACACATCCGAGCTCTGCGGCGCGCTCCCGCGCCCGCAACAGAACCTCGTCCTCCGGCACGTACTCCTCGGTGTAGGCCCAGGAACTGGCCTTGTCGGTGGAGATGATGTCCTCCCGGGTGCGGCGCGCTTGCGGAACGGATGAGACGGGGCAACCGCTGTGATGCTACGCCGGGAACGTCTCGGGCGAGCGCTGCGTTGATCGGATGACGCCCGAACGTGCCGGACCTGGGACAATGGCAGCACAGTCCCGAGCGGCTTGCTCGGAGCGGCGAAGAGGCTGGAGGGGGGCGAACGTGG
>Ga0209746_1000663_pt1 | contig 17447 bp, 10 predicted proteins | sample BarGraNGADG00211_3_FD_184496 | JGI IMG/M metagenome (GOLD analysis project Ga0209746, IMG submission 184496) | Arctic peat soil microbial communities from Barrow, Alaska - Barrow Graham LP Ref core NGADG0011-211 (SPAdes) (version 2) | ecosystem: Environmental > Terrestrial > Soil > Wetlands >... | reverse complement strand
TTCGGGTTCGCCTGCACCGACACGATCATGCAGGTGCTTTTCGCCATTTTTATGACCGATGTGGTCGGGGTGAAACCCGCCTATGCTGCCCTGGCTATCTTCATTGGCCGCACCTGGGACTATATCAACGACCCACTGATCGGCTTCTTCTCCGACCGGGTGCGCAGCCGCTGGGGCCGGCGGCGGCCCTTCCTACTCTTTGGCTTTCTCCCATTCGGGCTGATGTTTGCCATGATGTGGTACCGCCCGCCGACGGAGAGCCAGTTTCTGTTGTGCGCCTATTACGCCTTAGCTTATTTCCTGTTTGACACTTCCTACACTTTCGTCACGATGCCTTACGTTGCCCTAACCCCCGAACTGACTCAGGATTACGATGAGCGCACTTCCCTGACCACCTACCGCATGGCATTTTCAATTCTTGGCAGCCTGGTAGCTTTCATCGTACCACTGGTAATCATTGGTACGATGCGCCCGGAAAACACCGGTCGCGTCTTCACGATGGGGATCATCTTCGGGGCGGCCTGCGCCCTGCCTCTGCTGCTTACCTTCTTCGGGACACGCGAGAAACCGGAATATGCCACCCAATCCCAGCCGAGCCTGCGTGAGTCGCTCCGTGCTGTTTGGAAGAATCGCCCCTTCCTGTTTGCGGCCGGCATTTTCCTCTTCACCTGGACCGCCGCAGACATCATCCAGGCCTTCCTGCTCTACTTCCTGAAATACCGCATGAATATGGAAGCCCAGAGCGATATCATCCTTGGAGCGATTTTCATCACTGCCCTGCTCGTTCTGCCGTTCTGGGAATGGGCCTCCCGCAAAACGGACAAGCGCAAGGCCTATGTCGCCGGGATGATCTTCCTCTCGGTTATCATGGTCACGCTCACCTTCCTCGGCCCGTCCGCTGGGATGCCGCTTATCCTGTTGATGGCCATCCTGGCAGGGATCGGCGTCTCGGCCATCCATGTCATGACGTGGGCCATCATCCCTGACGCGATCGAAGTGGATGAACTGGCGACCGGTCAGCGCCACGAGGGCGTCTTTTACAGCCTGGTTTCCCTCTTCAAGAAAATCGCCTCCTCCATCGCAATCCCCCTGACCCTGCTCGTGCTGGACTGGAGCGGCTATGTGTCGAATGCCGCGACGCAGAAGCCTTCGACCATCCTCGCCATCCGCGTCCTGATGGGGCCGGTGCCATCGGTGCTCCTGCTGGGGGGTATTGTCTTTGCCCTATTCTATCCGCTCAGTCGCGCCGGTCACGCCCAAACACGGGCGGAGATCGCCGCCAGGAGTAAAGACAAGCAAAGCGACTAACTCGAAAGAATCCTGGGTATGCAGTGCAACATCGGTTTTTGTTTTGAAAAAACACCCCGGCGCAGAATCGACATCCGCCAGCCGAACAGCTGGCGGATGGTTTTTTTTACAGGAGACCGTTTACGGGTCCGAAACGCTAGGTTTTGATAAAATACGATATCAACGTTACTGCTGAAGCAATCATGATGACTACAGTGCAGACAATTGCAAAGTATTTTTGGAATTTATTATTCGCAAAATGACCCATGAGTTGCCGGTCATTTGTCAACTTGATCAGGTAATAAAAGACCAGTGGAAGTGCGATGGCATTGATTGTTTGTGTAACAATCGCTACCTTGAATAATGACAAATTTGTGAAAACTATAACGGCACCCACAACAAAGAGTTGCAGGGCAAAGAGGATATAGAACGTTTTGCTTTTCTTGTAGCTATCATTGAGACTTCCCGAAAGACCGAAGAACTCAGCAAAAGCATAAGCGGTGGAAAGCGAGACGATGATAACGCCCATAAACCCGGCATTGAGAATGCCAATCGCGAACAATGTGCCAGCCAGTTCGCCCGCAAAGGGTTTGATCGCCAGTGCAGCCTGTTCGCCTGCTTCCAGCGGGATATGGTTTACGAACAGCGTTGCAGCAGTCGCCACAATCATAAAGAAAGAAAAGAAGTCGGTCAGGAATGCTCCCCAGTAAGTTTCAAGTTGGGAATAGTTGATTTTCTTTTTCTCGATTTTCTTATCATAGGCAAAACTGCTGATAAAAAACTGTCCCCAGGGAGTAATTGTTGTCCCCAATACGCCCATGCCAATCAACAGGTAATCGCGCATATACGTTGGTGTGAATGCAACACCGTGAGGGTAAAACAAGTTGCTGACCGCCAAGCCCCAGTCCGGTTGCGCCTTGATCGCCGAGACAATATAGGCAACATAAAACAGACTCGCGAGCAGCATAATGGACTGGGTCAGCTTGTAGTTCCCTTTCACAATGAAAAGGAATGAAATTAACAGGACGACTATCACCGATGGAATAGCCGGCAGATTTAGCATCCTGCTGGTTGTCTTGACCGCGGACAGGTCTGTGATCAGGGTACCAAGGTTCGCGATGAGCAAAGCACCGAACATGAACATCGCCGTCCGGACGCCGAACTTCTCCCGAATTAAATCCGCCAGCCCCTTGCGGCTGATGATAGCCAGCCGCATACCCATTTCCTGGGTCACGCCGAGTAAGACAGTGATGATGACAAGCAAGAAAAGGATTGGGTAACCGAGTCTTGCGCCTGCGATCGAATAGGTGGCAACACCACCGGCATCATTATCTGACATGGCAGTAATGGTCGCCGGGCCGAAGACGGACAGGAAAATCAGTATTCTCTTCCAGTAGCGATAGAAAAAGCCGCGTTTAATGATGGGTTTGGCCATGGAGCCCACCTTTGTTGTTAACGGTAGAAGCGCGGCAAGCGTTTCTTCCAGGCGGTAGGAATGATCTTGTCCAGGGCATCGTCGGCGGTGACAATACCATGCAGGTGGTTCTGTTCGTCCACTACCGGAACGGCCAGCAGGTCGTATTTGGCGACCGTCTGAGCCACCGTTTCCTGATCGTCGGTCAGGTTGACGGTAATGAGGCGTTTGGTCATGAAGTCCGAGACCATCTGACCGGGTCTGGCAAATATCAGATTGTTCAATGAAAAGATACCGACCAGGTGTTTCTCTACATCCAAAACATAGACATAGAACATCGTCTCCACTTCGTCGGCCATGCCACGCAACTCCTTGATCGCCTCAGCGGCTGTCAAATTGGGGTGGATAGAAGCATACTCTGTTGTCATGATACCGCCCGCCGAGTCCTCGGGATAAGCCAGCAGTTTACGAACATCATCGGCATCTTCCTTTTCCATCAAGGCCAGCAAGCCTTCCTTGCGCTCCTTGGGCAGGTCGCCGAGCAAGTCAGCCGCCTCATCCGGTTCCATCTCTTCGAGCAGGTCCGCAACTTTTTCATCCGACATGTGCTCGATCAGTTCGGCCTGGAACTCCGGTTCCACCTCTTCCAGGGTATCCGCCAGGTGCTGGACATCCAGCGTATCCAACAGTTGACCGCTCTCCAGCTTATTCAGGTCTCTGACAATTTCTGCCAGGTCGGCCGGGTGCAGTTCATGGAGTTTCTCCGCCGGGACGCGCAGGTGCATCTCCTGGTCGCGGCGCATCAGTTCCACATCGTCCCAGGCAATCCCTTTCTTCTTGAGATGACCGCTCAGAAAGTGCGCCAACCCGACCAGCCCCAACCGGCGCAAAATCCCCACCCACGAAACATCCACGTTGCTGACATAGATTGTCCCGTTGACGCGCACCAGTTCCACGTCATTGACGCGCACCACGCGCGCCCCTTCCGTGTCAATAATCTGCTTATCCAGCACATCGCGGGAAAGCAGGACATCATCCTCTTTCAATTCAAATAACGGGGCATCGTTTAACCGGTATTTCAACGGGATGACCGGTGTGAACAGAGCTGCTACCGCTGCGAAAGGCAGGATCCGCCTCCCGCCCTTACCTTCAATCGCCACCGCCTCGATCAGCGGGTGCGGGAATTCCGCCCAGGGTCGCACGATCACATCTGTTAATTTGCCAACAGCGATCCCGTCCAGATCAGTGACGGGTCGTCCAATAATTTCGCTCAAGTAAGCCATAATTCACCTCCAGAAAACAGGGGACTGCGCAAGCAGTAGAATATGGCGGAAATACGAAATGCTACATAGAAGCAAAACGCCGCCTGATTCACCAACAGAAGGCGGCGTTTCTTGGACCTGCTACCAGGATACCATCCATTTGGGTGGTACTCCCCGAAAAAACATTTTACCAATCCGGGGTAAGGTGATGCGCGAACGTACGCCGCACACCTGGCCCAAAAATTGCGCTTTCTGCCAGTGCGTTATCGTATATAGCGGAATACCATCAGCGTCCACGCGATCACCTCCTTTCATTGTGCAATGCGATTTGGCAAAGCCATACCCGTGCTGGAACCGGGACTACCGTGCACAAAACAGAAAAACCTCCGGCATACCAGGAGGTTTTGAAAACACGAGTACCACCCACGGGCAACCCGCGGGCACCTCCTGGTTGAGCTTTGGCACTGCGCATCGTAGGGGACTTGCTCCCAGCCACTTTGAGCGGGGCCTTAATCCGGCCCGGCCTGGTCTATCCCTTGGCGTCTTTCGACGTTTCGGGACAATGGCCTGTTTATCACGCAGACGCCTCGCCTAACGAGGTATTTAGCTAGGACGAGAGGATACACCCGCTCCCCGTAACCCGTCAAGGAGGAAAATATGACATTTTCTAAGTTAACTAAACACTCCCAAAACTGGGAGTCTTATTCCTTCGAGTCAGAGCTAAACCTGTCGGGGCGGGCGGAATTGTGAAATCCCCCAGAGGGGAAACCGCCGCCTAAAACGCAAGACTCCCAAGTCTGGGAGTCTCATCCCTTCGAGTCAAGGATAAACCTGTCGGGGCGGGCTGAGTTGAACCGCCGACCTCTGCGTCCCGAACGCAGCGCTCTAACCGGACTGAGCCACGCCCCGAACAAGCAAGGGCGGATTATACCCGCCCGCCACCGATTTGACAAGGCGTTTGCGGTATAATTCCTTCGCTAATTCGATTACCCCGTAGTAGGGGCACAGCGGCGCTGTGCCCCTACCGCGTGAGGACAAATATGGTAGAACCCGAACCCACCGGCCAGACCCCGGAACCCGTCAAACAGATTATCGGCACCGTCCAGTTGGCGGATATTGACGAGACCATGCGCACGGCGTATCTCGATTACGCCATGTCCGTTATCGTTGCCCGCGCCCTGCCGGATGCCCGCGATGGATTGAAACCTGTCCACCGCCGCATCCTGTACGCCATGCAGGACATGGGCATTCGCTCCAACACGGCGTTCAAAAAATCCGCCCGTATCGTCGGCGAAGTGCTGGGTAAATACCACCCGCACGGCGACTCAGCGGTCTATGAGTCGATGGCACGCATGGCTCAGGATTTCTCCATGCGCTACCTGTTGGTGGATGGTCAGGGAAACTTCGGCTCGGTGGACGGCGACGCCCCGGCTGCCATGCGTTACACCGAAGCCCGACTGCACAAGATGGCCGAGGAACTGCTGACCGACCTCGATAAGAACACGGTGGACTTCACCGACAACTTCGACGGTTCACTCAAGGAACCAACCGTCCTCCCCTCTCGTATCCCCAACCTGCTGCTCAACGGCTCGTCAGGTATTGCCGTCGGCATGGCGACCAACATTCCGCCACACAACTTGAAAGAGTTGGCCGCGGCCCTGATCTACCTCATCAACAATTACGACACGATGGACGATGTACCCATCGAGTTCCTGATGAAATTCATCCCGGGACCCGACTTCCCCACCGGTGGAATCATCGTCGGGAAGGAAGGCATCGAAGCCGCCTACGGATCCGGGAAGGGGCGCATTGTTCTGCGCGGCAAAGCCCACATCGAAGAGATGGCCGGCAACCGGCACCGCATCGTTATCACCGAAATCCCCTACCAGGTTAACAAGTCCACGCTGATTGAGCGCATCGCCGACCTGGTGCGCAATGAAAAAATAGACACCATCTCGGACCTGAGGGATGAGTCTGACCGGCGCGGCATGAGCATCGTCATCGAACTTAAACGCGGGGCCCAACCGAAGAAAGTGCTCAACCAGCTCTACAAATACACTTCGCTCCAGACTACTTTCGGCGTCCAGATGCTGGCGCTGGTGAACGGCGAGCCGCGTCTTCTGCCACTCAAGAAAGCCTTGCAAATTTTCCTCGAACACCGGCAGGTGGTCATCACCCGCCGTACGCAGTTCGAGTTGGAAAAAGCACGTGCCCGTGCCCACATCCTAGAGGGACTGACGATTGCACTCAACAACCTGGACGCTGTCATCCAGACCATCAGAGAGTCGCCGGATGCCGATACGGCTAAAGAGCGCCTGATGAAGCGCTTCAAACTATCCGAACTCCAGGCCCAGGCCATCCTCGACATGCAGTTGCGCCGTCTGGCTGCCCTTGAGCGCCAGAAAATCGAAGATGAGTACATGCAGGTCAAAGGGCAGATCGCCCACTTCGAAGACCTGCTTGCCCATCCCAAGATGATCCTGACCCTTATCCAGGATGACCTGCGCGAACTTTCGGATAAGTACGGCGACGAGCGCCGCACGCACATCGCCGCCGAGGCCGTCGAGAATCTGAGCGAGTCGGACCTTGTACCTGATGAGGCCGTCCTGATCTCGCTCACCGCCCGCGGCTACGTCAAGCGCGTTGCCGCAACCGCCTACCGTTCCCAAGGCGCTGGTGGTAAGGGCGTCACTGGTCACGCCACGAAAGAAGAAGACGAGGTCTTAAACCTGATCCCGGCTCGCTCGTTGGATACAATGCTGTTCTTCTCCGACCATGGCAAGGTCTACTCCGAGAAGGTATATCAGATCCCGGATGCCGACCGTACCACCAAAGGCATCCCGCTGGTCAACGTCCTGTCGCTGGATGCAGGCGAGGTCATCACGGCCGCCCTCTCCGTTCCGAACTTTGAAGCCGCAGGATATATTACGCTGGCTACCCGTAACGGAAAAATCAAACGCATGGCTCTCTCCGAGCTTGCCGCCGTCCGACCCTCTGGCATCATTGCCATCGGTCTGGAAGACGGCGACGAACTCGGTTGGGCACGCCTGACGCACGGCGACAACGAAATCATCCTGGTCACCGAACAGGGCAAAGCCCTGCGCTTTGGCGAAGGCAAAGTCCGCACCATGGGCCGCAGCGCCGGCGGAGTGACCGGTATCAGACTATCCGGAAATGATAAAGTCACCAGCATGGAAGTCATTGAAATAGGCGGTGACCTGGTACTGGTTACCACGCAGGGGTACGGTAAGCGCACTTCGCTGACAGAATATCCGGCCAAAGGTCGCGCCACCGGCGGAGTACAGACCATAACCAAAGGCGTAGCAGATAAGATCGGCATCATCACCGCCGCGCGTGTCGTCCAGGAAGCGGACGATCTGACCATCATTTCTGCCAACGGCATGGTTCTGCGCATGAAGGTCAAGGATGTAAAGCACGCCGGGCGCGCCACCCGCGGCAATCACATGATGAATGTCAAGGAAGGTGACCGGGTGGCTTCCATCGCCCGCATCGCCACCGCCGAACTTAAACGCGTCGGTGTGAAAACCAACGGCGAAACGGTCCCGGAAACGGGAACGCAGTTTGAAATGCCGTTGAAATGATTCTACAGGGTACTGTGTAAATATCTAAACCACCAAGAAGCAGTAAAATCCGTCGGCTAACCAACGGGCTACCCGCAAACAAAATGCGGTGCTCACATCAGAGCACCGCATTTATTTATTTATGGTGGCATGCTGGTGATATCAGAAATCTAAAATATTAACGGTAGGACCATCTTCCCGGAAACAAAAAGCAAGATCATTCCCAGCAAACTGACTATAATCAAAAGCATCACTGCCAGGGTAAAACGCTGCGGGGCAGTCATGCCGATGATCTGGTCAAAGCTGCCTCGCGGTTTGGGCGGTTTGGGCGGTTTTGGTGCGTTGGGATCCTTCGGTCCTTCATCTTCCTGGAAAGAAGCCTGGTCACGTAAATTATCAAGCATAAGTCACCTCATCAGCAAGGTTGCCGACACCAGCAAGGCATATTGCAAACTTGTCCTTCAAAAGTATATCACAAGACCGGACGCAGATGCACTTCCCCAAATTGTACTGTGAAGACTTGCCCGGCATGGGAACGCAGACGCAGACTCCCGTCCCGCTCCAACCCTTCAACCTGTCCCGTTCTCGCGGGGCCTCCCTCCGCCCAAATTTCCACCTGCTCCCCACAGAAAGCCAGATGGTTTTCCCAGGTATTGAGAAATACATCCTTTGTCAGCAGACTGCGCCAGTAGAGCAAGGCCTGGAGAACGTCTCTGAGCAAAGTCAGCCGGTCCACACTCTTTCCCATTTCAGCTTCGATACTGGTCGCAGGAAAATTTAGCTGATCAGATGGAGGGACCGCTTCAGGTTTGACGTTCACCCCGACCCCCAAGACAATGCTATCCGCTTTTTCCCCCATCCAGACAGCCTCAGCCAGTACGCCACAGACTTTGCGGCGGTTGAGCAAAACATCGTTCGGCCACTTGATTTCCGGATGCAGTCCGCGCATCCCCAGTGCCTCGCAAACCGCCATTGCCCCCAACCCAGAGAATAACGGCACGGATTGTTCCTCGCCCGGTAAGGGTCGCAGCACGAGGCTGAATGCCAGCGCTGTCCCCGGCGGAGTAAACCAGCGGCGGTCACCCCGGCCGCGGCCGGAGGTCTGCTCCTCGGCGCAGACCAGTGCCAGGTCCGGTGCGCCATCGGCGGCCCAGACCAGGGCTACATCATTCGTGGAACCAGTCTGCTCAAAGGTTCGCAAACCGCCCAGCGGAATATCTGAAAGTGCCTTGCGGAGGGTGCGTTCGTCCATAAGATAAAAGACACACGGAGTTCAAGAGCACCGGGTATTAATATTATGGCAGGACATACCAGGGGTTGACGAACCCGCCGTTCAGACGCACTTCGAAGTGGAGGTGGGGGCCCGTCGAGTTGCCCGTGCTGCCCGCCAAACCAATCAATTGTCCTGCACCTATACCTTGGCATGGAACAACGTTAATCTGGCTCAAGTGACCATACACGGTAATATAGCCATTGCCATGATCAATCATCACCATGTTGCCATAACCACCATAGACTTGAGCCATTGTGACCACACCGGCATCGGCAGCCCAGATCGGCGCACCCAAACCGGCAGCAATGTCAATTCCCAGATGACCATCCCAATATTCGTTGCCAGAGAGGAAATGGTTGCCGGTCGGCCAGACGAAGGCCGTGCTCCCCACCGGACCGGCACCGCAGGCTGCCCCGTTGACCGCGGCCGTGCCGGAGCGTCCACGCGCCACGGTCGGGACGATCCATTGGACAAACTCGCGGTGTCCGCCGGGAACCATTACATACGTATCTGGTTTAATATTGGGATTGGTCAGGTCAATATTATTTCCCGGCCAGTTCAGGATATCATCCACGTTGGTTTCAAACTTTTTGGCGATCGAATCCAAGGTATCCCCCTCCTGCCACTTATAATAGACGCCGTCGGTGGGTGGGATATTCAGCTTCTGTCCAACGCGGATGCTGTCCGGGCTGTCCTGCAGCGTGTCGTAATTGGCCCACAATAAAGTTTCCGGTTTGATATTATGCCCTTTGGCTATGCCGAAAACGGAATCGCCGCGCGCAACAGTGTATTCGACGATATTGTAATTGGTGCTCGAGGAAATATTCGTCTTAAGCACGATATGCCGAACAATGGCCTGCGCACCGGCATCCAAGCCCGTCGTAATTGGAAGGGATGCAGGCGCTCCTTCTTCGGTTGGAGTGGGTTCGGGCGCGGCAGATACTTGCTGAGGATCAATCTTCCAGAACGTGAAGCCCAACAGCACGGCAACTACAAGCACTGTCACTCCCCAGGAAATACCATTAAAAAGCCAGGGGGATTTGGCTAATTTACCAAATAATTTCATATACCATCCGTCAGAGTTTCCAGAAATTCCTGGTTATTCTTGGTTTTGGAGATGCGCTGTAAAAGCGCCTCGGTTGCCACCGCCGCATCCATACCTGCCCCCTGCGGCGGCGGGGACACCATCTGGATATACATGCGGCGCATGGTCCAGACACGCTGAAGAATATCAGGGCCGAGCAGCAAATCTTCGCGGCGGGTGGACGAACGCTCGATGTCCACAGCCGGGAAAATGCGGCGTTCCTGAAGTTTACGCGTCAGGATCAATTCCATGTTGCCGGTGCCCTTGAACTCTTCGTAGACCACATCGTCCAGGCGGGAACCGGTATCCACCAGGCAGGTGGCAATGATGGTCAGCGAGCCGCCTTCTTCGATGTTACGCGCCGCCCCGAAGAAATGCTTGGGCGGATACAAAGCCGAGGGGTCCATACCACCTGAAAGCGTGCGCCCCGATGGGCTGACAACCAGGTTATAAGCCCGCGCCAGGCGGGTGATGGAGTCCACCAAAATAACCACGTGACGGCCAATCTCGGTCAGGCGCTTGGCCCGGTCGAGGACGATTTCGGCTGTGCGGACGTGGGAGGTAACCGGCTCGTCGAAAGTCGAGGCGACCACTTCGGCATCTACTGAGCGGTCCATATCGGTAACTTCTTCCGGACGTTCCCCGATCAAGGCAACCATCAGAGTCACATCCGGGTATTGCGTAGAAATCGCGTTGGCGATCTGTTTCAGGATGGTGGTCTTACCGGCTTTGGGCGGTGAGACAATCAGCCCACGCTGGCCGCGCCCAATGGGAACGATCAGGTTGATCAGGCGGGTGGCGAGGATGTCGCCCCTGGTTTCCAGGTCAAAGCGCCGGTCGGGAAAGATCGGGGTAAGGTCCTCGAAGCGCGGCCGCCGGCGGGCCTCTTCCGGATCAATCCCGTTGACAGATTCAACTTTGATCAGTCCATAGTGCCGCTCTGATTCGCGCGGCGGGCGGACATGGCCAACCACCAAGTCGCCGGAGCGCATTTCATAGCGCCTGAGCTGTGCCTGCGAGACGTAAACATCGTCTTCGCCAATGTTGTAGCGCGCCGAGCGCAGGAAACCGATGCCTTCGCTCATGATCTCAAGGATACCGCCGCGCATGTCGATGCCCTGCTGGGCCGCCTCCGCTTGGCAGATGCCCAGGATGAGGGCTTCTTTTTTCATGCGGAGGGCATTTGACACGTTGAATTCCTTGGCCATGCTGCGCAATTCAGCCAAGGGTTTATTTTCGAGTTCAAGAATGTTCATTTCGCTTTCTCAAGGTGTGGTTTGAAAGATGGGAATATGGGAATAGTCAAACAACAAGCGCCCCCAGGGCGGGCTTGTTTGGGTAATTCGATTTTAAGAGGTTGGGTAAGGGTTCAGATAAATCAACTTGTCATCCTGACAGGATGAACCAAGCGGTCAAGTTCGTGCGGATTATAGCATGTAACCATAGGTGGTGCAAGCGGTTCATGCCCCAGTTCTGTCAGACAGAATGCGGTTCTGCAAATCCCATAGACGGCGGTAGAGACCGCCCATAGCAAGCAGTTTGGCATGGGCGCCTCTCTCGATAATGCGTCCGTGGTCAAGTACAAGGATTTCATCCATATTCTCCAGCCCCACCAGCCGGTGGGTGATGAGCAGGAGTGACTGGCCACGCGTCAACGTGAAAAGTATATCGAGGATAAGCCGCTCGGTGAGCGGGTCAAGGTTGGCGGTCGGTTCATCCAGCAGGAAGATGGGAGCATTTTTTAGCAAGGCACGCGCAATCGCCAGCCGCTGGCGTTCCCCACCACTGAGGCGAAAACCGCGTTCGCCGATGATCGTTTCATAACCCTTCGGCAACCCAACAATGAATTCATGGATTTGCGCCCGTTGCGCGGCGTTCTGGACATCGGACTCGGTCGCCGTTGGCCGGGCCAGGAGCAAATTCTGACGGATGGTATCGTTAAAGAAATACGTCCGCTGGGAGATGAAGCTGACCAGCCGCCGCACATCCTCCTGGGCAAATTCGTGAATGTCGCGGCCATCCAGCAAAATCCGGCCCTGCGAGTAGTCCCAGAAGCGCAGCAGAAGATTCGCCAGCGTGGACTTCCCCGCTCCACTCGGCCCGACGATAGCAATCCGTTTTCCGGGAGCCAGGTGGAAAGTAATATCCTGCAAAGCAGGCTGGGATTGGCCGGGGTAAGAAAACGCGAGATTTGTTATTCGTAATTCGTGATTGGTGATGGGTGATTCGGACAACGAATCGCGACGAACGGACAATGATTCTCGGACTATCGGTTGCGCATCCACCACTTCAAACAGCCGTCGGGCGGATTGCAGGCTGGACGAAAGCGTCTGTGCGGCTAGCGGGAGAGGTATGACCGCTTCGAACCCAGCCAAAGCCGACAGAGTCAGCACGGCCAGCATCATACCGGAGATCTGTCCCGTCGCGACCAGAGGAATGGCAAGCGCCAGCACTGACAGCATCCCCAGGTTCACCAGAAGAGTGGTCAGCGCACTGGAAAATCCGGTGAGCGAGGCGAGATGCCGTTGGATCTGGCCGTAGGCTTTTCCATCTTCTCCAAGATTCTCGGAGTAGTCGGCTCCACGGTCAAAAACGAGCAAATCCGCCAGGCCCTGAATGCCGTCCACCAGGCGGGCCTGGAGTGCGGCACGGCGGGAGACAAGCTCGGTCCCGGCGCGGCGGCTGAGAGCCCAGGAGAGCAGCGGTACGCCAGTCCCAAGCACGAGCGTAAATGCCAGGTAGATCCAGGCCAGGTGCAGGTCATACCGGCCAAAGAAACTCGTCATCCCAGCCGCAATGACAGTCGCCACCAGCGGCGGAGCGACCACGCGCACATAAAAGTTCTCCAAAGTTTCCACGTCGGCGACGATGCGGGATAGCAAGTCGCCAGAGCGGTACTGCATCAGCCGGGCCGGAGCGAGTGGTTCCAGCGCCCGGTAGAACCAGGCGCGCAGGCGGGCAAGCAGGCGGAAGGTTACGTTGTGGGAAGCCAGGCGTTCCGCGTAGCGGAAGACGCCGCGCGCAATCCCGAAGAAACGCACGCCAACGATGGCGACCAGTAATGTGCCAAGCTGCGGGTGCAGCGCGGCAGCTGAAATCAGGAAAGCGGATGTGCCCATCAGACCGACATTGCTCCCGACCGTCAGCACGCCGAGCAGCACCGAAAGCGCCACCCAGCCCCAGGAGTCATTCAAGAAATGCAACAGGCGGAAAGCAATTGGTAGTTGGTGTTTGACAGTGGAGTCCTGCCGGTTGGATTCAGAACTGCGCAGGCTCGATGACTCAAATCCACTATTTACTTCCTGCTTTTGTGATTGGGTGGTTAAGGTCGCTGTTTCCGTGGCAGCGCCTACCAGCCGGGAATAGATACCACCCTGCGCCAGCAGTACGCGATGCGTACCTTCTTCCGCCAGACGACCCTGTTCCAAAACGAAAATCCGGTCGGCTCGAAAAACAGTGTTCAACCGGTGAGCGATGGTGATGACAGTGCGCCCGCGCATCAGGTCGTGCATGGCGGACTCCACCAGCATCTCCTGCTCCGGGTCCAGGCTGGAGGTTGGTTCGTCTAGAATCAAAATGGGGGCATTTTTCAGGAATGCCCGCGCCAGGGCCAGACGTTGGGCCTGCCCGCCGCTGAGACGGGCGCCTTCTTCGCCAACGACGGTCCCGTACCCCTGTGGCAGGGACTGGATAAACTCATCCAGGTGCGCGACCCGGGCCGCGGCGACAAGTTGCTCGTCAGTGGCATCCGGACGCGCCAGGCGCAGGTTGGCGGAAACCGTGTCATGGAAAATGAACGGATTCTGTGGGACCCAGGCGATCAGACTACGCCAGGATTCGAGTGAAAATTTAGATAATGGTTCATGGTTAACGGTGATTTGCCCGCCGCCTGGATGGATAAATCGCAGCAGCAGCGCGGCTAGGGTGCTTTTCCCTGCACCGCTCATACCTACCAGGGCAATGTGCTCCCCGGCATGGATTTCCAACGTAATGTCTCGCAGGGCAGGCACAGTCTCACCTGGGTATACGTAGGAGAGATTTTCAAATGCAATCATGAAAGCAGGTAATATGGAGAGCGGGCGAGAGGCCTGATTCCTAATCGCTGATTCCTGATCACCTGAAACGGGCAAATCCAATATCTCAAAAATCCGCCGCGCGGCGGTCGTCCCCGCCATCCCGGCGTGGAAACGCAGACCGAGCATCCGCAGCGGGATATAAAACTCCGGAGCCAGGAGCAGCAGAAAAAAAGCCTGCTGGAAGGCAATATGTCCGTAAAGCAGACGCAGACCCACTTCCACTGCCACCACTGCCGTGCTGACCGTTGCCACCAGTTCGAGCACCAGCGCTGAAAGGAATGTAACGCGCAGGACACTCAAGGTCACGTCGCGGAAGCGGTTGCTGGCTTCGGCAATCGAGTCGGCATGCTCCTTGCTGCGGCCCAGTTCCTTGAGCGTGGTCAGCCCCTGAAGGCCGTCGAGAAAATGGGCACTCAGACGGCTGAGCGTATCCCACTGGCGTTTGGTCAGCGTTTCAGCGGATTTTCCGATCAGGTACATGAAGACCGGGATGAGCGGCGCGGTCAGCAGGAGCACAATGCCCGAAAGAGCATCGCGGGGAAAGACGACAATCAGAATGGTAAGCGGGACAAGCGCGGCGATGACTAACTGTGGCAAGTATTGGCTGAAATAGGCATCCAGCGTCTCAACCCCCTCGACCGCCGCGTTGACCAGTTCTCCGGTGCGCTCGCTGCGGGTGTAGGCCGGGCCAAGACTCAGGATTTTATCAAATAGCCGCTGGCGCAGCTCGCTCTTGACGCGCACCGCCACTGCGTTGGCGCTGACTTCACTCCCCCAGGCCAGCAATGCCCGCAAAAAAACGATGAGAAGCAAAAGCCGGAGAAGGCCCGCCACATCTGATAACAACTGCCCACCCAAAAAGACCCCGTCCACGACGCGGCTGAGGGCGGCTGCCTGCCCGATGGTCAACAAACCAGTCAGGAGTCCAGAAAGAACTGTAGCCGCCAGGGCAAGGCGGCTATCGCGGGCAAGAGTCAGCAGGCGGCGGGTGATGCCAGGCAATGCCTACCTTACCATCCAGAAATTTCCGACAAAATTGCGCAGGAGCGTATCGGCCAGCAGGCCTAGGAGGAACAGGTTCTCGAACAGGCGGTTGTGATAGAAAGCGAATCCGGAGAACCAGGTGGGCCAGCCCGGCCATTCCTTGGGAGGTTCGGCTGGGCGCGGTTTGGTGAGTACGCCAACGGCATACAGCAGGCGTTTCCCGGCCAGAAAAACGATGAGCATCACCGGTGTGAAATAAAATGGCACGAAGACCAGATAAAGGATGACGGCGTAAATCAGGATGAACACAGCGATATTGACGTAGCGCGCTGCCTTTTCCCCAATCCGGACAGGCAGCGTACCGATTCCTTTTTTCTTATCCTCCGCGGACTTGTCAATGTGCTTGCCGATATTGATGCTGACCACACTCAATCCGAATGGTACGCCCGCCAGGGCAACGCGCCATACTTCATCTGTCCAGCCACGCGCCAGGACGATATACACGCCTGCCACAAGGATCGGTCCCCAGATCAGAAAAATGGACAGTTCCCCCAGTCCCAGATATTTGAGCTGCCAGGTGTAAAACAACAGCGCCAGCGCCCCAAAGGCGAACAGGCTAATGACCGCCGGAGAAAAATTGGTGTAGAAAAGTGCGTATATGCCCGATAGGAAAGCCAAAACCCCGCTGACCAGGAACCAGGTAATTTGCTGGCGCTTGGTCCAAAAGCCCTGCACCAAGGGGTGTACACCGTACTGGGTGCGGAAATAGTTGTCCTTGTCTACGCCGCGGCTGAAGTCGGTGTAATCGTTGAGCAGGTTATTCGTCCCATGAGCGATGAAAAGGCCAAGCGTCACGACCAGCCAGGGTAGGAATGAAAAATGATGGTCGCGCCAAGCCAGGAGTCCGGCAATGGCGCAGGCGTAAACCGTCACACTCGTCACCGCCGAGCGGGTGGCGATCAGCCATTTGGAAATGATGTCCAGCCGGTCCCATTCCTCTTTGCTATCCATCTTGACCAGCCCCGAGAGAGCCTTCCCCCACATTTTGAAATTGATTTTCATGATAGATTCTCCTATCGAAAATAAGCGACTATCCCAGAGTTCTCGAACCAGGATAACCATCCTCCGCTTCAGCTTTTATGACGACTTTGGCAATCAGTTTGCTGAACATCCAGCCATGAATGGGATAAAGCAGGTACCAGTACATCAGTCCAGGCAGACCCTTGGGCTCGAAGAATGCCGTCTGGATGAGCAGATTCCGGTGCGCGGTCTGCGGGACGATCTCGAACTGCAGCCAGGCCAGGCCGGGAACTTTCATCTCGGCCCGCAGGCGCATCAAGCGGCCGGGCTCCAACGCCTCCACACGCCAGAAGTCCAGCGCGTCGCCTACGCGCAGTTCGTTGGGATGGCGGCGTCCGCGGCGGAAACCCACCCCACCCACCAGGTTGTCAATAATGCCGCGCGCCAGCCAAATCCAATTCGCGTGGAGCCAACCGCGCCTGCCGCCCAGCCCGGTAAAGATGCGGTAGATGGTCTCCGGCGAAGCTGAGGTCAGCCGTTGGCGCTCCTCGAGCAGCAGACCTTCACGCATGGTAAATGTCACTGGTACGGCGTCGCCGGTTGCCGAGACCTGTGCATCGCTCCAAGTGGTCTCAACTTCATCGGCGGCAATGCGCGCCAAGGCACGTTCCAACGAAGTATGGAAATCGCGCGGGTGGATATTCGGGAACAGGCGCAAAGCGGAATCATCGTGCACGACCACCTCGTTGCGCATCCCCTCAATCAGGGCTAGAGCCAACGGACGCGGGATGGGCGTGACCCAATGCAGGAAGGTGGCGTAGATAGGTGGGCGGAGAAAGGGAACGATAATCATAACCCGCCGCAGACCACGCGCATCCGCATATCCGTGCAACATGTCAAGATACGTCAATACATCTGGACCGCCAATTTCAATAATACGATGCACCCCCACCTGTTCATTCGGCAGACTCAGAGAAGCAATGAGATAATCCTGAACGTCACGCACCGAGATGGGCTGGATGTGGGTCACCACCCAGGGCGGGCAGAACAGGATGGGCAGCCCCTCCACAGGATACCGCATCATCTCAAAGGAGGCACTCCGAGAGCCAACGATGACCGCCGCCCGGAACTCGACGACCGGTACGCCTGATCCGGCCAGCACCTTGCCGACCTCATGCCGGGAACGCAAATGCTCGGACAAATCATGCTCGTAATCCACTCCCAAGGCTCCCAGATAGACAATGCGCTGCAGGCCGGCAACCCGCGCCGCCTGCCCGAAATTCCGCGCCACGGACAGGTCACGCTGTTGGAAGTCCGCGCCGCCGCTCATGCCATGGATGAGATAATAGGCGGCGTCCATCCCGCGCATCGCCGCGGACAGTCTTTCGGGGTTGAGGGCATCGCCCTGCACCACTTCGACATGTTCCAGCCAGAGCCGCCCCTGCAACTGGGAGTGATTGCGAGCC
>Ga0209746_1000660_pt1 | contig 17482 bp, 11 predicted proteins | sample BarGraNGADG00211_3_FD_184496 | JGI IMG/M metagenome (GOLD analysis project Ga0209746, IMG submission 184496) | Arctic peat soil microbial communities from Barrow, Alaska - Barrow Graham LP Ref core NGADG0011-211 (SPAdes) (version 2) | ecosystem: Environmental > Terrestrial > Soil > Wetlands >... | reverse complement strand
ACAAGGCAATCCTTAACTACCTGAACGACGTGATAAGCAAGATAACCGGGGGCGAATGCGAGGTCGTGTTGGCGGACGTGGATGAGGAGTCCACGGCGGCCCTGGTCGTATTCAACCGCAGGTATCTCAAGCAGGTGCACGACTTCCTTGCGGTACAGAACGTGAACCAGGTGCGACTGCCTTCCGACCTGGCGCGCAAGCCACTCGATGACGCGGTCAAGGAAGTCCGCGAGAGGATCGATTCGATCCCCGCCGAGCTGGACAACGTGAACAGGCAACTGGCCACAGTATCCAAGAAGTACTACACCTCCCTGATCGCGGCGCGCAACGCGGTGCACGACCGGCTGGAGACCATGGAGGCGGTGCCCAAGTTCGGCCAGACCGACGAGGTGTTCATCGTCAGCGGATGGCTCCCCGTCGACTCGATCGAGCCGATGGAGGAAAAGCTCGCTTCGAAGTTCGGCACCGACGTGATGATGAACGTGATCGAGGTCCACGAGGAGGAAGAGGAAGACACGCCGGTCATGCTCAAGAACGGCCCGTTCTCGCGGTATTTCGAGATAATCTACATGCTGTCCAAGTACCCCAAGTACGGCACCACCGACCCGACCCTGATATTCGCTATATTCTTCCCGATACTGTTCGGGTTCATGGTCGGTGACGTCGGCTACGGCATCATCATCATGGTCGCCGGCTACCTGGTCCACAGGAAGTTCCGCGACAAGCCGCTGGTCAACATGCTCGGCTTCGCGATGACCGTCGGCGGCGCGTGGGCCATCGCCTTCGGCGTCATATTCTTCGAGATGTTCGGGAACCTCCCCGAGAGGTTCTTCAACCTGGTCCACGAGACCGGCGGCGTCGAGACCTTCAAGTACTTCGCCGGCAGCGAGCACACCGTCTGGAGATACCCGGTCAACCGCATGGATATGTTCCTGTTCATGCTGTTCGCGGCGCTCGCTATCGGATACATCCACCTCACAGTAGGTTTCGTCGTCGGCATCGTAAACGGCATCAAGGAGAAGAATTACAAGCACTCGATGGAGAAGGCCGGAGGGCTGGCGGTGCTGACAGGTCTGGTCCTCGCGGTCGCCAGCATGAAGTACGTCCCCAAGCCGTTCCTCTGGATCGGCATCCTGATGATAGTCGGGGGTGCGGTCGCGGCGGCGTTCGGCGCGGGGATGGGCGGTCTCATCGAAGCGGTGCTCGGTGCCGGCAACATCCTGTCTTACTCACGTCTGCTCGCCATCGGCCTGGCGTCCGTCATCCTCGCGAAGGTCGCCAACGACCTCGGCTCGAGCATGTTCAAGGCGGGCGCTGTCGGGATAATAGGTTGCATCATAGTCGCAGTGCTCTTGCACACGCTGAACCTGGTCATAGCTGTGTTCAGCCCATCGATCCATGCCCTGCGTCTCCACCTGGTGGAGAATTTCGGCAAGTTCTTCGAACCTGCCAAGTACAAATACGAACCGTTCAAGAAAACCGGAGGTGAAAGCTAGTGGGGTCTGCTGTAAAGATTGGAATGATAGCGCTCAGCGCCGCGATAGCGATCGGGGTCCCGGCTCTTGCGACAGCCATGGCTCAGTCACGGATAGGTGCCGCAATGGCCGGTGCGATCGCCGAGCGTCCCGAGCTCGTCGGTACCGCGATCATCCTGGTCGCCATCCCCGAGACGATGGTCATTCTCGGGTTGGTCATCGCCTTCATCATCACAACCCTGAAGACGGCAAAATAGCTGTTGGCCGACGCACAAAAGGGAAGTGAAGGACTGTGGCTTTAGAGGATATCCTCAAAGCACTCGACCAGAAGGCTGAAACGCGCATAGCGAAGATCAAGGCGGAAGCGGCCCAGGAAGCCGAGCGTACCGTGGCGGAGGCCGAGAAAGAGGCGGAGCGCACCCAGAGGCTCAAACTCAAGAAGATCGAGGCCGCGGTGCGGAGCGAGGCCACCGGTATAGTGTACTCAGCCTCGTTAAAGGCGAAGAACGAGCTCATACTGGCACAGGAAGAAGTGGTCGAAGAGGCTTTCAAGCAGGCCGAGCAACACTTCGCCGAGCTCCACAGGAGCGGCGACTACCCGAAGTTGTTCGAAGCACTGCTGGACCAGAGCCTCGAGTTCCTGAGTGGCGAGGTGGTGTTCGAGGTCCGGGCGGAAGACCGAGCCCTGATCGAGAAACTGGCATCGGAGAGGGGCCTGCAGTACAAGATATCGGACACCCCTCTGGAGGCTTCCGGCGGCCTGTTCGTCAGCTCGGAGGACGGCTCCATCGTAGTCGCCAACACCTTCGAGTCCCGTCTCGAGAAGGCGAAGGGAACGGTCAGGCTCGAGATCGCCAAGGCCCTGTTCGAGTCGGCTTAACCGCCACCATCTACACTCTGTGGGGTAACCGCTGTGGTCGATCTGAATCTGGCCGATTACGGATATGTAAACGCGCGCGTTCGCGCTATGCGCAGCCGCCTGCTGACTGAGGAATTCTTTTTGCGGCTGGTCGAGGCTCCCGACTTCGAACAGATGCATTCATTGCTCGAGCAGACCGCCTATCGGCGCGAAATAAACGAAGTGGTTCTGATGAACCCGGACCGTCCCGACTACGACCTGGCCCTCAACGTCAACCTCGTCGCCTCGTTGAAGAAGATACGGGAGTCGACGGGAGGAGAGCCGCGGAGGCTGGTCGACCGGCTCCTTTCGCGCTACGACGTCCAGAACATAAAGACGGTGCTGCGCGGCCGGAAGGGAAACGTGACTGTCGTCGATATAATGAACACTATCCTGCCGATCGGCACCATCAACATCACGGCCTTCGAGGACATGGCGAAGCAGGCCGACGTCCGCGACGCGATAGACGTGATGGCCTCTCTGGGGATAAAGTACGCGAGGCCGCTGACCAATGCCATCAAGGACTATTTCAAGAAGGACGAGGACCTGTTCGTCCTGGAGCTGGCGCTGGACAAGTACTACTACCAGGACGTGATGGAAGACCTCAGGGGAAGGGACCGCAACGCCGGGCTGGTGCGCAGCCTCTTCGTGTCCGAGATCGACATGCGCAACCTCTCCACGCTGATGAGGATACAGGGTATCGGGCTGGACCAGTACCAGATCCTGAGCCTCTGGATTCCGGGAGGCACTCTCTCGGAGGACCAGTTCCTCGGGCTCGGCAGCCTGGGCGACGTGATGGCGGTGGTCGACAAGTACCCCGAACGCGAATACAGACAGGCGCTCGAGACGGCGGTGGGGGATTACGCCGACCTGGGGGCCGTCGCGTTTGAGAGGGAGCTCGAGAGGCGCATGACCAAGCAGGCGGTCGCCATGAGCAACGTGGACGTGCTCGGGATCGGCGTCATAATCGGTTATATATGGGCCAAGAACAATGAGGTGATCAACCTCAGGATAGTGCTCAGGGGCAAGCTGATGGACCAGCCGCAGGCGGTCATAAAGAAGGACCTCTACTTCGTTGGGCCCACCATCGGAGAAGCTGCATGAGGCGGGTTGAGTAGATGTACAAAGTAGTGGTGTTGACAGACCCGGAGACCGCCGACGGCTTCAGGCTCGCCGGCGTTGACGTCTACGAGATAGACAGCGCCGAAGACGCCAAGCAGGAGATAAGCCGCCTCCTCGATGACGACAGGACGGGCATCCTGGCGGTCAACGAGGGTTTTCTCGCGGAGATAGATGACGTTATCAGGGAGCGCATCGAGGCCACCTATCGGCCGATCGTGGTGTCGCTCCCGGTCAAGGAGAAGGTCGGCGGAGTGGGCGAGCGGAGGGCGTTCCTCTCCAAGCTCATCCATCGCGCCGTGGGCTTCGACGTGACCCTGAAAAAGGAGTAGCCGGTCGGCGGAAGCGCACCGGACATGAAGAGAGGTGCAGTGTCTTGATAGAAGGGTTGATAACCAGGGTATCCGGGCCGGTGGTCGAGGCCCGGGGCATGGCGGGCGCCAGGATGTACGACGTAGCCCTGGTGGGCGAAATGCAGCTTATCGGGGAGATAATCCGTCTCGAGGGCGAGCGCGCCATCGTGCAGGTGTACGAGGACACGAGCGGCCTGGAGGTCGGGGAGCTGGTCCACTGCACCGAGCAGCCGCTGCTGCTCGAGCTGGGACCGGGCCTGCTTTCCTCGATCTATGACGGCGTGCAGCGCAGGCTGCCGGAGCTCGCGGAGAAATACGGTGACTACATCACCCGAGGCACCGTGTCCGACCCGCTCGACCACGAGAGGGTTTGGGAGTTCGAGCCCATCGCCAAGGCCGGCGACCGGGTCATCGGCGGAGACGTGCTCGGCGCGGTCCAGGAGACCGATGTCATCAGGCACCTGATCATGGTGCCCCCCGGGATGGAGGGCGTGCTCACAGAGGTCAAGAGCGGGAGCTTCAAGATAACCGACCCGATAGCGTTCACAGAGGACGGCCTCGAGTTCAAGATGGTCCAGAAGTGGCCGGCGCGAGTGCCCAGGCCGGTCATATCGAAGATGGACCCCGACCTCCCGTTCATCACCGGCACCCGCATCCTCGACACCTTCTTCCCGGTCGCCCAGGGCGGCTACAGCATAATCCCCGGCGGGTTCGGCACCGGCAAGACCGTAACCGAGCAGACTCTCGCCAAGTGGGCCCGGGCCGACGTGGTCATCTACGTCGGCTGCGGCGAGCGGGGCAACGAGATGACCGAGGTCCTCAGTGAGTTCCCGGAGCTCGAGGACGCCAAGAGCGGACTGCCGCTGATGAAGCGAACCATCCTGGTCGCCAACACCAGTAACATGCCGGTCGCCGCTCGCGAGGCTTCCATCTATACAGGCATCACGATGGCCGAGTACTATCGCGACATGGGGTACGACGTAGCCATGATGGCCGACTCGACGTCGAGGTGGGGCGAGGCCCTGCGCGAGGTATCCGGCCGGCTCGAGGAGATGCCCGGCGAGGAGGGGTATCCGGCCTACCTGGCTACGCGGCTCTCCGACTTCTACGAGCGCTGCGGGCGCGCCGTATGCATCGGCGCCGACAAGCGGGTCGGCTCGATCACCGTGGTAGGGGCGGTTTCGCCCCCGGGCGGTGACTTCTCGGAGCCGATGACCCAGAACTCGCTCCGCATATCCGGGGCGTTCTGGGCGCTCGACACGTCGCTCGCGCACAGGAGGCACTTCCCGGCTATCTCCTGGATGAGGAGCTACACCCTCTACCTCGACCAGGTCGAGGACTGGTACGCCGAGAATGTGGCGACCGACTGGAAGCAGGTGCGCGACAAGGCCATGATGATCCTCCAGAAGGAGTCCGAGCTCCAGGAGATAGTCCAGCTGGTCGGCCCTGACGCGCTGCCCGAGTTCGCCCGCGCGACCCTCGAGGTGGCCCGGATGCTGCGCGAGGACTACCTGCAGCAGTTCGCGTTCAGCGAGATAGACGCCTACTGCGAGCCCCTTAAGCAGTACAACATGCTCAAGGTGATCGTCACGTACTACGACATCCTCCAGGAGGTCCTGGTCAAGGGAGTATCGCTCAAGGAGTCGCTCGCTACGCCGTTCCGCGAGAGGATATCCAGGATGAAAGACATCCCGAACACAGAAGCGACGGAGAAGCTGGACAGCCTCGCCAACGAGATCCAGGACGAGCTGCGGAAGCTCATCAGGTATTAGTGGTTGTAAGGAGAGGGAGCAATGGCCCGAGACAAGCTGGTAACGGCCGAATACAAGACCATCCACGACATAGCGGGACCGCTGGTCTTCGTGCGCAACGTGAAGGGTGTCTCGTTCGGTGAGATGGTCGAGATTGAGTCACAGGACGGGAAGCGCCGCAACGGGCAGGTGATCGAACTCGACGGCGACCTCGCCATCGTCCAGGCGTTCGAGGCTACCACGGGACTGGACGTCGAGAACTCGAAGGTGAGGTTCAATGGAGAGGTCATCAAGCTCGGCGTCTCGGTCGGCCTGCTGGGCCGCGTACTGAACGGCCTGGGAGAGCCGATAGACGGCGGCGGCCAGGTGTTCCCCGAGAAGGAGCTCGAGGTCGGCGGCTCCCCCATAAACCCGTACACGCGAGACAACCCGAACGACTTCATCCAGACCGGCGTCTCGGCCATCGACGGCCTCAACACGCTGGTCCGCGGGCAGAAGCTGCCGATATTCTCGGGCGCAGGGCTTCCCGGCAACGACCTGGCGGCCGCCATAGTCCGCCAGGCGAAGGTCATATCGGGCGAGGAGTTCGCCATCGTCTTCGCCGCCATGGGCATCACGCGGCGGGAGGCTTCGTTCTTCCAGCAGACGTTCGCCGAGACGGGCGCCCTCGAAAGGGTCGTGTTCTTCATGAACCTCGCGGAGGACCCGACGGTCGAGCGTATCATCACCCCGCGCTCGGCGCTCACCATGGCGGAGTTCCTGGCGTTCGACTACAACATGCAGGTGCTGGTCATCCTGACCGACATGACGAACTACTGCGAGGCCTTGCGCGAGATCTCGGCGGCCCGCGAAGAGGTCCCGGGGCGGCGAGGCTATCCGGGCTACATGTACACCGACCTCGCGAGCATCTACGAGAGGGCCGGCCGGATCAAGGGCAAGACGGGCTCCATCACCCAGGTGCCGATGCTCACCATGCCCGACGACGACATCACCCACCCGATCGCCGACCTCACCGGGTACATCACCGAGGGCCAGATCGTGCTCTCGCGAGCGCTGCACCGCAAGGGCATCTTCCCGCCCATCGACGTGCTGCCGTGCCTGTCGCGCCTGATGAACCAGGGGATCGGCGAAGGCAAGACCAGGGGCGACCACCGAGGGGTCGCCGACCAGCTCTACGCTTACTACGCCCAGGGCGTCGACCTGCGGAGGCTGGTCGCCATCATCGGGGAGGAGGCGCTCTCGGAGACCGACAGGCTATCCCTCAAGTTCTCCGACGAGTTCGAGGAGAATTTCCTGAACCAGCGCGACGAGAACCGTGACATCGAGGAGACCCTCGAGATCGGCTGGAACCTGCTGGGGATGCTGCCGGCCTCCGAGATCAAGAGGATCAAGCTCGAGTACGTGGAGAAGTACTACCCGGGAGAGGTCGTCAGGGAGGACGCGCAGGAGGCCGCGGCAAAAGCAAAGGCGGAGTCCGAAGAGGCGGCCTCCGAAGTGGAGGTCGAGGAGCCGGCAGAGGTGGCCGACTAGCCGCCCGGAATCGAAGGTCGGACCGAGGACATGGAAGAGAAAGTCAATCCGACAAGAAGCGAACTGCTCTTCAGGAGGCAGCAGATAACCATCGCCTCGCAGGGGATGGACCTCCTGAAAAAGAAGCGTGACGCCCTGCTGCGCGAGTTCCTGCCCATAATCGACGAGACCATGAGGCTGTCGCTCCGCCTGGAGCGCGCCACGGCGGACGCCCAGCAGGCGCTGGCGCTCGCCAAGGCCGTGGAGGGAAAGACGGTGGTCCGGTCGGTCTCGTTCGCGACCAAGGGCGAGGTGCTTGTCGATATCTCCGGAACCCACGTCATGGGTGTTCCCATACCTGTGATACGCAAGTCCGAGGCGCCGGTGAAGACCGAGCTCGAGAGAGGCTACTCCATAACCGGTGTGAGCGCGAGGGTGGACAACACCGCGGAGAAGTTCGAGGAGATCGTCGACATCATGATCCAGAGCGCGGACATCGAGACGCGGCTGCGGCGACTGGGCGAGGAGCTCCAGAAGACCAACAGACGCGTGAACGCGCTCGAGAGCTTCGTCATCCCCGAGCTCCAGGCGCAGGTCAAGTTCATCTTCAGCTCGCTCGACGAGCGCGCCCGCGAGGACCACTTCAGGCTGAAGAAGGTTAAGAAGAAGATCGTCCAACGCAAGGCGAGGGCCTGAAGAGCCCTTTGAATAAATGCGCCGACAGGGCGTTTGCCGCTATTTCGCCGGGCCGGGTCCGAACGGTTCCGGCGGATTCTGTTTCAGGGGCGATCGCGGAGCCCGGAGAGCGGATGCGGCATCCTTCCTTCACCTGGCCGCCGGCAGCGGGTAGAATTCGTCTCGAGAGACGCCTTTGCGGCGAAAGGGGATCCAGTGGATAAGTACGTTGTCGAGGGGGGCGCCGTCCTCAGGGGTACCGTGAGGGCGAGCGGCGCCAAGAACTCGGCGCTCAAACTGATCGCGGCGGCGGTGATGGCCGACGGGCCTTGCGTGATACGTAACGCGCCCGACATCGCCGACGTCCGGACCATGACCGAGGTGCTGGCTTATATGGGATACCCGGTGTCCTTCGCGGGTGGCACACTCGAGGTCTCCCCCGCGGCGGACCCGACGCTCGAGGCTCCCTATCACCTTGTGCAGAAGATGCGCGCCTCGGTGGAGGTGCTCGGGTCGCTGCTCGGCAGGTTCGGGCGGGCGCGGGTGGCGATGCCCGGCGGGTGCAACATCGGGGCGAGGCAGATAGACCTCCACATGAAGGGGCTCACCCAGATGGGCGCCCGGCTCGGGATATCGCACGGGTACATCGAGGCCGAGGCGCCGAGGCTTTCGGGGACGCACATCTGCCTGGACTTCGCCAGCGTCGGAGCCACCGAGAACCTCCTGATGGCGGCCGTGCTCGCTGAGGGGCGCACCGTCATCGACAACGCGGCAAAGGAGCCCGAGATCTGCGACCTGGTCGATTTTCTGGTCGGTATGGGGGCGCGGGTGGACGGCTCTGGCACCTCGACCATAGTGGTGGACGGGGTCGAGTCGCTGCACGGCGTCGAACACAACGTGATAGGTGACAGGATCGAGGCCGGGACGTTCCTGCTGGGCGGCGCGGTCACGCGAGGCGAGCTGACCGTGACGGGCGTGACGCCGACCCACCTCGAGATGGTGTTCGACAAGATGCGAGAGGCCGGGTGCCGGATTGAGGCTTCTGGCGACAGCGTCTCGGTCAGCGTACCGGGCGAGGTGACCGGCATCGAGGTGTCCACGCTTCCGTACCCGGGGTTCCCGACCGATCTCCAGCCGCAACTGCAGGCCCTCCTGGCGACCGCGGAGGGGACCTCGTTCATAACCGAGAACATCTTCGACAACCGTTTCATGGTGGTCGACGAGCTGAACCGTCTAGGGGCGGACATCAAGACCCGCGACCACCACGCCATCGTGAGGGGCGTGCCGCGCCTGAGCGGGGCCCCGGTGACGGCGACCGACCTGCGGGCCGGCGCAGCCCTGGTGCTGGCCGGACTTGTCGCCGAGGGCACCACCGAGGTGTACGAGATCGAGCACATCGACCGGGGATACGAGATGTTCGCTGATAAACTCTCATCTCTCGGAGCCGACATCCGCAGGGTAGACGAGGGTACCCGCGCCAACTCGCGGTGAAGGCCCTTCAAGACTGGTCGAACGCACGAAAAGAGACCTGACCCCATAAGTGTGCGCCACACCCGGTGTTTCCGACGTTCTTCCATCCGTGCTGGAGCGAGGGAGGGAGTCCCCCGAGGAGTAATCCGCAGCCACAGGGTCCAGCCCTCGAAGCATTGAGGCCGGCGAGGACATCGACGAGGGGGACCCGTGCCCGAGCAACTTACCGAGCACTCCCGCGAGACTGGATGAACGCACGAAAAGAGACCTGACCCCGTCGCGTGCGTGACCCCACATTGTGCGTTCTGAAGCGCGCTCATCCGAAGCCGTCCGACCCGATATAATGTGCCTATGGCACGTTCACGGCTCGCATGGTTCTACGGAAGCCGGCACCGCACAGCAATCGCGGCGTCCTTTGCCGTGATACTGCTGGCTGCCGCAGCGGCCCCGGCCGCGGCAGGAGTCGCATCGCTCGCCGGAACCGTCGGGGTGCGGGGTGGGCAGGTCGCGTCCGCCGGGGCGGGCGGGCTTTCGGGCAAAGCGGTCGTGCTCGTCGTCGACAGGGTCAGCGCGCAGGAGTTCCCGTCGGCGGATACGCCATACTGCCGCCGCCTGGCGGCCGAGTGGTCATCGGGGTTGATGGTGACGCGATCGGCTGATTCGGACAGCGAGCAGCTCCTCGACCTTGGCGGGGAATACGCGACGCTGGGCGCCGGTGAACGGGCGAACGGAACTGTCACGGCAGCCCTGAACTTTGACTCCGCCGAGCTTTTCGGAAACCCCGCGCTTCCGCTCACCTCCCGGGACATCTTCAGGGGTTATACGGGGGCGGTCCCCGGTGAGGGCACCGCGGTATGTCTCGGATGGCAGGCGATCCTGAAGAGGAACGAGCAAACGGACTCGGCCCGGAACCCCGGATCGCTGGGTTCCGCCCTTTCGAGAGCAGGCCTGAGCGACGCTGTCCTTGGGAACGAAGACGCATACGGCGAGCCGAAACGTTTCGCGGCGCTGATATGTGCCGGCGGATCGGGGGTGGTCCAGCGTGGCAGTCTATCAGACCTGACGGTCGTCTCGCGAGCCGAGACCGGCATCACTCGCACGGACTACGGCCGGCTCACTATCGCCGCGGACGGGCTTCTGAGGCGCACCGACATGCTGGTCGTGGACACAGGGGACACCGGAAGGATCGACCGGCAGGCTGACAACGCCGACCCGGCCTGGCTGACACGGGAGAAGAGGGCGGCGCTCCGGGAGGTGGACCGGTTCGTCAAGCGGATAGCCGGTGAGCTCGACCTGCACAGGTCGATGTTGCTGGTGATCTCGCCGGGTGCCCCCCAGCAGGGTCGGCGGGACGGCAACTTCCTGACACCGATCGTGGCAGCGGGCAAGGGCTTTGAAAGAGGCCTGCTCGTCTCGACGTCCACCCGCGAGGACGGCATCGTCAACAACATCGACTTCCTGCCGACGGTGCTCGGCTATTTCGGCTTGAAGAAGCACTCGAGCGCGACGGGTGCCGCGATGACGACCGCCGCGACGGACCGCACTTTCGAATCGTTGCGGCGCTTCTCCGCCAGGGTCGACCTCTGGAGAAAGGCCAGGTGGCCGGCGACGATCGCCCTCATCATCCTGACGCTCTTCGTGCTGGTGCTGACCGTGCTGGCCTTACTCTCGAGGAGGAACGTCACCCGGTGGCCCGCGCGGCCCGACGCACTCGAGAAGGTGATCCCGCCCGCGGCCTGCGTGGTGCTGGCCGCGCCTCTCTCGTTCCTGGCGGCATCCATTTTCACTTACGGCAGCTTCGTGTTCCCGCTGGTCTTCTGCACCTGCTTCTCCGTGGCCGTCGGCATAGCGTCCTGGCTCGCTTTCTCCAGGTCGCGGTTTATCGACCCCGTCTCTTTCGTCTGCCTGCTCACCGCGGCGTCCATACTGGTGGACCTGTTCACCGGTAGCCGCTTCGCCATGTTCCCGTTGATAGGATCGGGAGTCCCCGAAGGCCTTCGTTTCTACGGCCTGACGAACGTCGTTACCGGCATCCTCATGGCCACCACGGTCTGGGGCATCGCCGGTGTGCTCAGGAAAGCCTCGGCCGGCGCACGGGCCGGGGAGGAGCGCTCGCTGGAGGCCCGCGTACCGATGGGTCCAAGGTCGTTTTGGGCCGTGTGCATCGTGCTCGCGTTGGTCGCGCTCGTGATCGGGCTTGGGGCGCTCGGAGCCGACATCGGCGGGTTCATCGCGGCCGTGGCCGCCTTCCTCATCTTCGCTTTCTGTGTCTCGAACAAGGGCCTGACCAGGTCCAGGTTGTTCGCGGCGGTGCCGCTCGTCACCGCGGCGGCGGTTGGCCTGGTGATAGGGATCGACTCGATATTCTACCGGACGCATGAGAGCTCATCCGTGACCGGCGGCGCTAGCAGGATCTTCCCCATCATCGGGAGGAAGCTGGCCATCCTCTTCTACCAGGTGAGTTACGTCCTGGTCCCGGCGCTGGCGCTGATCGTGGCGGTGGTCGCGGTGGCCCTATGGATGAGGCGCCGTGATTCGTTCTGGACCGGGTTGTGGGTCAGCGACCGCTTCAGGATGGGAGCGCTCTACGCATTGCTCGTCGGCGGGCTGGTGGGACTGGTCTTCAACGACACGGGCATGACGCTGCTCGGCATCATCGTCGTCATATCGGTCCTGGTACTTTGTGATTACGCCACCACCGACGGGTTTCCCCTGCCCGGCGATGCCCGGGGCGAGGCGGCGCAGGTCCCTTAGAACGCCGGAGCTACACTGGCGGTTGAGGGTGATCGCGCAAGGTTAGTCTGCCCTGCAGGTGGGCTGGTCGGACGCACGGTTTACCAGGAGAACGGGCCGTCCGCGAAGTCCATCCATTCAGGCGCGTAGGCTGCCACGAACGCCAGGTAGAGCAGCGTGCCTTCCCAGAGGTGGGGAATCGAAGTCCTGTTCTGATAGACGGGTTGTCCGTCGCCTGCGAAATCCCCGAGCAGCGTGACCTCCCCGAGGTGTCCCGTCCCCGGCGTGACGGCTTCGGAAGCGATGACCCCGAGAGCCCGCTTGACGCGCTCGAGCTTCCCGGGCTCGCCGCGCCAGGCCTGCGCGCAGGCGACAAGGCGTTCCGCCGCGTACGCGGTGCCCCCTCCCTGCCTGTCGACGAACCGCTCCACGTCGCGCATCAGGTGCTCGGCCTGTGCGTGGATCCTTTCATCGTCCGGCCCCAGGATGCGCGCCGGCCACACGAGCCAGGTGCCCCCACGCCATCCCTCCCGGGCAAACCTGCCCAGCGCCGGGTCGTAGCTCGAGATCATGAGCCCGCGGAGCTCGGCGGCCCACTCCTCCCACGTCGCGACCCTTCCGGCCTGCTCGTTCGCCTGCCGGCCAGCCCGGACGGCCGAGTCGAGCCCGAGAAAGGTGCTCGCGGCGCCATGAAGGGTGCTGGTCCGGTGCAGAAGGTTGTCGTCTTCGCGTGCCCGTCGCTGAAAGCCGCCACCGCGGGGGCGCAGAACCATCAGGGCGTCCGCGGCCATCCTTATGGATGGGTACACTCGGGCCAGGTAGTCTTCCCTCTCGGGCGGCTCGAGGTAGCGCGCGTGACGCCAGAGGTCCCAGGCGGCGAGACCGGTCTCGTCTATCTCGACGAAAGGTATCGAACCGGACCGGCCGTCGGCGTAATAGTGCCCGCGGAAGTGCCCGGCTCCGCGCCCTGAGCGGCCGCCCCTTATCTGCACCGCGGTATAGAAGCCGGCGTGGCGCGTCACGGCCTCGTGGTGCCCGGCGACATCGAGCGCATAGTCGAAGAAAGCGCCGTCCCGTGACCAGTCGAAGCAATACTGAGGCTGGCGTGACACCGAGGCGACGACTGCGCCGCTGGTCGCATCGGTGCCGACGGCGAGGGCAAGGATGCCTCGACGGGCCACCTCCCGCGCCCGCTCGTCCTCGAGAGGCGGCACGCGCGTCGCTCGGCTGAAAGCCGACCAGTGTCTGCGTGAGGCCTTCTCCGCGTTATCGAAGCCGTCCTCTCGCGCGCGCTCCAGAAGGCCGATGGCCTTCGACCCGCTCGGCGCGAACGCGAAGTAGACGGTGACCTCGCTCCTGGCCCCCGGCCCCAGGCTCATCGAACGCGAAAGGGCCGACGCCGCCGGACGCGCCGCCGCCAGTGGGCCGACGAGTATGCACGAGTCCGCCGAGCGGAACGCGCTGCCGCCCCCGGCCTTCGACCCGCGCGCATCGCCCAGCACCCGGCCGGATGACCGCGCTCCCAGCCCCCATGCGATGAACACCCCATCATCGCCGAAGCGCGAATCGATGCCATCGACGAGCTCCGCGAGCCGTGCCGGGTCCGCGGCCAGCCGGGACGCCTCGGCTGCCGGGCGGGGCCGGTCGGGAGAGCAGGGCCGGAAGTGGAGGACCAGGTCGCGGCGCTCGTCGTAGACCGCCATGTAGTCGCTGGAGCGCTCGTGCAGGCGCCATGTGACAGGGTAGTAGCGCGCGCGGGTCATGGTCGGCGACAGGTTCGCGAAGTAGACGAACAGGCCCTCACTCTCGGGCGCTCCCGCGCCGCACTCGAGCACGAAGCGTCGAGCCATCAGGTCGCGGGAAGGGTGGACGACGTCGGTGACGGTCACCGAAAGGTCCAGCCTCGGGTTCCGGGACTCGGTGACGAGGATGTTGCCGTCGGCCGGCTCGTATCGCTGGGAAGGTTCCCAGTCGGGAAGATGGAACCAGTTCGTGGCCGCCGCGCCTTCGACGAAGACGCCCCCGAACGAGCCCATGCCGGGCTTCAGCACGACCGGGCGGCCCCAACGACGATAGATCTCGGACTCTTCCTCCGGGCCGCTCCTGACCCGGTAGTTGCGCAGCGGCACCCCGTGAGCCGTCAGGTATCGCAACTGGTCGAAGTGGCTGACCCGGGGCCAGCGGAGCACGGTCAGCTCGCCCCACAGCGAGATGCCCGCGGTCAGGCTCCCGTTCCCGACGGTGCCGTTGATGTTCGTCGCGCCGAGGTACCATTCGGAGTCGAGGTCCACATTGAGGAGGGGGTCTATTTCGCCAGCCGGCCTTGCCTTTGTGCCCATTTCGTCTCCCGGGGTCCCAGGTCCTGGCGCATGAGTATCGCGCGGGGGAGACCGTCGCGTGACTCAGCGCGAGGCGTCACCGACGACCTCCCCCAGCACACGTTCGAGTATCTCGACGCCGCGCCTCCACGAGTAATCCGTGACGACCAGCTCCCTCGCTCTCGCAGAGATGCGCCCGGCCTGTTCGCGGTCGGTAAGCATTCTCACGGAGGCGTCCGCAAGCTGGTGGGGTGTCTCGGCCAGCAGGATGTTCTCCCCGTCCTTCGCCGGAAGTCCCTCCGCCCCGAGCCTGGTCGACACGACCGGGACGCCGGCCGCCATCGCCTCGAGCACTTTGCCCCGGAATCCGCCCCCCAGGCGCACCGGGCACACGAAGACGTCGCTCATCGCAAGGTAGGGCAGCACGTCCTCCACCTGGCCCGTTATCTCGATAGAGCCGTCGCGCGCCGCAAGCTCACGCATGTCCTCGGTCGGCCCGCGACCCACCACCAGGAAGCGCGCGCCCGGGACCCGCTTGCGCACCTCGGGCCAGGCCTGCGTCCCGTAGAAGATGACCGCGTCGCGGTTCGGGTCATGGGGATAGTTACCGAGGAACATCACGGTCGGCGGGCCTTCCCCACGGTCGCCGGGTTTGAAATGCTCTACGTCGACGCCGTGCGGGACCACCGAGACATCGAGGTCGGGCCTGATACCCAGGAGCTCGCCCCGCCCTTCCTGCGTGAGCGTGAGCACCCTGTCGGCGTCCGCGTACATGTCGAACTCGAAGCGCCTCAGCCCCTCGAGGTTATAGAGCGCGAGCAGGCCCTCTCTGCTGCAGCCCTCCATCTCGAAGACCTTCTTCCTGGCGATGTAGTAACATTCGTGGACCGACATGACCCTCTTCACGCCCACCATGTCGTGGTTGTTGTAAATGTATTGCGCGACCATCGAATACTCCGACACCACGACATCATAATGGTGGCGCCGCACCATCCCGCCCAGCGCGCCGTACATCTCCTTCGAGTAACAGTTCATGAAGTAGGGCGGCACCGGCGCGATCATGAGGTCGCGCACACGTTGCAAGACCCCATGGCGGGCGGGCACGAAGGGCACCAACTGCAGGTCGAGGCAGTATCGCGAAACCGAAGCTCGCTGTTCCGGGGTGGGTTCTTCACCGAACGCGAGCACGGAGACGGTGTGCTTCTCCGACAGGTACTTGACCCGGTTGTAGATGATGATTGGCCCGCCTATCACACGGCTGTGCGGGAACTCCTTGACTATGAAAAGTACGTCCATGAGCAGCTTCCTGTTGTCCCGGTGAAGCCCGGCTGGCGAGCACGACCATATTACACTCGCCTACCCGCAAATGGAAGAAACTGCCCGCGCGGCAGGCGCACGCCCCGCGGCTGCCCACCACCGGGCATTTGCCTGCTCGAGTTGAGGTTTCCGAGTGGCGCGCGTATCGTTCTACAAGCTATGAACGCAAAGATAGTCTCTCGTGCGGCGGTCCTGGCGGCTGCCGTCTTCGCGGCAACAATCATCATGATGATCCTCGGCGGCAGCGCGCTGGCAGCAGGTTCCGGCCAGGTCATCGTCGAGCTGCAGGACGGGTCTTCCACAGGCATCACGACGGCCAACGAGTTCCCGCAGCAGTCGATAAGCGGCAGCGACAGGTACAACAAGAAGGAATACAAGTTCCAGCGGGCGCGCGAGGGCAGGAACTTCTCCTACGTGGTGGCGAACCTGGTGCCCCTGCGCGCCTACAGGGTAGAGATGAGCTTCGTCGAGCACGAGTTCACCTCGTCGAGCAAGCGGATCTTCAACGTCTATGTCCAGTCGATGAAGGTCCTCAACAAGCTCGACGTCTTCTCGCGGGCGGGCGGGAGGAACCGGGCCTACCAGCGTACTTTCTCCGCGTCAGCGGATGCGAAGGGGCGCCTGTCGGTGCAGTTCCGCTCGGACGAGCCCGGCTGCAGGGACAACGCGGTGGTCAGCACGGTGCGGGTCCTGGCGGGAGGCACGGCGGCGACCGTGCAGGAAGTGAGCGCTGCCGAGAACAGGGACGACATGGCCGTGTCCGTGAGGCACAAGGACACCGACAGCCAGGATACCTTCGAGACCATGCTGGGCAGGCTCGGCTCGAGGCTGAGCTTGAACCTTGCCCCCCAGAGGCTCGCTGCCCGCTTCTCGTCCCTCGGCACCGGCACCGGGGACCTCGAGGACCTGGTACTCGCCCTGTCGGATGGGAGCAAGGTGCGGTGCCTGCCTTTCACGGACCGGTACCCGGTCTGGGAGACCATCACCCAGAAGCAGACCATGACCTCCCAGTCGTTCACCTGCTCGTCCGGCTCGATGCCGTTCAAGGTGACGGTGCGCTTCCGCGCGCCTTTCTACCCGCGCTCGGAGAAGGTCAGCGGCGCGCCTTTCCTGTACGTCGACGTCACTGTAAAGAACACCTCGAGCAGCGCCAGGAGCGGGAGCTTCACCTTCGCGAGGCCGGCCAGGCAGGAGTTCGCGCAGAGCGCTCCGGCCGAGTTTGCCACCGCCCACGCGGCAGGGGTCAGCTTCTCGAACCCTTACTCGTACAACCAGGAGAGCGCGAGCAGGTTCGGGCGGAGGAGCGCGAAGGAGGCGCTGGTAGTGCCGGCCGTGGAGGCGGCAAACATAGATTTCCGCGGTTCGACCCCGGCCGAGTTCGGCGATTTCAAGGCCGATACGCTGTGGGGCCTTGCGTCTCCCTCGGGGTACCCCGACGCCGAAAACGACGCGTACTCGCCGCTCTTCACGTACTACCCCCGGGGTTACACCGGGGCGGTCTGGACCATCACCGACCTCGGGGCGTCGGCTTCGGTCACAAAGCACTTCGTTCTCGGCGGCTATGTGAGCGCGAGGATACTGTCGGTGAACAACAGAGCTTACTCCGACGACAGCTACCGGTTCCGCTACAGGCAGCAGTTAGCTAACATCGGTCAGGTAGTGGAGTACGCGGTCGCCTCAAGGAGCTCGGGCGACGACATAGAGGGCAAGTCGGCCTTCTTCGACTCGACCATCTCTTCGAGCTCGTACCTCTACCTCAGCCCGGCCTACATCAAGCAGGTCCGTGACCTGACGGCGTGCGGCTTCCAGAACTTCCTCGTTAACACCTGGTGGGCGCACTCCGATGAAGGCAGGGACTGGTTCA
>Ga0209746_1000659_pt1 | contig 17491 bp, 16 predicted proteins | sample BarGraNGADG00211_3_FD_184496 | JGI IMG/M metagenome (GOLD analysis project Ga0209746, IMG submission 184496) | Arctic peat soil microbial communities from Barrow, Alaska - Barrow Graham LP Ref core NGADG0011-211 (SPAdes) (version 2) | ecosystem: Environmental > Terrestrial > Soil > Wetlands >... | reverse complement strand
TTTCCGAGGTCTATACTTACCGGATCGGTCGAAATGGCATTCGTTGGACACAACACTTTCAATGCTGTTTCGTTCACTTTTTCGAGACTAATAATGGGTCGTCCTCTGAAAATACCCGGGACAGTCACCGTTTTTACATCTGGAATAAATTGTTTCCCCTGATGATATACTATTTTAATGTTGTCTAACATAGGTTAATTTGCTAATGGATTATAAATCGTGACCAGAATATGATAGATTGAAACTCTTGTTGCAGATCGGAAAATCCGATATTTCATTATTTCTGACTGATAAAGCCAATGCCATCCAATTGTGAAACGAAGGATCTTTGATTTTGTAATGCATCAATTCTCCTTTCTCGTCGGTCAGCGCACAGTGGCAAATTTCTCCCCGCCAACCTTCCACTAACGAAAGGCAGAAAGAATTAGGACGAGGCGTTTTCAATTTATCTGTTTGTAAAGGTTGAACAGGAATTTCGGCAATTAATTTCCGGATATAGTTGAGCGATTGCTCAATTTCTTTTTTCCGTATTTGAATCCGTGAATAAACATCACCATGTCGTTTTAAAATCGGAAAATGATTTAATTCCGAATAAAGAGAAAAAGGATGGGAAGAACGAATATCACGGTTTAGATTGGTCATGCGAGCTGTCATTCCTACTGCACCAATTGATATTGCATCGGCATTGGAAACAACTCCGGTTCGTTCAAAACGTGATAGGGCACTGGATAATTTAAATAGTTTTCCTGCCATTTCGTTATATTCAGGTTCAAAAATATCCAATACCTGTCTTAGCCGATCCGCTAATGCAGGAGTAAAAGGATATTGATTATGTCCCGGTCTGATGCATCCTTTTCCCAGGCGGTTTCCGCACCATTCCTGTAAAAAATTAATGATTGGTGTCCGAAGCCGGCCAAAAACGGAACTACCCAGCTGATAGGCTATGTCGGTACAAGCACCGCTCAAATCACTTAGATGAACAGCCATACGCTCTAGTTCCAATGCCAACGTGCGTGCAAATTCAATATCCCTGCTTGCCTCAAAGCCACACAAACTTTCCCAAACGTGTGCAAAAGTGGTGCTGTGTCCAATAACCGTATCGCCAGTAATATCTTCAGCCAGCGTGGCACGTTGAAGTAACTTTTTTTTCTCGATAAAAAGTTGTTCGATACCCCGGTGCTGATACCCCAATTGTATTTCCAGATGAAGAATCTGCTCCCCGTTACAGATAAACCGGAAATGTCCGGGTTCGATAATTCCTGCATGAATCGGTCCTACACCTACTTCATGAAGCTCTTCACTGTCGATGGCAAAAAATGGATAATTATCCATGGTTTGAGACTTATCCTCCCGGTTGAAAGCATAACGAACAGGTTTCAACCACGGATGGTCTATAAAGTTAATACCAAAGTTTTCGTGAATTTCCCGTTCGAATTTTTCAAAGCATAACAATTGAGTGCAAAACGATTCGAGGGCGTGAGCTTTGTGAACCAGGCAGGTAGATACTAATATTTCATGAGTGGAATCATCTGCAATGCAGCAAATTAGTTTAACGTTATTACCCACTTTATACCCAAAATAATTCACGCAATGCCGTTCGGTATGACCAAGTACCAAATCAAGGTTCATGTCATAAAACCATTCATAATTGCTTTCCGGAATATCTGAAAGTAAAATGGTCTGGTTGTTTTTTATGCTGATGTAGTTCATAATAACTAATTCATAATAAATAATTCACAATTCATAATTTGAAAACAGATTTCTTTGTCTTTAGTCTTGACTCTAAAATCTTAAAGTGGCAAAAGCAGGATGCTTTCCTTAATTAAATCTACTAAAATTGGAGGTGGATTCAATCCCAGATAAGCAGCTCCTCCTATGAGAATAAACTGCGAAACTGATCTCCAGGGACTTAAAACCGGTACGGTAGATTCGTCAAAATTTACAGCCGGAATAAATAATATCTTGAAAATATTTTTGGCAAACGCCCAGATAATAAGTGTTAGCAACAATAATACCACCAATAATAATATTAATTGGTTCGAATCGAACAGGGAACGGAAGATTAGAAATTCACTTACAAACATGCCCGAAGGAGGCATTGCTGTAACACTTATAAATGCAAGCAGCACAACGAGGGCACCGGTAGTATTGTATTTGAAATAATTACCTAATTGATAGATGTTCTTGTTTTTAAATACCCGGTATAGTTGATTGTACTGAAAGAACAGGCTCGACTTGACAAATGAATGCAAAACAATATGCAGAATGGCAGCATAATAACCGATTCCTCCGGCTGCAATTCCCAACATAACCAATCCCATGTGTTCAACGCTGGAGTAAGCCATCATTCGTTTAATATTCTTTACCTTTATCATATAAACTGCTGCAATGAATAAGGATAAGAATGCAGCAATGCCGATAACCAGACTTGCCCAATGGAGTAAAGAAGTGTTAGCCACCACAACATAAAAGCGAAAAATACCTACAAAACCCATACACATTACAATACTAGAAAGTAAAGCCGCGGCAGGACCGGGAGCTTTATCCTTGGCATCCACGCCAGCCGTAAACATAGGAAAAAGTCCTAACTTCGCTGTAAATCCTGTGAAGATAAACAAGAATGCCAATCGTAGCCAGGATAAATTTAATAATGCGCTATGAGCAAGCAGATTTTTATAAGATAAATCGTCAGAACCGACTTTAGCGAAAGCAAGACTTAGAAATAGAATTCCGATAAAAACAAAGGTAATGCTGATAGCGCATATAAAAATATATTTCCAGGTTCCCTCCAATGCCAACTTATTACGGTGATGATAAATCAATGCAGAAGCACTCAACGTAGTTATTTCGGTAAAAATCCAAACTACTGCAATGTGATTAGCCAGATAAGCTGAACTAACTGCCGTTATTAAAATAACCAATGCACCAAAGTAAGTCGCTCTTGAGCGTGGAGTTTTTTCTTCACTTTCTTCGATGTAAATGTGGCTATGGATGACTGCCGGAATGGAAATGATGGTGGCAGTCAATAACATGATAATCCCCAACGAATCGAATGTGAAATAGGTCGATTCGGTCTTGTTGTAATTCATACAGGCATAGATGGTGAATGCACACTGTAAGGCGATAAACAACCAAATCAAGGTATAATTCAATGCTTTCCCACGGTTGAAAAAAAGCAGGGTTCCAATTATAACTGATCCTATTAAATATATTTCTATCATAAATGGTTATTTGTTGATTGGTTAATCAGTTAATTGGTTGTAAAAGCCAGGTTTACTGTATTTTAATTGTAAATGATTAAATTGTAAATTCTTCAATAGTCTTTCAAATTAGTAAGCTGATTTACATCGATGTCTTTAAATACATCCCCGATTTTATTCAGGAAGATACCTAAAATCAATACACTGGCAAAAATATCGAGCATAATACCCAGGTTTACCAACATAGGCATTTTGTTTCCAACTGCCAAAGACAACACAAAAACACCATTTTCAATGACTAAATATCCCATAACATGCGTGATGATTTTTCTACGCGATGCAATAAAATAAAGTCCGGTAAACAGAGTAGAAAGTGCCACGACAAAGTACATTTTGTCTAAATAACTTTCTTCCATGGTATTTGAAAGCAAAATGGTGGTAACAACTATGACCGTGGTAATGATTAATGATACAAAATTCGGTACATAAGGCTCTGCTTCACGGGTGATATGATTTCGGTTGAGCACATATTTTAAAAATATTGGCACCGCTAATGATTTAAAAATAATGGTTTCCAACAGAATTAATATCAGGTTGAGCGTGTTAATGCTTTTCAACTCTAAAAACGCTACAAAGAAAAGCAGAACTCCCTGCAAAGCCAACACGTTTACATAAGTCGTCATGCGATTGGCAATGGACAGGTAAAACAGTGAAATCAGAAAAATAATAAGCAATACTTGTAACATAAGTTCTTAATTAAAAATTAATAATGAAGAATTAATAATTTGTCATCTCTTAAGTCCCCTTCATGGGATTTAGGGGTTTTTAGATAAATTTCCCCGACACAAGCAGGGCACCGAAAAATATGAGTAAAGATACGGACGAAAGAACAACGATAAACTGGGCATTGTGATTCATCCTGAATCGCGCCATAAAAGATTCTATCATTCCGACAACAAAAGCAAGAAAAGCCTGCATCACAAAAAACATCGGTATGGCATATTCGTAACTTATGGTTCCACTAAACAGATTGAAGATGATTGCACCGTAAATGGCAAATTTCAGATAACCGGCTGTCAGTATTAAGCCAAGGTCAAATCCGCTATTGTCCAAAATCATTACTTCGTGAACCATGGTGAGTTCCAGGTGAGTTTTCGGATCATCCAAAGGCATACGGCTGTTTTCAATCATGGCAATCATTAAAAATACAAGAGCAGCCAATCCGCCCAATGCATAAGTGATAGACGAGCCGAGATGCAACGTTGCAAATATCTCCTGAAAAGAAGTATGACCGGTCAGCAAAGCCAGCGAACCCATCAAAATAAAAAATGCAGGTTCGGCAAACATCGAGTAGAGTGCTTCGCGACTGGCTCCCATCCCTTCGAAACTACTGCCTGTATCCATTGCTCCGATAATGCTAAAAAATTTACCTAATCCCAATACGTATGCAAAGAAAATAAAGTCGCCATTGAAGCTGATAAGCCATTTTGATTGCCCGAAAGGAACAACCAACATGGCTACAAATACGGAAGAAAAGTAAATGGTGGGTGCAATCCGGAATACAAAACTGGAAGTCTCACTGTAAACTGCACCTTTTTTGAAAAGGCGAACCACATCCTTGATTGGCTGAAATAGTCCGGGCCCTTTTCGCCCCGAAGCAATACTTTTAGTACGGATAATTATTCCTGTAAAAAAAGCGGCAGCTAATATGATTAATAAAAAACTCAGCATAATATTGTTGTTTAGTTGTTGATTCGTTTAGTTGTTCTTTAATTAAATATTCTGAATTATTTAAAGCTGTTTTAAAAATTCAATGAACTGGATAGCTTTGTCGTATAACAGCGGGATGCTGATAATTAAAATGATAAATATAATCCCGTATAAGATATAAAACTGCAATTTACCGTTTTGAAAGAAACGGAAACGATCTAAAAATAATTTGAAATTGACAGTCGGATAGTCTATCAGCCATTTTTCAATTTTATCGTAAGGTCTTGTTTCGAGATGTGCATCGGTTGGAAATATTCCCTGCACTTCTTTCTCTTTTTTAAATATCAGGAAAAACATACCGAACAGTTTGCTGTAAGTCTTTACAAACGAACTGGCTGTATATTGGATTTTTGCTGTTGGAGCCGTATATCCGCATCCCCAGGTTGGCATAACGGTGATGGTTCGATTACGCAACAACCATTTTCTGAGTCCTAAAAGGATTAAAACCAAACCTATCAAATACCAGCTGGCATGACTGACGGATACCAGCACTTCGAGCCCATTTCCCTGAAATGCAACAAAAGGAAGCTGTTGTAAGCCCGTAAACAGTTGAACGGGTTTTATCAATAAGTCCAGAAACAACTTGGGAAACAGCCCGATGATAATTATTAACGCAGCAATTGCATAAAGCGGTGCCAATTGAAAACCCGAAACTTCTTTTACTTCATGATGGAATGTATGCCGGGGATTTCCTAAGAAAACTACTCCGAAAGCTTTGGTAAAACACATCAGTGCCAGTCCTCCGATAAACGCCAATCCCATAACTATAAAAACAATACTGATTAATGAAATCATTTGTGCATTTTGTATCCAATTGTAAAGACCTGTGTAAAGAATGAATTAGGAGATAAATCCGTTAAACGGTGGCAATCCGCAAATAGCAAGGGCAGCTATTAAAAACATAATGCTGGTTTGCGGCATCTTTTTGACAAGTCCGCCTAATTTTTCAATATCCAGCGTATGGGTTGCCTGATAAACATTGCCGGCAGTAAAGAATAAGAGTGATTTAAAAAGCGAATGATTCAGCGTATGCAGCAACGCTCCGGCAAACCCCAACGAACTAAGCACCGGATTATTGATTCCCAACCCTATGCAACCCAATCCAATCCCGATGCCAATAATACCAATATTTTCGATACTGTGGTAGGCAAGCAGTTTCTTCAGGTTATGTTGCAGAATAGCCAGCATCACGCCATATATTCCGGAAATAAGCGAAATGATTAAAATAAAACTTCCAATTGCTGTGTAATTTACAGGAATAAGTAGAAGCATGCGTAGGATACCGAAAATCCCGATTTTAATTAATATTCCGGACATGATTCCCGAAATATGTGCCGGTGCAGCAGGATGCGCGTAAGGCAACCAGGTGTGAAAGGGAACAAAACCCGCTTTAATGGCAAACCCGATAAAAAAGAATAGGAACAATAAGAGCGAGAGCGGACCCGGATGTGTCAGCGAATAACTGTGGATGGCACTGAAATCGTAACTTCCTGTTTTGCCCGCTACCCAGATAAATCCGATCATTAAAAACAAAATGGAGATATGCGACTGAATCAGATAGTTGATACCGGCTTTGATGGTGGCAATTTTTTCGTGTTCGAAAATAATACTCAGAAAAGCCGAAAGAGCCATTATTTCCCAGGCAATCAGGAAGGCAATACTGTTTTGAATGGCACACAGGCTTAACAGAGAAGCCTGAAGAAGCACGAAAAGAATTCCATGCAGATTTAAATTCTTAGGTTGGTCTGCATATGTTTTCATATAAAACAGGCCATAGAAACCTCCGGTAATAAAACCAAAGTTAATAATTAATATAAACCAGGCTGAAAGGGCATCTATTTGTAAATTAATAGGACCGCTTATCAGGCTTCCGGGCAAAGTCATGTTAAAGTTTTGTCCTGTTAATGCTTGTATGGCCAGATAACTGGTGAGGATGGCAATCATACTTACAGTCCCGTAAACAGCAATGGCTTTTCCTTTCAGTTGAAGAAAAGGAATAAGGCAGATAGCTATGAACGGAATAAGTATAAAGCTCCAGACCAGGTTCATGGTACGATTTTAAAGATAGTTAGAATAAAAATTGCTATAATAAACACAATGCCATATAGCACATAGGATTGAATGCGTCCGTTTTGAATAAATTTGAAATAATTCGCGGAATAAATCAGCCGGTTGGTTATGATACGAATCAGCCGGAATTCAAAAAAATCGTGGTAATGCGACGTGTATTTTTTTTCTTTTGGGAAAATTTCACCTGCTTTCAGTTCTTCATATTGTTTCCGCTCAATGACTATGAAATCGAATGTCTTGCCCAACGATTTGGAAAATGATTTAGCGGTATATTGAATTTTGCTGGTTCCAGCCATATAGCCACATCCCCAGGTTGCTCCCACAATTTGTGATTTTCCAAATAATGCCAGTGCCCGTATTCCCCAAAAAGCAATAATTACGCCGATAAATAGCAAGGAATATAGACTGATGCTTTGCATGATGGAAATATAACCCGCAAATTCAACCGGCTGAGGAATAATTGTACTTTTGGTCAATCCTGAAAGTATATTGCCGATCACCTGTAAATACACTTGAGGGAATATGGCCACACTGAGCATTGCCACAATGATAACATATTGAGGAATCAACATCATCGACGAAACTTCGTGTGGTTTATGTTGTAGGGGTTGTCGTTGTGTTCCTAAAAAGATAGTACCGAAAGTTTTGGTGAATGTCAGTACCGAAAGCCCTCCGATAATACTCAAACCTGCAAATGTCAGTACCATCATAGTTATTTGCGTCATGTCATGCAACTTTATTCCTTCTATCAATCCACTGTAAATAAGAAATTCGGAGATAAAACCGTTGAAAGGAGGCATTCCGCCAATGGCAATTGCTCCAATCAGAAAAATAACTGCTGTGCGGGGCATACTTTTAATTAATCCGCCTAATTTTTCCATGTCACGCGTGTGGGTTTGCTGATAAACCGATCCTGCCGAATAGAATAATAAGGATTTGAAAAGCGAATGATTTAATACATGCAACAATGCACCTCCAAAGCCAAGGTAATATAATATCGGAACATTATTCCCCAACCCGATCAGTCCGATACCGATGCCGATTCCAATTATTCCGATATTTTCGATAGTACAATAAGCCAGCATTTTTTTAAAGTCGCGATGAACGGCAGCATTTAAAATACCGTATAATCCGGTCAGTACGGATATTGTAATCAGAATTTCCCCCAACATCAGGTAATCGCTTTTGAGGTAGGAAGCCACCCTGAAAATTCCATAGATTCCCAATTTGACGATTACACCGGACATAACCCCCGACACATGCGAAGGTGCTGCCGGATGAGCGTGAGGCAGCCAGCTGTGAAAAGGTATAAATCCTGCTTTCAGTCCGAAACCGACAAAGAACACCAGAAATAACCAGATATTACTGTTCGCCCCAAAGTAAGTTGTAAATGCATCAAAGCTAAACGAACCGGTTTGAAAATAGACCCAGATAAAGCCAATGGTCAGAAACACCACGCTGATATGCATTTGAACGAGATAATTGATGCCGGCTTTTAATGTTTTTGGATTATTTGCATCGAAAATGACCAACATCATTGAAGATAAGGACATAATTTCCCAGGCGATAAGGAATACCAACCCATGTTGGATCATACACACCCAAACCATGGATAATTGAAACAACACAAACAAAATCCAGTGCATGCTGAGCTTTTTGGCGGAATTGTCGTACGCTTTCAGATATCCAGAACCATAGAAAACCCCTGTAATACAGGTAAAATTGATGATCAGAATAAACCAGGCCGACAATTGGTCGACGCGGATTAGAATGTCGCCCATGATGTTGCCTCCGTAAAAAGTAAAACTGATCAGTTGTCCACTCAAAGCCAGTATTGCCAACCAACTTGTAACTATCGAGTTGGCTACGACTGCCAATGCTGCCGTATTTGCTTTAATTTTTGCAGGAACAAAGAGTAAAACTACAGTTGTCAAAAGAGCAATAATCCAACTCAAATTAATCAATTCAACCATGAAATAAAATCTTTTATTGAATGCAAAATTACTAAAAAATAAGGACTATTATTCTAAAAATGACTGTTTTATTAGTTTTGGGTTTTTAAGTTGCAGAATTTTAGATTTTTACAAGGCTACTTTTTTTTATTTCAAATTCTATAATTTCAACTGGATTTCCGTTTTCTTCATGTTCAAATCATCCGATTTATAGATAACTTTTTACATGCTTAAGCGTTTCATGTTCAAAAAAGTGTAATTTTGTACTTCAAAAACTTTTAAACTTTCAACTTTCAAACTTTCTACTAAATTATGTGGAAACTCAATCAATTCAATTATAACTGCAGGCTTTCATCGGTTGTCAAAATAGGAAACCTGCTTTTAGGCGGTAACCAACCTATTCGTGTGCAGTCGATGGCCAATACCGATACGAATGATGTTGAAAATTCGGTGGCACAATGCCTGAGGATTGTCGAAGCCGGTGGCGAACTGGTGCGTTTTACGGCACAGGGAGTTCGTGAAGCCGAAAGTTTAAAACTGATTCGCGATGGAATTCGGGAAAAAGGCTGTGATGTGCCTTTGGTAGCTGATATTCATTTCAATGCCAATGCGGCCGATGTGGCAGCCCGGAATGTAGAGAAAGTGCGTATCAATCCCGGAAATTATGTGGGAAGTATCAAAATTGGCGATACCTCCGATTATACCGTTGAGGAATTCGAGGTCGAATATCAAAAAATTCAGACCCGTTTTATTCCGTTCCTGAATATTTGCAAAGAACATCATACCGCCATTCGTATCGGTGTAAATCATGGTTCGCTCAGCGAACGGATGATGAACCGCTACGGTGATACGTCGCGGGGAATGGTTGAATCGTGCATGGAATTTTTGCGGATTTGCCACGAAGAAAATTTCAACGATGTAGTTATTTCCATGAAAACATCGAATACGGTGATGATGGTCCAAACCGTACGGTTGCTGGCGGATAAAATGGCAAAAGAAAACCTGCATTTTCCGTTGCATTTGGGAGTTACCGAAGCAGGCGATGGTGAAGATGGCCGCATTAAATCAGCAGTGGGAATCGGTGCTTTGCTTGCCGATGGCATTGGTGATACCATTCGTGTTTCACTGAGCGAAGAACCCGAAGCGGAAATTCCGGTGGCAAAATCGCTGGTGTCATACATATCAGAACGCAAAAATCACGAGCCAATCGTGGATGCCGAATATCTTTTGTTTGACCGTTACGAATATGCACGACGAAAGACACATGCGGTAGGAAATATCGGTGCTGACAATGTTCCGGTGGTTATTGCTCCGTCCGAAGGCAATTTTGCTACCGTTCCCGATTATATTCTGCAAGATGGAAAAGTGCTGAATCTGAATACTGATCTGTTTTCCATTTATTCTCCTGAAGATATTGATGCACTTCAAAAAGATCCGACTGAAATTAAATTTCTAAAGTTGAAGTATCCTGATTTAACTCCAAAATTGCTTGGCTTATTGATTGAAAGACGCGATGTGGTCGTGTTACTTACTACCAATCATTTGAATGGAGTAGGAGAGCAGCGGGCGTTTTTCCATACGTTATTAAATGCCGGATGCACTGTTCCGGTTGTTCTTTGCCGGAATTATAATGAAAACGATTTGCAACAATTGCAGATAAAAGCTGCTGCTGATTTGGGTGTGTTATTTATCGATGGCTTTGGCGAGGGCATTTTTATTGAAAATGATGGACAAATTCCGGTTGAAGAAATCAATTCGGTTGCTTTTGGAATTTTGCAGGCTTCGCGGGTAAGGGTTACCAAAACGGAATATATTTCATGTCCCGGCTGCGGACGAACGATGTTTCATCTTCAAACGGTAATCGCACAAATCAAAACCCGCACTTTGCATTTGAAAGGATTGAAAATCGGAATTATGGGTTGCATCGTGAATGGTCCGGGCGAAATGGCCGATGCTGATTATGGTTACGTGGGTGCCGGTCGTGGAAAAGTGAGCTTGTACAAGAAAAAAAAATGTGTGGAACGGAATATTCCGGAAGTCGAAGCTGTTAAGAAGTTGATTGAATTGATAAAAGTAAATGGTGATTGGCACGAATAAATTATAAATTTGAATATTAGTTGTATAATATTGTTTATTTTTGCCAAACATATAAATAACAATGCATCATTAACAACTAAAACAACAATTGTAGTATGAAAAAAATGTTTTTCACGCTTGCTTTAGCAGTAAGCCTTGTAGGTACACTTAGCGCACAAGTGAACAATAATGCTATCGGTCTTCGTATGGGTTATGGTTATGAAATTTAATTTAAACATTATCTCGGAGAAGCTAATCGGTTGGAACTTGATTTGGGAGGCAATGCATTTGGAACGAATGCTGAAGGGTATGTTTCGTGGGGTGTGGCAATAAATGGAATTTACCAATGGGTATTGGATTTATCGGCTTTATCTCCGGGTTTTAACTGGTATGCCGGTTTTGGAGGTGCCTTACTAACACACAGTTCCCATTTTGGAGTCGGAGTTCTGGGACAAATTGGAATTGAGTATAATTTTAATATTCCATTGCAACTTTCATTGGATTATCGTCCGGGAATTTATATAATTCCAGGAACTGATAGGGTTTTGCGTGAATCGTTAGAAGGTATTTGCTTGTCGGCACGCTATCGTTTCTAAAAGCAGTTGCTGGTTATTAATAAGAGGTGATTTCTGAATTCAGGAATCACCTTTTTTTTTTTGGCAAATCAGATTTCAGGGAGCAAATACATATAGGTATTTGGGCAAATCAGATTTCAGGGGGGCAAATACAGGTAGGTATTTGGGCAAATCAGAATTTGGATGGCAAATACATATAGGTATTTGGGCAAATCAGAATTTGGATGGCAAATACATATAGGTATTTGGGCAAATCAGAATTTGGATGGCAAATACAGGTAGGTATTTGGGCAAATCAGAATTTGGATGGCAAATACATATAGGTATTTGGGCAAATCAGGTTTTTGACGGCAAATACAGGTATGTATTCGGGCAAATCAGGTTTCAGGGGAGCAAATACAGGTATGTATTTAGGCAAATCCACTTTCAGTTCAAGTAATACCCTTTACTTGAACCTTATTACACCATCGTTGGTAGATGTGATCATATAGATGATACCCATATTATTCGTAAAAATTACAACCATCTTTTTATCATCGATGAAATCAACTTTTACTGGATATTTACCCTCAACAGTAAGAATTTTGGTCGCTGGATTAAAAGACCAAGATCCATGATAATTACTACCATTCCACAACTCATCGTATGTGCCATCTGGATTGTAAGTAAAAATATCTTTTAGAGAATCATCGGTAAAGTCATACCACGTATCTCCAACCTTAGCCCAATTGGCTATTGCTACCCAAACAAATTGGGTTAGATACCATTCCGTAGTGCCTATATCATATTTATACTTAAATGTAACTTCTATGTTTTGCTTAGAAGAGACATTATAAATAACATAATTGAGAGAGGTTAATGATACGGGTACACCATTAACTTTAAAAGTATCCACAACATAACCATCACGTGGGGTTATTGTTAATATAATACTTTTACCACTGTCCACTACTGCACTTGTCGGACTGATGGTGCCATTGGAACCAATAACCGTGGCAGTGATAGTAAATTGTTTTACTTTTACTACTACCGGCGGAGGTTCAGGCGGATTTATTGGTTTGCTACAACCATTAAACGCTCCTAAAATTATAGTGGTAAGTAAAAAGAAAAATAACTTTTTCATTGAGTTTATCGCAAACTAAGGAGTATTTTTTTAAGGTTGTGTGTAATATCTTTATTTCCTCCAAACGAGGTTAGTTTTGCAGCATTTCCAAATGACAACAAAGTAATTCGCCTGTTTGTTCATCCCGCAAGTGGAGTCCGTTTCCTTCGCAATATTTATAGGATTTACAGGCAGCGCATTTCCCGGTTTTAGTCCACGAGCGGTCGCGCATATTTTGATAGCGTTCGTTCCAAACTGTCCAAAAATCGTCGGTATAAATATTGCCCTGAATAAAATCGGCACGCAGGCTGGGGCAGGCACTGATTGAACCATCTACCAATACCGAACCTATATGAATTCCGGCATGACAGAAAAAAGGATTGTCGCGCACTTCCAGTTCATATTCACCCAAAAAGCCTTCGCAACCATACGATGCGTTGATAATTCCTTCTTTTCGGGTTTGTTTGATAAATTCCATTAAGCGTACAAAATCGGATTTGGAAAGTTGCAACAAAGGATTATCTTTGGCGCGACCTTTCGGAAAAACGGTAAATAATCGCCAACGTAAAACTCCTTTGCTAATCAATAAATCCCTGATAGCTTCTAAATCATCAATATTCCGTTTGTTTACACAGGTTACCACGTCGTATATCAAATCGGGTGAGGCGGCAACGCGGGCTACTGCATCGATGGCTTTTTCCCACGAACCGCTTTTCCCGCGAAACCAGTCGTGCGTTTCGGGATTTAATCCATCCAAACTGATGGTTATTGATCGCAAACCGGCATTTAGTAAGGCGTTGAATCGATTGGGAGTAAGTCCATAGCCGTTTGTAACCATGCCCCACGGGAAACCGCGTTTGTATATTTCTTCGCCGCATTTTTCCAGATCTTTGCGCATTAACGGTTCACCACCGGTAATAACAACCATGGTTTTATTCGGATGGACATGCGGGGCTATATTATCGAGGACTTTCAGAAAATCGTCCATGGGCATATCCGGTGCTAATGCTTCTTTGGTGCAGTCGCTTCCGCAATGAATGCAATTCAGGTTGCAACGCAAGGTGCATTCCCAAAACAAATAGTTCAGTTCGTGCAATTTGCTTTGATTCCGTTTGTGTTGTTGAAAAAGCGAAAGGATGATTTTCTTTTTGATATTCACCGGAGCTTATTTCTTTTTGAGTTTGATATCCACTGTTTTTTTGGCTTTCCCTGCATACCAGCCTTTTCCACCTGCCAGTTCTGAACTTTTGAATAAAACGTCCTTTTCTTGTGTGACAAAATCACCTCCATTGGCCGATCCATCAATGTCATCCACTTTTAGATGAAAAGTGACTTCTTCCAACGGAAAACTTCCAACTTGAATATCATATTTTCCTCCATTGTCAGTTTGTTTAACCGCCATTGTGTCAATGTGAGAGATTGTCTGAACTCCATTTGGATAGCTATGGGTTTGCGTAATTATTACCCTCGCGTTTTGAATTGGTGTAGCCATGATACTGTCGGTAACTGTTCCCTTTATTTCATAGTCTGCACTTGGTGTGCCGTATTCGTAAGATGTTTCACAACTTGTAAATCCCAGGAAAGCTAATAATATCAACAAAATTTTATCGAAAGGTTTTAAAAATAGTTTTTTCATTTTTTAATAGTATTTACATGATGAGGGGTTTGATTGCTTACAACCGATGATGCAGGAACTCCGTACATAGGGACAATTCCATAAGCCGGAACCGGTGGATTTGGGTCTTTGCAACTTGCCATGAAAAATGTTGAAAACAGCAAACCGATAATCAATTTGTCGTAAAGTTTTAGTATCAACTTTTTCATTAACGTTAATCTTTAGTTGAGAGTTTATCTGTTTAGATGCAAATATGTTGAAAATCGTTGCATGACGTATCAAAAATTAACATGATTTCGGTGCAACTATTTTTGTTTAAGTAAATAAACGCAACAAAGATAAACACTACTTTTAGATTTAACGCTTATTTTCTCCTGTTTTTTTAAGTTTTTGTTCAAAAGAGTTTGAAATCAATGAATCAACCTTAATCCGAAACATTTTTGCTATTTTTGCAAACAGAATCCTGTTAAATCGAATTATTCAAATGAAAAAATTCCAATTCTTATCGCTAATTATCCTTTTCAGTTCAGCAATTAAAGCTCAAAATTCAGACGAAAAAAAAATTCTGCTAACCTCAAACGCTAATACATTCGGGGTTTCAACTATCAATCTTCTCGATCCTTACCTTTCACCATTGACGTACAGCGGATTTGGAATCAGTTACGAACACGAGAATCGTCGTTTTTTATCCACAGAAAAAACCAACATTTCAACGCAAGGAAAATTGAATATGGAAGCATCATACAATTTAAATCCGCAATCTACCAGTTCAATGATGTTTTTGGGTGTCAATTACAGTTGGGGAATGCACTATCATTTCCGACCGGCAAAAGGGCTGCAACTTCTTGCAGGTGGACTTTGGGATGCGGATTTCGGATTTAAAGAAGTGCCACGTAACATAAACAACCCGGTGAGTCTGGATTTGGCAACAAATCTGAATCTTTCGGGGGTAGCGATGTTTGATGTTCGGTTAAGAAAAAAGACTTTTCGACTTCAACTGGAACTTCAAACGCCGATACTTGGCTATATGTTTGTGCCACTAAACGGAGCATCATATTACGAAATGTTCGATTTAGGAAATATGACTGATGCTTTTCATGTCAGTTCGTTGCATAATAAACGGGGCGTGAAGAGTTCTTTCACGATCGATGTGCCGTCAAATCGATCTGTCTGGCGTTTTGGTTTAAATTTTATGAATGTAAAATATTCTGCCAACGACTTGGTTTTCGTGCGAAATGAACTTAGTTTGGTAGTTGGAACTACTTTCGATACTGCCAATTTTGCGGGACGAAAAAATAAAGTGCCGAAGAATTTTATCTCGACAAACGAATAAGATGAATGCTAATTCATAATGCACAATTCATAATTAAAGATTCATGAAAAAACACGTTATAATCTTATTGTTTGCGGTTGTTTTATTGCCTTCGTGCATGAACGAACCGGCAATGCAACCCAATACTTATCAGGGAAATTTTGAAGCATTGTGGCAAATTATCGATACCAAATATTGTTACCTCGATTATAAACATATCAATTGGGATTCGATTCATACAGCCTACAAACCACGAGTTGATACCATAAAAAATGAATATGCATTTCTCGATTTAATGGGCAGTATGCTTTTTGAATTGAAAGATGGTCATGTTAATCTTTTTTCCGATTTTAATGAGACCCGTTATTGGAAATGGTTTCAGGATTATCCGGCTAATTTTAGTTCATCGCTTATTTATAACAGCCGTTATTTGGGTGATAATTATTTAATTGCAGGTGGTTTTCGGTATGCAAAAATTGATAATGGACATATCGGTTATATGTATTACGAAGATTTTATGAATGCTTTTTCCGACTCCAATATTGCTTATATGATGAAGTATTTCGACCAATGCAAGGGGTTGATTATCGATGTTCGGGATAATGGCGGTGGTTCGTTGGATTACTCCAAACAATTGGCGTCGTATTTTTTTAAAGTGGAAACGGTAACCGGATATATGCGACATAAAACAGGAGATGGACATTCTGATTTTTCATCTCCGGTAGAAATTAGAACGCCTGCCAGTAAAATTCAGTGGCAACGTCCTGTGGTTGTGCTTACCAATCGAATGTCGTTCAGTGCGACGAATGATTTTGTAAACCGGATGAAACAATCGCCCCTGGGAATTATTGTTGGCGACAAAACGGGTGGTGGAGGCGGTTTGCCGCTTTCGAGCGAATTGCAAAACGGTTGGTTAGTGCGGTTTTCATCATCGCCCATGTACAATGCCGATATGCAAAGTACGGAATGGGTAATTGATCCGGATGTAAAGGTGAGCCTGAATGCCACCGACGAAGCAAACGGTTATGATACGATTATTGAAAAAGCAATTAAACTTATAATCCAATAATTCAATATGCCAATGTGCCAATGAAATCTAAAATTTGCATATTGGCACATTATCATATTGGCACACTGAATTCATGAAAAAACTGAAAATAACAGAAATGAACCGCCTCACCATTGAGGAATTCAAAGAAGAAAAAAAGACGCCGCTTGTAGTGGTGCTAGACAATGTGCGAAGCCTGCATAACGTTGGTTCGGTGTTTCGTACTGCTGATGCATTTTTTGTGGAAGCTGTTTATTTGTGCGGAATTACCAGTACACCGCCGCATGCCGAAATCCATAAAACGGCTTTGGGAGCCGAAAATACAGTCGATTGGAAACATTATGAAGATACGCATGTGGCATTGGAAGAATTGAAGATGAAAGGTTATACTGTTTTTGCTATTGAACAAGCGGTTGGCAGCACCATGTTGTCCGACTTGAAACTGGATAAAACGAAAAAATATGCTGTTGTTCTCGGTAATGAGGTAAAAGGTGTGCAACAAACGGTGGTGGATGCGTGTGACGGTTGCATCGAAATTCAGCAATTCGGCACCAAGCATTCGCTGAACGTGAGTGTTACAGGCGGAATTATTATTTGGGAATTCTTTAAGAAATTAGCCCCATAACCCCCTAAAAAAGAGACCACTAACCCCTAAAGGGGAAAATAATAACAACTACAATAGTTTTAATATGAAAAATGATTGGCGGGATAAACTAAATGAACTGAAAAGTGAAGTTCCACAAATAAAAGAAACACCGGCTGAAACTATCA
>Ga0209746_1000658_pt1 | contig 17495 bp, 14 predicted proteins | sample BarGraNGADG00211_3_FD_184496 | JGI IMG/M metagenome (GOLD analysis project Ga0209746, IMG submission 184496) | Arctic peat soil microbial communities from Barrow, Alaska - Barrow Graham LP Ref core NGADG0011-211 (SPAdes) (version 2) | ecosystem: Environmental > Terrestrial > Soil > Wetlands >... | reverse complement strand
TCTACTTTCCGGAATGGCAATAAAGATTGTTATGTAGCTGAGGTGTGAGGTGTGAGGTGTGAGAAAAAAAAACAAAAGACAAAAGACAAAAGAACTGTCACAGAGAGACACAGAAAAGCACTGCGTTACACAAAGAAAAACACTTTTAAGCTAAAAAATAAAAAAATAGCCGTCAACCCCAGCAACAAGCAACATTAACTTTAACAGACTTATTTATTTTAAATAATATGATCCTCTTCTTCCTTACCAGCGGTCTCTTTCTGGGTTGGTCTCTCGGGGCAAATGATGCATCCCATATTTTTGGATCTGCGGTCGGCTCAAAGATGGTGACATTCAGGAAAGCTGCTATTATTGCTTCTGTCTTTTTTATTCTGGGTGCAGTTATCCAGGGATCAGGAACATCTCATACACTGGATAAACTGGGTGCGGTTAACGCAATTGGCGGGTCATTTACCCTTGCACTTGCTGCTGCAATTACCATTTATATGATGACAAAGTTTGCTCTCCCTATTTCTACTACTCAGGCGATTGTAGGTGCAATAATAGGATGGAACTTTTTTACAGGAAACCATACAGACAGTGCAACTTTAGGGAAAATAATATCGGCTTGGGTTGCTGGTCCCGTCATAGGAGCAGCCCTGGCAATTTTATTATACATAATTGTTAAGAAATTTAAGAAATCAGCAAGGATTCATCTCATAAGGTTTGAATCCTATGTTAAAACGGGTCTGATTCTGGTCGGTGCATTCGGAGCCTATAGTCTTGGCGCCAATAATATTGCCAATGTGATGGGTGTCTTTGTTCCGGCTTTTCATCTTAAGAATCTTGACCTTTGGATTTTCACACTGAACTCAAGCCAGCAGTTGTTTCTTCTTGGTGGTCTTGCATGTGCCGTAGGAATTCTCACATATTCACAGAAAGTGATGAATACAATCGGAAACAACATTCTGGAACTCTCTTCGGAAGCCGCCCTTGTAGTTGTGTTGGCTCAGGGGCTCGTTCTTTTTATTTTTTCCTCAACCGGCCTTTCCAATTTAATTGTGAAAGCCGGCCTCCCGCCTATTCCGATGGTTCCTGTTTCAAGTTCACAGGTCATTGTTGGATGTATTCTTGGAATTGGCTTATATAAGGGTGCAAGGAATATCAATTTCAAAGTACTTGGAGAAATTGGTCTTGGCTGGATTATTTCTCCTGTGGCATCCGGATTACTTACCTTTTTCTTACTCTTCTTCATGAAGAATATTTTCGGTATAAACGTGGGAACAAAAGTTACTGAATCAATTGTTATTCCTGAACCGGCAACCAATTTGACAATGTCTGTTCAGACTGATGTGTCAGGCATCATCAAATACCTTCTCCTTGGTCTTTTCATTTTTGGAACAATCGGGATAATTTTTTATATCCTTCTTGAAAACAAAAGAAGAAGGGAAATGCAGCGATCTGAAGAAAAGTTCTGGAAGAATATGAAATGAACCCGGCCCTCCATCATCTTATAGAAACGAATAATTCATGCCGTAATTCAACATCTGACCCAGGTAATCGTTTACATATTCGACATCTACGTCAGTTATATCTCCATTTGTATTAAAAATTGGAATCAGTTTCGGGTTGACAAATCCTGTGTAAGGAGCCAGGTTTAGCTTTTCATAGCGTTCCAGAATTTCTGCATGGAGATCCGGATCTACTTTTACTCCGAAATTTTCGATTATTTGCTTTCCTCTTTCATAATCTCCTTCTGATTTAATTCTTTGAATCTCTTTGAGTAACTCTCCAAAAAGGTTTCTGAGTTTAAAATAATCGTTAATCCTGACAAAACTTTTCCCCTCATTTTTGAATAATTCAATAACATTCTCTGCTCTGCCATTTTCATATACCCAATGAGATATTGCAGACCTGTTGCGCATATGAGCCTCCTCAATATTTTTACCGGGTTTTATCCGCACAATCTGAGTCAGCAATCCATTCCGAATATATGCGTCATACGATGCTTTAGCTGCATCCGTATCAGGAAGCAGTCCAAGCTCTATTATTTTCTTATCCGGCATATAGTATAGAGCGAAAAGATCTGCCCGTGCTTCTTCCAGGGGTGAAGCATAATTCTTCAGTGCATTGGGATCGGTACCTTCTGCCAGCTTTCCACTCGCGTGCCCAACACACTCATGAAGATCAGTATGCAGAGCATCTGATAATGATCCATATTTTTTAACACGGGCAACTTCAGCCTTACCGGAGGCAAATTCTTCAAGGAAACCATTCCCTTGTGAAGTGATATCATAGGCTTTTGTAATATTCGCGAGTGTAACTGATTTTGATCCAACCTCTTTCCTGATCCAATCTGAATTCGGAAGGTTAATACCAAGTGGCGAAACAGGATAACAATCACCACCAAGCATAGCAATATTAATAACCTTTGCCGCTACGCCTGTAACTTTTTCTTTCTTATATTGAGGTTGAATGGGAGAATTGTCTTCAAACCACTGGGCATTGGCGGTGATTATCCTGGTTCTCTTCGTAGCTTCAAGATCGGTATAATTCACTATTGCTTCCCAGGTTGCTTTCATTCCCAGCGGATCGCTGTATGATTCAATAAAACCATTATTATAATCTACTTCAGGTTCGTTGTCCTTTGCCCAGAGTATGTTAAACTCGTCCCAAATTTTAAGATCACCTGATCTGTAAAAATCAATAAGGAGTCTTATCTCTTTCTTCTGAATATCTGATTCTGAAACAGTCGCAGCTTTGTCAAGCCACATAATGATCTGGTCAATTGCAGTACCGTACAGACCTCCTGACCTATATACATCTTCAATAACCTTACCATCTTTTTTCGTAACTTTTGAATTAAGCCCCAGCGATACCGGACAAGCGTCCTTAGGATCGATCTTTCCTGAATAGAAAGCTTCCACTTCTTCCTGATTCACATCTTCATAGAGGTTAATTGCTGATTCTGCAACTATATCAGCACCAGCTCTTTGTTCCACTTTACGACCAAAATATTTCTCATCAAAAATGAGAGGTGAAAGAAAGGATATATACTGATCCACAGTTTGGTCACTTGTGAGAGGAAGCTTTTGATGGTTTGTTCCCTTTATCAGAGTGGCAAAATAATTTACGGTAAAGCCCGGTTTTAACTTGTCGCTGGAATAATGATGGTGAATTCCATTAGCAAAAAACACCCTCTTTGCATAAACAAGAAAAGACTTAAATTCATCGGAAGTTTTATCACCTGAATAATAATCAAGTATGGCTTCAAATGTCTTTCTTATCTGTAGATTGAACCTGAAATTCTGATCCCATAAAATGTCTCTTCCGGAAAGTGCTGCCTGACTCAGGTAATAAATTAATTTTTTGCGCTGTAGAGTGAGCGATGCAAAACCCGGAAGTTCATACTTTAGTACCCGCATATCCTCAAACTGGTCAACAAAATATTCAAAACTTTCCGATTCTTCAGGGATAGGATTATTAGCGGCTGCATCAGAATTATTGCAAAATGCACTCATAATTAAAATGTATGAAATTTAACAGCCGGTTCATTACTTGATGGAATTATAAGAGTGCAAATTTACCAAAAAGGCTTATAAAGTTCATAGAAAGTCCAAAATATGTGAAACTACCGGAAATAAATCGGACCATATTCTTTAACTTTGTTGCACATAAAATATGTATTGATGAAAGCCCTCATTTCGATTATTTTACTGGTCTTACTTTCATTCCCGCTTTATTCCCAGGACAGAATCACAGGACACGATTTTGCCACTAGGTCGGAGGTTATAGCACGCAACGGGATGGCTGCAACCAGTCAGCCTCTTGCAACACAGGTTGCGCTTGACATTCTGAAAAAAGGTGGTACAGCTATTGATGCGGCAATAGCAGCTGATGCAGTTCTGGGAGTTGTTGAACCAACAGGAGCCGGTATCGGTGGAGACCTTTTTGCAATAGTATGGAGCGCCGATAAAGGGAAACTATATGGATTGAATGGAAGCGGCAGATCTCCACGTTCTCTCAAACTTGAGTATTTCAAGGAAAACAGATATGAATTTGTACCATCCTATGGACCTCTGCCTGTTTCAGTTCCCGGCTGCGTCGACGGCTGGTTTGAAATGCACGATATGTTCGGCCGTCTGCCAATGAAGGATATCCTTCAACCGGCAATCAGCTACGCGAGAGAGGGATTCCCTGTTACGGAGGTTATTGCTTATGCACTCAAACAGGGCACTGATATCTTAAAAGAATATCCGAATATAAAAGAGGTTTATATGCCTGGCGGAAAGACTCCTTCCAAGGGCGAAATCTTCAAGAACCCATTATTAGCCAACACCCTGGAAAAAATAGTTAAAGGAGGGCGATTTGAGTTTTACAGGGGTTCTATTGCCAAAGATATTGCCACATTCATTAAAAAACAAGGAGGATTCCTCTCCTACGACGATATGTACCGGCATCATTCCGAATGGGTCGAACCGGTCAGCACAACCTATCGTGGTTATGAGGTCTGGGAACTCCCCCCGAATGGTCAGGGAATAGCAGTTCTTCAGATGCTGAATATTCTCGAAGGTTTTAATATTGCCGCAATGGGCTTCGGTTCAGCTGATTACATTCATGTTTTTACAGAGGCAAAGAAACTGGCGTTCGAAGATCGTGCGAAATATTATGCTGATCCCTTTTTCAGTAAAACACCTGTTTCACAGCTTCTCTCAAAGAAATATGCTGCAGAAAGACGTAAGCTTATCGATAGAGAAAAGGCTGCTAAGATTTATGATCCGGGTAGAATTGAAGCCGCAAATACCGTATACCTCACTGTAGCTGACAAATACGGCAATATGGTCTCTCTTATTCAGAGCAACTACAGGGGAATGGGTTCAGGTATGTGCCCTGACGGACTCGGTTTTGTTCTGCAGGACAGGGGTGAAATGTTCTCACTGGAAGAAGGTCATAACAATGTATATGCCCCTGGCAAAAGACCGTTTCATACTATAATACCTGCATTTATTACCAGGAATAAAAAACCGTGGATCAGCTTTGGAGTTATGGGAGGTGATATGCAACCGCAGGGACAGGTCCAGATTGTTATAAATCTTATTGATTTTAAAATGAATCTTCAGGAGGCAGGGGATGCGCCGAGGATTCATCATATAGGATCATCCGAACCAACCGGTCAGCAGATGACCAATGGAGGCATTCTGTTACTTGAAAGTGGTTTTCGGACAGAAGTCATTCAAAAGCTGATGTCTATGGGTCATACAGTACAATGGGATCTTGGCGGGTATGGCGGTTATCAGGCTATCATGTGGGATGATAAGAACAAAGTATGGTTTGGAGCTTCAGAATCAAGGAAGGACGGACAGGCAGCAGGGTATTGAGAGGCACAGGGCGCTGAACTCAGGATTTAATTCCAAAAAGATCCATAACTCCATTTATGAAAGTAAGTGGATGAACGGGGTTACCTGGTACATACAGATCAATATGATTCTGTTCAATAAATCTCCTGTCGATAGCAGGACTTCCTTCAAAAATACCACCACTGATTGCGTCAGTACCCGCCAGAATAATTATTTTGGGTGAGGGTATGGCATCATAAGTTATCTGCAATGGTTCAGCCATGTTTTTAGAAATTGGCCCGGTAATCACAATTCCGTCGGCATGACGAGGTGACGCAACAAATTCAATACCATAGCGACCTAAGTCAAAATTCACATTCCCGGTGGCAGCAAGTTCCATTTCACAAGAATTATCTCCCCCGGCAGATACCTGACGCAACTTCAATGCACTTTTAAAAAGCTTTCTTATCTCTTTTCTGACCCTGTTTTCATCAAGTCGTACCGGAGTTTCAGAACCCGGTTTGATTATAAGTGCTTCCCTCACATTGGATGATATCCTGTAATCATTTGTGAACCTGATCTTTTCGGGGAGCAGGAACGAACATTCTTTACAGAAAACACATCTGCCCATATCTATAGATCCTGATTTACCATCAATGGCCATTACCGGGCAGACGGCAGAGATAGTTTTTATTTCATCTTTTGTTATATCACCTGAAATGACCGGCCTCCCTCTGAACAATGCTGAAACAGGCTGCGTACGAAGGTTTTTGACATATTGGCTGCCGTGACTCTTCAGAACTTTTATCTCTTTAAACATAGTAGTTCACTTAATGTATAAGATTATAAATCGTTTCCGCAATACGACAGGTTAAAGCTCTTATTACACACAGGAAAATCCGATATTTCCTGATTGCGCACCGCTAAAGCTAAAGCCATCCAATTATGCATTGAAGGATCTTTGACTTTGTAATGTGCAATATTTCCATTATTATCAGTGATAGCGATGTGACAAATTTCACCTCTCCATCCTTCGACCATTGAGATTGCAAAGCTGTTTAGCTTTAACTTATAATCATAAACAGGCTTCTTGATGTCTTTAATTTTTTGTCGCCATATCTCAATAAGTTCATGAATAATTTTCACCGATTCACGTGCTTCAAGATTACGCTCCATACCGCGTGCAAGAACATCGCCTGTTTCATGAATTACTGGTCGTACCGGATAATTTTTATAGTATTGAAAAGGATGTGTTTTACGAATATCACGTAAAATCCCGCAGGTACGGGCGGTCATTCCAACGGCACCCAGGCTTAAAGCTTGTTGTCTTGTAAGGATCCCGATATCATCAAAACGGCCAAGAACACTTGGTAGGGAATAAATAAGATCAGTTACTTCAGAATATCGTCTGCCTGTATCATAAAGTACTATGAGCATCTCGTTTACAACTTCATTACTCAGGGGATAATTACTGCCTCCGGGGCGAACTAATCCTTTCCCAAAACGATTTCCGCACCAAAATTGAGTAGTATTTATTATTGTAGTTCTGAGCGCTTCGCACACAACTTGTCCAAGCTGGTAAGCAACATCGCCGCATAAAGCAGCAGTGTCGCCAATGTGAATGGCAAGCCTTTCCATTTCCAAAGCGATGCACCTTTCGATCTGTAATGCTTCGCTGACCTGAATACCAGCTAATGATTCCATAAGCTGTGAGTGAGCCAGTGCATGTCCAACTGAAGTATCTCCGGCAATGCTTTCTGAAAGAACACATCTTTGTAATGCATCGTTTTTTTCTATTAATAATTTTTCAATACCACGGTGCTGATACCCAAATTGAATTTCGAGGTGTAAAACCTTTTCACCGTTACAGATAAACCTGAAATGCCCGGGCTCGATAATGCCTGCATGAACAGGACCCACACCTACCTCATGCAATTCTTCACTCTCAATATTATAAAAAGGATAATTATCCATTATCTCTGACCTGTCTTTACGATTATGCGGATATCTTACCGGCTTCAACCATGGGTGCCCTTCGAATTCCACTCCAAAATTTTCATGAATCTCACGTTCAAAAATATGAAGCTGTGGACATACCGGGGTAAGAGATTTTAGCACAAGATGATTCTTGTTAAGCTCATGAGCAAATAATACCACAATATTATTATTATCATCAGCTATACAACAATAAAGTTTCAGATTACCCGCTGACTCAACACCATAATAGGCAACGCAGTGCTTTCCTTCATCTTTTAAAAAAGCCAAAACCTGATCATAAAAAACCTCATATTTTAAAACCGGTATTTCATTAAGGTCAGGCGGTAATGAATTATTTTTTATTTCTATATATAGTTTTTGATCCATGATGTTTACTATTTAAGAAAAATGGAAATACTCTGGTTAATAAGATCAACCAGGATGGGAGGTTGATAAAAACACATAACGATCACAACCCCTAGGAATAGATATTGGCTGACGGTCTCAACAGGGTTAATTTTTCCCGGGGATTTTGGATTATTTTCATTAAGAGGATTCGAAAATACAATATGCATAATTCTGGTGCTCATGGCATAAATGACAAAGCATAGCAGCAGAATTACCGTAACCAGTACAAACCATTGGTTATTGAAAACCATTGCTTTAAATATCATAAACTCAGTAATAAACAGACCCGAAGGAGGAATGGCAAGAATGCAGATCATTCCGGAAATAAGTACTAAAGCGCCGGCAGGATATAGTTTCATATACCTGCCACAATCATCTAATTTGAATGTATGAAGTACCCTTGATAATTGTCCCATTTGATAAAAAAGACTCGATTTGGTTAATGAATGCAACACCAGGAGAAGCAACGCTGCATAATAACCAACACCACCCACACCAACCGCAATAGCTACCAGTCCCATATTTTCAAGACTTGAATAAGCAAGCATCCTCTTAAGGTGTTTTGCTTTAAGCATGTAACCTGCAGCAATTAAGATAGACAATATCCCTGACAGGATAAGAACATGATTCATGAAAGGCAAAATAGATGATAAAGAGAACAAAGTATAAACACGAAAAATAGCCAGAAAACCGACATTCATCAATGTTGTGGAAATTAAAGCGCTTATTGGAGGCGGCGCTACAGAATGTGCATCAATAGTAACAGTATGCATGGGAAAAAGTCCCATCTTTGTGCTGAAGCCAACCAGAACAAAAATAAATGCAATTTTCAGATACATGGGGTTGGCCTGATTAATAATATTGGCTAAAGACTCAAAAGAAAGATTGGCAGCATCTTCCCGGCCATAAATAAATCCTAAAAACAAAATACCCAGGTAAGCCAGAGCTATCCCGGTTGAACAGATAAAAACATACTTCCATGTTGCTTCAAGCGCCATTTCGGTGCGATCATGATATATCAGGGCTGCCACAGCCAGGGTGGTAGCTTCAACAAAAATCCATAGAACAGTCATACCGTTTGCCAGGTATGCACCCGACATAAAAGTCATTAAAGCAATCAGGGCAGTATGGTAAATATTATATTTTTTTACATCGTCGCCGGCTGCATAAATAAATCCATGATAAACAGTTGGAATAGCTAAAAACGATAAAACGGAAAGTAATAACACCCCGGCGCTGTTATATGTGAAATAGCTCAACTCGGTTTTATTTAAGTTAGTCCAGCAATAGAAAGTAAAACCAATGTGCATCAATGCGAAACCTAGAGTTATAATTTTAGTAATAGTTTTACTTTTAAGTAAGACAATCGAGATACACATAAGCGAGGAAATGATAAAAAATAATAAAAGCGTCATCCTTTAATCTTTTAGCGTGGTTAACTCGTTAGTAAGCGGTTTGAGTCGTAATCCGAAAAAACCAAGAATTAAAACTCCCACAAAAATGTCAAGCAATATTCCGATATTGATCAGCATAGGCATTTTATTTCCTACGGCGAGTGAAAACATAAAAACTGAATTCTCAATAACTAAAAAACCTATAAGATGTGAGATTATCAGTTTGTGTGTTACAATAAGCAACATTCCGGTAAATAAAGTAAAAAGGGCTATGGCCAAGTAAATAGTATTGATATAAGGATTTACCATGGAATTTGCCAATATAACACTTATCAATAATGCAAAAATTGATAAAATGAGTAAATAAAATCCCGGCATTGCCAGGCGGGACACTTTAGATATAGCAGAACGGTTAACAATCCTGAACAGTAGATATGGTATTAAAATAGTCTTAAAAATCAATGTTTCCGACGCAATAAATAGCAGATTTGCACTATTTATTTCTTTAAGCTCGAATATAGCAATACCACACAGTAATAACCCCTGAATTCCGATAAGTCTGATATATATAATTAATCGCTCCGCGGATGAAAAATACATAAGAGTTATTGCAAACAATACTATCAGATAATTTACCATATTTTGTTATTAAATTAATTTGTCGGTTAATATTAAAATTACCACAAAAGCTATCCATGCAATTGCTGAAGTGGTCAGAATGAATTTGGGATTTTTGTTCATTTTGTTCCGTGCCCTGAACGATTCTATAAGGCCTATGATTATTGCAAATGTCACCTGAACTGCCAGAAATAAACCAGTTTGCAAAAATATATTCAATCCGGCAGGCACTACGATATTGTACATTAATGAACCATAAATTGCAAACTTCAGGTACGAACCAATATGAATTAATGCTTTATCGAAACCGCTGTTATCCAGTATCATAACCTCATGTATCATGGTGAGTTCGAGATGTGTTTTAGGGTCATCGACCGGGAGCCTGCTGTTTTCGATCATGGCTATCTGGGCAAATAAATAAAATCCTATAATACTGTATATCAACACATAATGATTATTTGCAAGAAAGAAGTGACTAAAGATATCTGAGAATGAAGTAAAACCTGTAAACATTGCAAAAGTAGCCAGCAAAATAAAGAATGCCGGTTCCACGAGCATTGAGAAAAATGCTTCACGATTGGCGCCCATTCCCCCGAAACTACTTCCGGTATCGAGAGCAGCAAGAATGGTAAAAAACTTTCCAAAAGCGAGCAGGTAAGAGAAAAAAACAAAATCACCTTCAAATGATATAACGGCGATTTGATTGGCAAATGGTATTACCAGCAAAACACACAAAACACTTGACAATGCAACAACCGGAGCAATTTGAAATATTATTCCTGAAGTCTTGCTAAAAACACTTCCTTTTCTCATCAACACTCCTATATCTTTTATTGGCTGAAGTATTCCCGGACCTTTACGTCCCGATGCAAGGCTTTTTGTACGTAATATCAGGCCGGGAAAAAAGAAAGCTGTAATTAAGATCAGAACAAATGATATCATGTTCAGATAAGGTTAAAATAGGTTAACAAAAACACAAGGAGCATATAGACAAATGCATATAATATGTAATGCTGAATCTGCCCGGTCTGCATTACTGCAATTTTTTTCAGAAGAGATGAAAACCAATCTATCGGCTTGTCAATAAGTAACTTCTTGAAAATATCGTCATTATGCGACTCAAAGGTTCTTTTCCCGGGAAATATTTCGTCCTCCCGGATGTCATCCATTATTTTTTTTGTCTGGAGTAATGGTTTTGCAAGATGGTTGTAATTATAGGTATACGATGTGGCAGTATATTGTTGTTTACTGGTGCCGGCAGTATAGCCGCAACCCCATGTGGGCCCAATGTCAATTTGTTTCATCTTAAGATGAAAGTGCCTGTAAACAAGTAATATAATAATAGTAATAACGAATATTCCACTCAAAATACTTATTCGTGTGAGGTTATTTACAGAAGAATCAGCTACCATAGTTATATCGGGTAGCCTGAAAGCCTGGGATACTATGTTAAAAACAGGTTTCACAAAGAAGACTGATGCCAATCCTATCAGTATTATAAAAGCGACGGTTATAAATTGAGGAAAAATCATCACCCGGCTGACTTCCTTAGCCATTGATGCTTTTTCTGAACGGGGCTCTCCAAGGAAGACTATTCCAAAAGCTTTTGTAAAACAGAAAATTGCCAGTCCGCCTATAAGAGCAAACCCGACAATACTTGACAGTATAACGATAGATTGATATAAGTTAGCGGCGGACAGGCTTTTAAACATACCCAGGTAGATAAGATATTCAGAGATAAAGCCATTGAACGGAGGTAAGCCGCAAATAGCCAGAGAACCGATTAAAAAGAGAATTGAGGTATATGGCATTTTCTTCATCAACCCGCCGAGTTGTTCAATGTTTCGTGTATGTGTGGCCTGATATACCGAACCTGCATTAAAAAAAAGAAGCGATTTGAATAGAGAATGATTCATCACATGAAGCAATCCCCCGCTAAAACCCAGAAGACTCAACGCGGTATTATTTGTTGCAAGGCCAATCATCCCCAGACCAATTCCGATACCTATGATACCTATATTCTCAATGCTATGGTATGCCAGCAAGCGTTTAAGATCATGTTGAACGATAGCCATCATTACACCAAGCACACCGGATGTCAGAGAAATTGACAGTATAATAAGGCCTATTAAAAGCAAATCATTTTGAACCGACATAAGCACCCGCAAAATACCATAAATGCCCATTTTTATCATTACACCTGACATTACGCCCGATACATGCGATGGAGCTGCGGGGTGAGCTTCGGGGAGCCATGTATGCAAGGGAATAAAGCCGGCCTTTATGCCAAACCCGATAAAAAACAGGATAAAAAGCAGAAAATTAGAATGGCTTGAGAAATATAGTCTGAGAACATCAAAGCTCATTTGCCCGGTAGCTTTATCAACAATTAAAAAGCTGATTAAGATAAAAAACATGCCAACATGCATTTGTATGAGGTAACTGATACCTGTTTTCATTATAGTGCGGTCTTCTGCATCAAAAATCACCAGGAGGAACGATGACAAAGCCATTATCTCCCAGACAATCAGAAAAGACAAGCCATCGCGTATCATCACTACCATTATCATCGAAAGGTAGAGCCACAGGTACGAGAAGTAATGTATCGAAAAACGTAAAGCATTTTTACTTTGATAATATGGTTGAAGGTATCCTCTGGCATAAAGAAAACCTATGAAAACAGTTATATTAACCACGACGATAAAGAATGCAGAAAGCTTGTCAATTATAAAGGCAAGACCGTTTTGCAGGAAAGGTAATTCTAACGGCATTTCAAGTACCTGCCTATCAGTTGAAAGTAATTCAAAACACCACATTGAGCTCAATATGATTCCACTTGTAAGCAAAAATAGTGTATAGAAATACTTTAGAGATTTGGGGATAAAAAAAACAGGGAATGACAGAAGTAAAATAATAAGAAATAATAATGCATTCATCATCAATGGTCAATAATGTAAATTCGTCTTAGTTTTCTATGTTGTCATTAAGAGGTTTCTTTAAGACAACTAGTTATGAATTGTAACTCGTTTAAAAAGAATTATTTAGAGTAATTTTTTCTCGCAGAATAACAATTTTGTGACCGTAAAAGTAAAAAATATTCTCTTATTTTTTTATTTTTGCAGCAAATTCGACAAAGAAACTAAGTAATCTATATCAATCTGCGAGATCAAAAATTATGAATAAAATAATGGCGCGGGTCTTTTATCTCGGGATTAATCCTCTTGCTCTAATGATTAATCTCCTTCAGGAAGCTGTAAAAAACTTACCTTGAATTATAAGGAATTGAAGGTGATTCGCTTAACACACATCAGGCTGGTACTTCCGGCTTAAAGTCTGACAGGGAAGGTTCAGGCCATTCTTACTTTTTAAGCAATAGATAAAATGATGGTCTTTGTAAACAGCTTCAATCAATCCAAAATAAATTAAATCAGCTAAAATATTCTCTGCAGCATTTTTTGGAAGAAATGCTGTTCGGCAGAACTTTGAGATTGAGATTGATGGATTGAGTGCAAGATATTCCATCAGTTTCTTCACTTTCCCACTGTATACCATTAATATACCACTATCGTGCGTCTTGTTTTTCCACACCTTCAGATGTACTGCTGTAGCCAGAATATTTTCATCCCTGACCCGGATATAAGCTAACCATTTATCTGGCTCTGTCTGAACAAAATAAGGATAGTTTATACCTTTAGGAATTGTAACTTCAAGAACAGTTTTGCCTTCAACCACCCAACGTTTTGATTCGAATACGATTTCTGGTTTACAGTACATACCTGCAGCTGCCTGAACCATATAAAATTCTTCATCAGACCGTACTCCGGCTATCTTTCCATTATCTTTTACTCCAATGAGCAGGGTACCTCCATCGGTATTTGAAAAAGCCACGAGCGTCCTGGCAATTTTACGGGAATCGGAAATTTCAAATTTAAAATCCAGTTGTTGATGTTCGCCTGATTTTATAAGGTTTTTTATATACGAGCTCAACTCAGATTTGTGTGCACTCATAGACTTTCTATTATTAGTGCCCGGTGTGTGGTAACCGGTCTACTTCACATTCATCTGCATCTCCGCTTCAGGTTCCTTTATATCCAGAACTTTTGTTGTGCCCCCTGATTCGAGATTAATTTCATGAGGTTTATTGGTTTTCCAGGAGCCTCCTGTAAAGTCCGGAACCTCAATAGATTGTGACTTGTTGGCAACCGACCATTCACTTAATGGTGCAATTGAGCTCCAGAGAGCGCCGTCATATACGTTCTGATCAAGCGGTAACCCGTTTCTCAGACAGTCGATTGTTCTCCAGTCCATAATGAAATCCATACCTCCGTGACCTCCGACTTTCTTAGCCAGCTCTCCTACCCTTTTAATTATTTCCGGAGTGTACTTTTCATAAAGCTCTTTCATTTTAGCTTCGTCAGCCCACTCTTCACCAAGAGCAATATGCTCGATTGGATATTTGCACACCATTCCCTTTGTTCCTTTGACAAGATGTATCCTTGAATAAGGCTGAGTGGATGATGTATCATGCTGAACCATAATGGTTTTCCCAAGTGCAGTCTTTATTATTGAAGTATTGATATTTCCCCTGAAATGTGAATCTTTAAATTCTGCATACATTGGATCCGTTGACAGAAGTTCTTTTTCTTTTGGAGCCATGGAGAAATCTGCTGTTGATACAGAGCTCAGAAGATCCATTTTATCACCGCGGTTAATCTTCAAAGCCTGACAAACAGGTCCAAGACCGTGAGTAGGATAAACGTTTCCGTTCCTGGTGGCATTTTCCCTGAGTCTCCACAAATTAGTATAAGCATTATCGGTCTGCTTATCGTCCTGCGGTTTTCTGAAGTTCATCTCCAATAAGTTGTGGATATATGCACCTTCTCCGTGAATTATATCTCCAAACATCCCCTGGCGTGCCATATTGAGTGTAAGTAATTCAAAGAAATCATAACAGCAGTTCTCAAGCATCATGCAGTGCTTTTTTGTCTTCTCAGATGTTTCCACCAGCTGCCATGCTTCATCGATGGTACGTGCAATTGGAACTTCACAACAGGTATGCTTTCCGTTTTCCATAGCAGAGACAGCCATCTTTGTATGCCATATCCATGGAGTAACTATATATATCAGGTCAAGATCGGGGAGTTCAATAAGCTTTTTCCAGGCAAAATCATCCCCATAAAACTCACGAGCTGCCGGTTTTCCAACACTTGTAAGGTATTTCTGCGAACCGTCTACTGCTACCTTCCGAAGGTCACATAATGCTGTTATTTCAACTCCGTCAATATAAGATAGTCGCTGCACAGCACCGCTTCCTCTGTCACCAAGTCCAATAACTCCAACACGTACAATTGGTATAGCAGGAGCTGCATATCCCGACATATTAAACTTTTGTGTATGAGCTTTTTTAACAGATTCAAGAATTACTGCGAGGTTTGATTCGGGCTGCTTCGGAGCACAACCGGATATTAAACCAGAAGCCATAGCACCTGCTCCGGCCAATGTTGCATTCTTTAAAAAATTACGGCGATTAGTTGTCATGATGAGATTATTTTCAGGGTTAGTTCAACAGATTTAATTCTCCGCAAATTAATACTTTATTTAAAAAGAAATATAACCTTCCATATAAGAATTTAAAGTCTCTGTGAAAGTTCTTAATTTTTTTAGTTACACAGAGAGGCACTGAGACACAAAGAAATACCATGATAACACATTAATTATTAGTATAATAACTCAAAACACTATTATAAAGTTCTTTTACCTTATCACTATCAATTTCCAAGTTAAGCTTTTTTGATGCCGCAATTGAATTTCGCCTTAATTCTGCCATCATTAAAGGATCATCCTTAACTTGTTTTAGTGCTTTTGACAGCTGTTCCGGGGTTACGCTTCCAATTATAATTCCGAAGCCATTTTCACGAATAATTTTACCTGTTTCAGGAAGATCGCTTGCAATTACAGGTATACCTGCAGCGATATAATCGAAAAGTTTATTCGGAAGACTGTACCTGTAGTTAAGATTTGTATCCTTCTCAATACACATTCCGATATCTGCTGATTTAGTATATTTCATAAGTGTTTCCCAGGGGACCGCCGAAACAAATTTTACCTTATGACTTATTTTCAATTCAGTAACCTGCCGTTTTAATTGTGGTACCACATCACCTGATCCGACTATCATCTGCGTTATTCCATCAAGGATATTTACTGATTCAATTAACTCTTCGGCTCCCTTGTCAATATTGATTCCGGTTCCCTGAATAATAATAAGAAGGTCATCTGACGGCACTCCTATTTCCTTCCGTGTATATGGAGTAATATTATCAGCGTTTTTACTTAGATTTCTCACTACCATGGGCCTTATCTGATACATCTTCTCATAAAGGGAAGCAATCGGGTCACTCACTGTCATAACATATTTTAACCTTGGAAAAATTGATTTTTCAATTGTTTTCCAAACCCATTTCACAAATGGTTTGTTTTGAATTTCAGGAACTCCGGTAAAATATTCATGAGAATCATACACCAGTGGAAGATGTTTGAGTTTTGCAACAAGAAAATTGGGCAGCAAGGTATCGAGATCGTTTGAAACCAGAAGGTCATATTTATGAATAAGAAGATAAAAGAAAAGCCTGATATTAAAGAATTTATAAAAGATGAATCCTCTTTTGAAAAACATTCTGAATCTTTTGGTTTTAAAGGGTACCAAATCAGAATTGCAGCAATCGCCTGATTGTCTTCCGATTATTGTAATATCACAACCCAGGTTGCTTACTGTTTCTGCAATTTTCAATACGCGCTGGTCGTGGCAAATGCAGTTTATTACTGAGAAAACAACTCTGATTTTATGTGAATGAGATGACATATGGTAAAAATAGTAAAATCCGGGGATTGAAAGAAAAGTTTTATTTTTTCCCGGAGACCTGCCTGCCTGAAGTAGGTTACGCATATTTGCGCAGATAATCCAATAAAAATCTGCATTAGTCAGCGCAGCGGGAAATTGTTTAATGCATAATAAAATTGTTTGTATATTTTTACAAAAAAATACACATTGAAAATCTTAAAAGACATTTCACTGAAGAAGTTTAATACTTTTGGGCTGGACTATCGGGCAGACTGCCTGATTTCCATTACAACTGAAGAGGAAGCAATATCACTCTTAAGCGATCATGCATCATTGGATAATCCCCTGTTGATTCTTGGCGGAGGCAGTAATTTGTTATTTACAGGTGATTTTAAAGGTACAATTCTTCGTCCTGAATTAGATGGAATAAAAGTTGAAGAACAAAATCAGGAAAATGTCATAATCTCAGCAGGTGCCGGAGTCAATTGGGACAAACTTGTTGAATGGACGGTTAATAAAGGCTTTTGCGGATTGGAAAACCTCTCATTGATTCCCGGTCTTACAGGTGCTGCCCCCATTCAGAATATTGGTGCGTACGGCGTTGAAGTGAAGGATACTATCGAAAAAGTCAAAACCATTTGCATTAGCGATGGAACAGAGAGGATATTCAGTAATACTGATTGCGAATTTGGTTACAGGAAAAGTATATTTAAAAACGAAAACAAAGGTAAATATCTGGTAACCAGGGTTTATTACAGATTATCAACCAATCAATTGCTAAAGCTGGATTATGGGTCATTGAACGATGAAATAAAAAAACTGGGAGAAGCTACTCTTAAAAATGTCAGACAGGCGGTTATTAACATAAGGAGAAGTAAGTTACCCGACCCCGGAATAACAGGTAATGCATGAAGCTTCTTCAAGAATCCGGTTGTGAACAGT
>Ga0209746_1000657_pt1 | contig 17517 bp, 7 predicted proteins | sample BarGraNGADG00211_3_FD_184496 | JGI IMG/M metagenome (GOLD analysis project Ga0209746, IMG submission 184496) | Arctic peat soil microbial communities from Barrow, Alaska - Barrow Graham LP Ref core NGADG0011-211 (SPAdes) (version 2) | ecosystem: Environmental > Terrestrial > Soil > Wetlands >... | reverse complement strand
CGTGCCATGCACTGCGACGCCCTTGAGCAGTTTCGACCCCATGACGGCGCCAAGCCCACCGCGACCTGCCACACGCGCATCCGCCCCGTCGTGCACGATATTCGCCATCAGGCCGAGGTTCTCCCCCGCAGGACCAATAAGCGCAGTGGAGAAACCGCCTCCCAGGCGCGCCCGCAGGCCCGTGTCGGCATCGATGACGTCCCTGCCCCAGAGGTCAGTGGCGTCCTCAAGCCGAACCTGGTCCCCATCGACGACGAGGACACTCGCGCGCGCCGCCGCACCTGTGATCACGAACGCGTCGTACCCCGCTCGCTTCAGGGCTGTTCCGAATGTACCACCTGCGTCTCCTTCACCATAAGCGCCGGTTGCGGGAGAACGTGTGACGACCTCGTGCCTGCCGGAGGTCGGGGCGAATGTCCCCGTCAGCGGTCCCGTAGCGAAGACCAGCGCGTTCCCCGGTTCGAGAGCGCCCGCGCCCGGCACCGAGTGATGCTCCCACAGCCATGCGCCCAAGCCTGATCCACCGAGCAGAAGGTCCCGCGCGCCTGCGTCGAGTACCTCGTCACGTGACGTCCCCTGCTCCAGATCAACAACCAGAATGCGATTCCAGTATCCTCCACTCATTGTATCCCCCAGCAGACCCCTCTCAGGTCACCGTCGCTCAAGCCAGACCACCTTATGGTTCAGAGTATAGCACGGGATTGTCTTGCCCGCGCAGGCGGGCATCAAGCACTTGTCTCCCGGTTCGTCTTGCCCGCGCAGACGGCTACTCCGTCACTCCCGCGTATGCGGGAGTCCAGTCCGTTCCACACCGTGGGTTCCCGCCTTCGCGGGAACGACGGAGAGGGAGAGAGTGTCTCCCGATTCGTCTTGCCCGCGCAGGTAGGCATCCAGTCTGTTCCACACCGTGGGTTCCCGTCCCCGACGGAAGCATTCGGGGATGACGTTCCTTCGCGGGAACGACAAAGATGTCGCGGGAACGACTAAAGGGTCTCCAGCCGGCATATGGCAAACCGGCACCATCAACAAGGTGCCGGCTGCGTCATGCATATGCGGTAGAAGACTAGCTCTTCGTGCTCGGAATCCCGACCTCTCGGGGAGTCGTGTCGAACTTTCCAGACACGGATGCGCCCTCCTCGACGGAGATGCGCGCACTCGTGACGTCGCCCTTGACGGTCGACTTCTCCAGGACCTCAACCTTCTCCGCGCCGATGACGTTCCCCTCGACACGCCCGATCACGATGACCTCGCGCCCTTCGACATTTCCATGAACCTCGCCCTGTTCGGCGACCGTGATCGTCCCGTGACCGCTGACATTGCCGTGCAGCTGTCCCTCGATGCGCAGGTCTCCGTGGTTCTCGACGTCACCCTTCACTGCAAGGTCATGGGCAAAGACAGACGCCGTCTTGCTCTCTGTAGAAGTCTTGGATGGTCCAAATGCCATGGCTGTTTCCTCCGCGCCTAGTCGAGATACGTCATCGGGTTCACCGAGCTGCCATGAACGATGACCTCGTAGTGGACGTGAGCTCCCGTTGCACGACCGGTCGATCCTTCGTAGCCGATGACCTGGCCCTTCTTGACAGCCTGGCCTTCGGACACGGCTGTGCGGCTCATATGGCCGTACATGGTCTCGATGCCGTCCCGATGGTACAGCATCACCGAAATGCCGTAACTGTTGTTCCACCCGGACTGCTCGACCTTGCCATCAGCAGTCGCGCGGATCGCTGTGCCATACGGAGCCGAGATGTCGATGCCGTCGTGATATTCCCCACTGCTGCCACCAAACGGGTTGGAGCGCCAGCCATAGTCAGACGTGATGAGTCCGTACAAGGGCCAGAGCGAAGGAGTCTGCGCGAGCATGCCGTTGTACTTGGAGGCTGCGTCCTGCAGAACGAGAAGGTTCTTCTCGCGAGTTTCGGCTTCTTTCTGCACGACAGCAGTCGACGTCGACAGCTGTGTCGCGCCTGCGGCCAAGCCACGGCTGACAGTAAGGGTCGGCGTGGCTGTCGATTTGAGAATGGACGCCAGGGAGACGCTGTTTCCGCCGACGCCAAGCGTCTTGCGGACCTTCGCATCAAGGGTTCCAAGATAGACGAGATACTTCTTGAGTGCAGCCAGTTCCGTGTTGCTCTTGCTGATGGCCTCGTTGGCGGCATCAAGTTGAGTCGCCTGCAGGCGTACGATCTGGTCCAGGCCCATGCCGTTGTACTGGGCGACGGCATTCTTGAGGCGCGTGTTCTGCACGAAGACATAGACGAAGCTTGAGACAAAGAGAACAAACGCAGTGATGACACTGTAGATGGCGAGGCGCGAGACCTTGAAGTGGTGTGCGCAACCTTCGTACTGTGGCACGATAACGACCGAGTAGCAGGTGCGCTTGCTCTTCTTCTCGACTATTGCCTTTTTCGCCATCATCGCCTCACTTGCCAAGGATTGCGCCCCAGCAGGTAACGTTTACCCACGGGTGACGCACATAAATATACAGTATAGGAACACAGAACAAAATACAACCCCGTGTCAAGACCGCGCGCGTCTGCTCAGCAATTCCTGCTCTTCGCGACTCAGCGCCGTGTCACTCTTCCAATTCTCAATCCGTTTCACATAGACCTTGCTGCCCTGGGTACTGGTAAGTGACGTCAGGATGATCCCTGATCCATTACGGCTGAGCATGAGCAGCGAGAAACTAAACTTCCCCGCCTGTCCCGCAAATGCGTCATAGTGATCAATCTCCACAGAGTCGAAGAAGCCGTGGCTCGTTTGCTCGAGATCCGCCCAGGCGGCCCGCAGCTCATTCTGCGTGGCGGTCTGCTGGTCAAAGGAACGGGTCAGCGTGTCGATGCGTGCGTAGAAGGATGGGTCCGCAGCCTCGCCAAACACCATCGTCAGACGCGTACGCTGCTGCTTCCACTGGACGAGAAGAACGACCCCGATGACCAGGATTGCAATGACTACCACGCCAAAGACCAACCGGGCCCAGACCGTGTTCAGTACTGTATCGACAGACTGCAGAACCTGTTCCATGTGATTGCCTCGCTGTAGATGACTCTGATACATACAGGTGCAAGTATACTCAGCACACGTTGGTGCGCAAGACGAATCGCGGGACACTCTCTCCCTCTCCGTCGTTCCCGCGAAGGCGGGAACCCACCGGCGTGCAACGGACTGGATGCCCGCCTGCGCGGGCAAGACGAATCGGAATCCATTCCTTTCTGTCCACAAATGCAAAAGCCCCGTCTTTTCGGCGGGGCCTGTTCGGACTGTGGTTCTTCTACGGCTTCGGGTACACGATGGTGACCGTCTTCAGAGCACCGTTCCATTGCACGGAGCCTCCAAGTGCCTCTATGACAAACCGGAAGGGTACCATCGTCGTTCCGTTCAGGATGACAGGGACGACCTTCGCATCCGCCGCGTCTATCGGGACAGTCTTGCCGTCGACGACTGCCATAGGTTTATTGACAGTGAGCACGACCTTGTGCGCCCCAAGGGTCAGCGTAACTTGTTGGGTTTTCGCATTCCATACAACTTGGCCGCCAAGAGCCTGCACAATGCTGCGAACAGGAACAAGTGTACGACCAAGGCGTATGACTGGTACAACCCGTGGGTTGATGTCTATGGCCGACGTTGTCCCATTGACAGTTATCGCCGGGCTCCCGATGGTCATCGAGATGGTCGTTTTTGACCCCTGAGGCTCGTATAGGACAATGACAGACGCCGTGCGCTGATTGCCGACCGCATCGGTAGCCGTGACCGCAATACCATTCTGCCCCAGCTTCAGAGAGACAGACTGCTCAAATGAGCCGTCCGGAGCCGTCACGATAGTCGTAGTGCCGTTGAACACGACCGTCGCGTCCTCTTCTGCCTGCCCCTTGACGACAATGGTGGGCGTCGTAACGACCTGCCAATTCTTGTGTGATGTAATGGATACAGCAGGCGGAGTTGTATCAAGAACGATCCTGACCGTCGTGAGCCGAGTATTGCCAGCTTTGGTGCGCGTCAGGACGGTGATGTCGTTGGCGCCTTCCATCAGGAGCAGCCGGCTGGTGAATGCCTGTAGCGTCGTAATGGTGACCGGCTGGCCGCCGATCTCCACGGCCGCTATTCCGGACGCGGACGATGCAACGGTGCCCTGCAGGGTCATTGTGCTTTCGCTGGTCAGGATTGCACCGTCCCCTTCACTGAACGTCACGGCGGGCGCAGACAGTTCGACCTTGACTTCCGTCGTGTGCACTTCTTCCTCGAGACCAGCTGTTTCATTCTTGCTCATGTACCGCAGCGTGTGCGCCCCGTCAGGCATCTGGAACGGCTGAGCATACTGCGCCAGCGGCGCGGCGTCGATGGCATACCACGTGGACAGGGTGCCCTCCTTGTTCGACTGCGCGTTCAGCGCAACCGTCGGCGTATGCAGGTACCACATGTCCTCACCCTCGGGTGCGGGCGGCGTGATCGCCATGGCAGTTGCCACGGCAGGCACATCCTCGATGATGTATGGGTCCGATCGAACGTCACCGACTTCGGCTGACGTATGGGCAAACAGCGTGTACTCCCCTCGCTTGTCTGGGTTCACCAGCCCGAAGGAAGATGGCAGTGTTATGCTCAGAAGGTCCACTGCGTTCACGGCAACAGGAACGGTAATTGTAACGCTTCGGGTCAGGGGATTCGTCTCGACGTGCTGGGCCGCTACCCCGTTGACGCTGACGCTCGATGGCCCTTCCGCCGAGGCTGGAACAACCGTGCCTTCAGGGAACGTCAACGTCACGGTCCCACGTCCGGCAGCCAGGGCTCCACCATAGCCTGTGACAAGGTTGACGAGGTATGCGCTGTTTTTGCCGACGATGCTGGAGTCGGTGAGGTGGACCACTGCGTCCGAAACGCGGCTGGCGCCGATACCGAACGGAGCAGAGTCGACGCGCTTCGGCTCCTTCGACGTTGATAGGCCAAGAACGTATGTGCCGCCGGTCGTTGAATTGCGAACCCCAGCGGACGGGTCGATGACCAATGTCACCTGCTCCCCGCTCTTCAGCGCCCTCGGGACGTAGACCTGGACGATGCGGGTGGTCGCGTTGCCAATCGATGGCAGAATCGGGTAGACGCCATTGACCGTGACCGTGGTCTGCAGAATGCGAGGATTGCATGTCGTACATGGCAGGTACGTTCCTGTCGGGAAGTAGAGCCATATTTCGTCGCCGTTAGCGAGAGCCGCGCCGAGCGTGAACTCCACCGTGTACTTCGCGCGCTCACCCACCGTATTGGGGGTCACCGTCACGCTTGGGACAGAAAGCGCCCTCGCAGACGGTACGCTATGCGCAGGAGCGAAACCAGCGAGAAGCGCCAGTGCCACTGCGAACGTCAGGACTTTCCTAAGCATATGCTTCGTCATCTGTTACCTCCTCGGTAAATCGTGTGTTTTCGTTTCGACATCCCGCGGCATTCCAGACATCGACGCCATTTGGTCGATCCTTACTGAGCGAGGACCATGGTCACGGTCTGCAGGACTCCGTTCCAGACCACCGTCGCTCCCAGCGACTCGCTGACAAACCGCAACGGAACAAGCGTGCGGCTCTGTGACAACATCGGGGCGGCAGTCAATGAGACAACCTCGGTGTCAACAAGTGCCATCAGAGAGCCTATCTGCAACTGAATGACACGCTTTCCAGATGTAATAGTGACAATCTGCAGACTTGCATTCCAGTCGACCGTCGCCCCAAGGATCTCTGAGACGAACCGCAGAGGTACCATGGTACTCGACTGACTGATGATGGGAGCGACTCCCATGTCCACAGTCCGATCACCAACAGATGCTGTGGTCTTGCCCACGGTGAGTACGACGTCCGTCATGCGACGATATGTGATCGTCAGCGTCACTTGTGAGCGGTTGCCGACTGTATCTCGAGCCTCCACGACAATCGAGTTGGAGCCTTCCTGCAACAGGACGTCTGCTGTCCATGCGCTTCCATCAAAAGCTGCTGGACTGCTGTTGATATTGACTTCGCCCGGTTCGTCAATCGCGCAGCGCACATGAAGCGTATTCGTCGAGACGGTCGCCTCGGGCGTCGCAGGCGACAGCATCGTGATACGCGGTGCCGTCGTGTCAAACCTGAGCGTCAAGATCGACGTCGTGACATTGCCGGCCAGATCCCGGGCATATGCCCCGAGCATGCCGGCCTGTTGTGCAGCCGGCAGACGGACCATAAAGGAAAGGTCGCTATGAACATCAGCAGGCACGCTGTTGAACTGGAGGACCTCAACGGGTTCGCTGACACGTCCGCTCAGCTCGATGAACCCATCTGTCACGCCATGTACGTCGCCTGCGTTGTCGAGCGTCATCGATGGCTTCACCGTGTCGACCTTGATGTCCTGCTGTGCCGGTTCCCACGTGACGCCGTCAGCATCCACACCGTAGAAGGACAGTGCGTGTATCCCTTCACGAGCCACGATACTGGTGCCGGTGTAGAGGGCAAAGGGCTCGGCATCAAAACGGAACCAGACGAAGCGGCCAACCCCTGGGTCCAGCGCGATGGTGGGAGGAGTGCCGACATACCATCCGTTCTGGCCGTTGGGTTCAGACGGGGTCAGTGTGCAAACAACCGGCATGGCTTGGCGGAACTTGAACGGACCTACAGAGACAACCGTAAGGTCTCGTGACGTTGCGATCTGGAGAGAGACACTGCTGGGGCTCGCCGGGCTTACAAGAGCCGGCTGCTCAGAGACTGCGATCGTGACTGCCGAACCTGCCATAACAGCCACGGGCACAACCATCTGCAGTTGCTGGCCCTGAACCGCATATTGTGTCACAGGGACCCCATTCATGACGATCGAAGCAGGCAGAATGCCCGTACCGACCACAAACGACGGTGCAAACGTGATCGTGATGGTGTCGAGACCGGCCGAGAGCGCTCCTGCCTGACTCGTAACGAACGACAGCCGCAGCGACGGCTTCGCCCCGACGGCAAGCGTCGAGAACACGGCCGCTGCACTACTCACGGAAGGCGGCAGGACCAAGCCGGTTGCCAGCGCGGTCATCGTGTCCTTGGTCGTACGGATCCCGATGGACACCGACCCCTGCTGGAGAGGATTCGTCAGTCCAACCTCCATCGGAAGCGTCAGGGAGACAGACCCCCACGCTGCAACAGAAGCCGGCACGTTGACACTGACAAGTGAGCCGACAATAGCGTATATCGTTGGCTGGTCGTTCAGCGTCGCTGCCCCGGCGGCGACAAGAGACCCTGGTGAAAACGCGGCGGGCAAATCGAGCATGACGTGTGACCCTGCTGCAAGCGTGCCCAGCGCGGAAGTCGTGAACGACACGGTCAGTGCAGTGCGTGCGCCGGCGCTTGGATCGGAAAGTGTGAGCTTCGTATCGCGAACATTCAACCCACCGATGGCGACTGAATTCGACGCCACCGGCGTGATCTCGATGGAGGATGAGACCGTGCAGGAGACCGACCCTTCGTGGATGGGGTTCACCAAGCCATAGTCGGCGCTGAACGAGACAGTCACCAGTTGCCCGGGGACAATGGCGACCGGCGTGTACAGCAAGAGCGCATTTGACGCTGTGCTGTCGCGGAACACCCTTCCCTTGCATGGCACTCCGTTCATCAGGATGCGCTCGGCTGCGCCGCTCGAAGGCAGCGAAACCTGCCCCTCAAACGCGACCCTGATGTAGTCGACGCCCAGCTCGAGCCTGCCAACAGCGCCAGTCACGAATGATACCTCGTACGAGGCCTTCTGGCCCACGATTGCAGGCGTACATGACAACGTCACATAGTGTACCCTCGATCGAGCGATGGTGTACTGATTCGACGCGAGATACCCCACCTCTACGCCACGCTTCAGCAGCCAGACGAAGGCCGTGTAGCAGGGACGTTCGAGTGCAGGGTTGATGAGACCAGCACTCTCGGTCAGCATGATATCCACCGATGAGGTCAGCATGCCGCTGTGAGGCAACTGAACGGTCAGGGCGACGGACGTGGTCGCCCCATGGCTGTCGACAGGCGCTGGATAGATGGTCCAGCGCGCGGACGGCGCGACTTCGCCATTGATGATGACGCTCCCCACGGGGGGGGTAAGGGGAGGAGAGATGGTCGTGTCCCATTTGAATTCGATGCGGATGGCATCGACGCCAGGAACCTGGTCAGCAGACGCAATCGCTCCCCAGAAATGGTAGGCCGCGGCCTCCCCGGCGTACTTCGGCGTCGCTTCGACGGTCAGCACGGTGGATCCAAGCGCTGTGCCGGGAATTCTGACAGCAAGGAAGCCAATCATCAGGACCGCTATCGTGATGGACCGCAACCGCCGTCGTGTCATCATTGCTCAACTCCCTGGGAAGAAGATCGAAACAGTCTTCGTTGTCCCGTCCCAGACGACGCGAGCACCCAGGACTTCTGAGACAAACCGAATCGGGACCATGGTCGTGTCTGCCTGCAGGAATGGCGCCAGATTGAGCGCGACAGTCTTGCCGCTCACCACAGCCGTCTTGTTGTTGATCTGGAGCTGGATCGTATGCCCTCCCAGCGAGATCTCGATCAGCTGGAAGATGCTGTCCCATTGTACAGACGCGCCAAACGCCTCGCTGACGAACCGAAGTGGAACGAACGTCGTCCCACTCCTGATGACTGGCGCCACCGGAAGGGTCAGCGTATCAGACCCCGCCATAGCGGTTGTACTGCCAATCTTCATGCGGATGAGGCGGTTTGAGGAGTACGTTACTGAAAGCCCCTTGGTGACAGTATTGCCAGCCGCGTCGCGCGCGACGATAGTAATCAGGTTGGAACCTTCCACGAGTTGAGCGATACTTGCACTGAACCTTCCGTCAGCCTGCACGACGGCCTCGTGCCCGTTGACGGTCACGCTGGCGCCGGCCTCGGCGGTCCCTTCCACAACAAGCGGCCTCGTGTAGACAGATTGGAAGGGTGAGGGAGATGTGATCGACAGTGCCGGCGGCATCGCGTCGACAGTGAGCGTGAGTGTCGATCGTGTGATGTTGCCAGCTGGATCAACCGCCTGCACCACCAACTGTGACTGGCCGTCGACCCCTGCCGTGACGGCAAACCCGCCCGCCACGTCCACCTCAGCAGCAGTCCCATTCACGGTGACAGTGGCACCGGGATCAGTTGTCCCGCGCACAGCCACCTCGTCTGCTCCAGCCACGGTCGCTCCGTCCTGCGGAGCGGTCACGACAAGCAAGGGAGGCACGGTATCGACAGCGACCGTCAGCACTTTCTGCTGGCTCTGCTGTCCCTGATGATCCAGGGCGTAGTACGCCAACATGTGCGTGCCATCCGGGATGGTCACAGCCTGTCCCATCCACCGCGTCGAGGCCCCGCCATCCAGCTGGAAGTAGATGAACGGCGATGCATCGCTGGAGCTCGTCACCTGGAACGTCACGGAAGGGCGCATCTGGTACCACTGGTGTTGCCCGTCGGGGACTGGTGGCTCAATCAGCGCCTGCACGACTGGCGGGTCAGTGATGTCCACGGGCAGCGACTCGACCCAGGCGACCTCACGTGTTGTCGAGACCTTGAGCGTCACCGAACCGCCTGCGCTGGGATTGTGCAGTCCGGCGCCTGTGCCGAACACCAGGGACACCTGGCTGCCTGACGCCACACTGACCGGCGTCACGACAACGACGGCCGAGCCGCCGATGATGGGGTCCGCTTGAACGGGTGTCCCGTTGACCGTCACCGTGCCGGCCAGGACAACTGTCGGAATCATGATGCGCTCCGGGAATTGCACGGAGATGCGGTCGACGCCCGCCTCCAATTTGCCCCCCGTTCCCGTCGCAAACGTGACGGTGTACGTGGCAGGAGCCCCCGCCCCCCGGTCCGAAAGCGCAACAACCGGGCGGCCGATCTGAGACGCTATGATGGTAACTGACACCAACGCAGGGTCGGTGTCGGCAGATGTGCTAATCTGAATGGGATACGCTCCTGCCACGTCCGGGTTTCGAATACCGGCATTCAAAGGAATGGTGACCACAACCTGCGCCATCGGAGAGATGTCGACTGGCACAGGAATCTCAAGCCGCCGGTTCGGCCCAAGGTGGACGCCCGAGACGGCACGCCCCGCAATCTTGATGATACCGTCCGCAATGGACGTGGGCACGGTAGACTCGGCCGGGAACTGCACGTAGACACGATCTGTGCCATACAGCAGCGTTCCCACGGGCGAGGTCGTGAATGCCACCTGCGCGGCAACGGCTGCTCCCTGCTGAACTGGGCTGCACGCGATGGATGGTGCAATCACCGTTGTCCCCGTCACTGTATACTGGTCCGAGAGCACAAACGACGTGTCTGTGCTGGTGGCAAGCTGAAGCGCATAGTTGCCCGAGGCCTCTGGCAGCAAAACTCCGGCGCGCGGCAGGAACGTCAGTGTACAGAACTGCCCGCCTGCGACGAACCCGACCGCGTCAGGCAAGTATGCCCGGACATGCAGACCGTCGACCTGCACTTTGCTGCAATTCTGGTACCGGAGAAGCAACGACGCCGGATCGAGAGTCGAGGGGACCGTGGTCCCATCCGGAAATACGATGTCGATGAAGTCTTCCTTTGCAGACATCAGCCCGCCACCGCTGGTGGTCTGAAATGTGAGGTCGTACTGTGCTGCCTTGCCTGCGGCTGACGTCGTGGCAAGGACCACGGAGAGCCCCGCGACGGAGTGGCCGTTTCCGCCGGATTGCTGTACGGCAAGGTTGCACCGTATGGGATTCGGCTCAATATCTGTCCACAGATACACAGAGTAGATGCCGGACAGCGAAGGCAAGCGGATGCCGGCCGTTTCGAGAATCGATATCTGTACCAGCTCCCACCTCTGGAGGCTGGGGTTGCCGACTGAGCCCACAATATCAAAACCCACCGTCGTGCCGTCTGCGGTCTGCTGGACCGTCACCTTCGACGGGGAGAAAACGCCCTTGAGCTGGATGGCAGTCGTGGCAATGCTCGATGGAACACTGAAGGAAACGGGGAAGCGCATGTACACGAAGTGTCCTGCATTGGCCGCCACGGCCTGCTGCACATTCATGCTCACAGAAAACGCGGCAATGCTGCCAGACGTTGGTGGCGTCGCTATGACGCTGCTAAATACGACATCCGCTCTCGTGATGGGGAGTGCGCTGCCAAGAAACGAACTGAGAACGATACACAAAGACACTGCGAGAAGAAAAAACTTCCGGATTGATGCCAATACTCTGTACCTCCACACTGTGTCGACAAGTCGGTCGGCACTGTATGCAGGAAGTATACGTCGAACGGGCCATGATACAACGACATCTGGAGTGCCTCTGTGACGCATCTGTGAACTACCTGGGTTGCCGGCGTGGAGCTGGGCAACAAAAAGGGCCCCGCTCTCACGAGCGGGGCCCTCTCTAGTACTGTCTCCTATGCCGTATGTGTGTTACGGAACGTAGGTGATGGTGATGGTGCGGAGAGCAGGATCCCAGACGACGTCGCCACCGAAGGACTCGGAGATGACTCTCAGAGGAACCATGGTACGGCCGTTCTTGATGTACGGAGCAGCATCCAGAGAGATGATGGAGCCATCAATGACTGCCGTGGAGTTTCCGATCTGGAGACCAATAGTGTGGTCGCCCAGCGTGATGGTGATGCCCTGAGTTTCGGGAAGCCACTCAACGATGGCGCCGAAGGCCTCAGCGATGAAGCGGATCGGGACGAACGTGCGGTCCTCAATGATTTCCGGGGCAGCGTCGAGAGACGTAGCCCTGCCATTGACAGACACGATGTCAGAACCGATGGTCAAGAGCAGGACTGTCTGGCTCGAGGTCGCCGGTGTGTAGGTGACCTTGACCGTAGCAGTTCCCTTGTTGCCAGCAGCATCGTAGGCAACCACAGTGATGGTGTTCACACCCTGGACAAGCTTCACATTGGTCATGAAGGAGCCATCGGGAAGGACATCAACCTTGTTGAAGCCGACGAACAGCTGGGAGACGCCAACGTTGTCGGTGACGCTGCCCGTGAGGGCAAGGACATCGGTGGAAACGGTGGAACCGTCAATACCAGCGGTGATCATGACAACAGGAGCCGTGGTGTCAACAACAGGTGCCGAGTACTTGGCCGTGATGGTGGCGCCAAGTGTTGCATACTTCGTGGTCCAGACCGCAGGGATGGTTGCGCAGATTGTGGTACCTGCAGTCACCTTGTACTGGCCTGAGAACGGAGGAACAAATGCCCAATCGGCTTCGCCCATGGGGTCCTTGCCAGTCTGAACGCTACCAGCAGTCCAGTAGTACCCGGACGCGCTGGTGGATGGGGTCATGTTGCCAGAGATGCTGACCGTGATGCCAGGGGCACCATGGCCGTGTGCATCCTTGACGGCAAAGGTTACGTGCGTCGCGGATGCGGGGATCGTGAACGGAACAGTCGCGGGGTTAACCGTGACGGTCGGATCAGTCACCGTGAAGTCTGAGACCTTCAAGAAGGCGCAGGTAGTAACCATGTACAGACGAACCGTGCCAGCGCCTTCCAGGCAAGGGTTGTCATACGCGGAAATCGTCAGCGCGTTGCCGCCGGCGCAGCCGATGCAGCCAGTAGGAGAACTCAGACAAACGAGCGCAGTATGCAGCCCACAGCTGTCAGAAAGACCGGAAGCAGTGAGGTTCCACGTGCTGTCCGTGCTGAAGTCATGCGTAACATCAGTGCGCGGGTCGGTCGCCGTGACATAGACCGTTTCGCCAAACCCGGCAGTCAGGATGTGGTCGTTGTCGAGTTGGGTGCCGTCAAGCAGCCCAATCTTGACGCTAAACACGGGCATGACAACTTCGATGTCGACAGCAAGTTCTTCGAGCTGCTTGCAGTCAGCAGTCTTGCCGCTGTACGTAGAGATCTCAATCGTGCCAGCCGCCGTCATACAGAATGAGGAGAACCGGTAGCCGGTGTCAATCTTCGACACGGTCGGGTAAGGGATTCCCAAGTCGGCGAAGTCGGTGAAGGTGTCATCACCTGCAGCCTTGAAGGAGAACGACCAGTTCGCGGTCGGATCATCCCACGTGCTGCTGGTTTCCCCAGAGAACAATGGGTCGGTGATTTCGACAGTCGCAGGAACGCCAGCCAGAATCTGAGTCGGGTCAACACCGCCTGACTCGTAGATGGTGACAGTTGCGGTCTTGGTAACGGTGACGGGGTTGATGTGGATCGGGGTGGCTGTCTCGCTGATGAAGGGGAAGGTCGGGCACGTCACACCGCACTGGTCATAGCCGCGCTGTTCGCCAAAGACCTCTACCACGAGGTGCCAGCTGCAATCCGTGCCAGTTGGATAGTTGAACTTTACGCCCTTGAAGGTCAGCGTCGTGCAGTTGTCCACTGCGACGATGCCGGCGGTCGTCAGCTGGAACGTGACAGAGCCGTCAGCACTCTTCCCAGTAGGAACAGGGCAACCCGCCGCGGTGGCGCCATAGGCTGCCATCGACTCGGGGATGCCATTATACCACAGCTCGCCAACCGTCGTAGCCGAACCGCCACCGTATGTATCGACGGTGAAAGCGTCCGTAAGGATTGCGCCGGTAGCATTGGTCATGTACACGCGCACAATCTTGCTGTTGCAGCCGCAGAACAAGTCGGCGGGAGCACCAGTCGGGTCAACGCTGATAACAAGGTCGCCCTTGCTGCCAACGGTAATGTTGGAGGCGTCGGTCTGGGCACCGCCAGTCAGCTGAACGCTGGTGGTCGTGCACGAGTTGACCTCACAGACCGTAAACGTCTTGGTGAACGCCTTGCAGCAGGCATTGTCGGCACTCAGCGGATAGGCTGGATCCTGACGCTGCCACATGGTGGTGTCGAGGGTGGCGCCGATGGCTCCCGCCTTGGTGATGCGGAAGTGATACCACACGCCAGGCTGGTAGTTCCCACTTGCATCGGTGGCGCCTGATATGTAGGACAGGGGACCCGTGAAGGTGACGGTCTTGCCGTACACGGAATAGTCGAGCACTGGGATAGGAGCCCAGTAGCCGGCCTTGAGCCAGATGCCGCTGCCAATAGTGCAGGGCAGGTTGTCATAGATATTTCGTCCCAGCGTGTTGCTCCAGACAGGGATCGTTGTATTGTCCAACTTCACCTGGAGGTAGGGGTTCCATGCGCTCAGCTCGCGGAGGTCCACGACGATCTTGTTCGAGGTGAACGGCTGGCCGTAGAGCGTCGACGTGAAGTAGAAGCGCAGGTCGGTACCCGTATAGCTGGTCGTGTTGATGTCGAACTTGTAGTACCCCGCATCGATCTCGGTGGCCGCGAAGTTCGGGTCATTGACCAAGACCGTCGTGAGGTCATTGTCCGTAACAACCGCACCAGACGTGTTCTCTACGTACCACTTGGCGCCGGTCACAGGCTTGCCGAATGCATCGGTCAAGGAGATGACGATGCTCTGGCCGGCCGTGCCCTTGTAGAGGTACACGGGGCTGGTGAACAGGGCTGCCTTCATCGCGAAGGCGGTCGGGATGGTGCTGATCGTCTTGTAGATCATGGCATCATGATCCAGAACGAAGTTGGACGCGTTGGTCCCAGTGGTAATGATGCCGTGGGAGTAGTTCATCGTGTTTCCCAACGCAGGATCGTTGGCCGTGTCATAGTACCCGTCCATGATGAAGACGCGGTACAGTCCGGGGTTCGCCCCGCCCAGGAAGGTCATGGCAAACTGACCCGAGGAAACGGGTGAGATGCTGTAATAGGAAGCAAGCTTGCCGGCGGCCGAGGAACCCGGATACGTGACGCCCACAAACACGGGCACATCAACGGTCTGGCCGTTGCCGCGGGTGACGTAGCCGCTGATCTTCTGCAGCTGAGGGCATGGGGTGATGGTGTCCAGTACCCAGGCCACGTTGTACTTGATGTAAAGGTTAGGGACTAAGTCATTTTCAAGAATGTTGTTGAACATGTCGAAGGCTGCGAACTCGCCACCAAGGCTCTCGACGCGCAGGAAATACGGGCCGTCGTAGTGTACGTTGGCGGTACCGATGGTAAAGGTGCCGAGGCCCGCCGACACGACGCTGAAGTCGATGACCTTGTTCGGGAACTGGACCAGCGAGACCTTCCACGGAGACGTCGGAATGGTGTCGACGCCACCGATGGTCAGCTTGCCGGTGATGATGTCGCCCATGTTATACACATAGTCGCCATCGTTCAGGTTGAACTTGACTCCCTCCGTGGTCAGCGTGGGGTTGGGGTTGAAGTAGCCCTGGGTAATGCCCGCGACGGAGTCCATAAGCTTCGTGCCCGTAGCATCAATGATCTTGATGCTTCGGGTACCAACCGGTGGCGGAAGAGCCGTCACGTTGACGGTGGCGAAGCCAGAGATGAGGCCGAGGCTCGCGGTGACACCGAAGCTGCCGATTGCCGTGCCCAGGAACAGGCCGGCAGGAGCGTTGGCGCTCCAAGTGACAGAGCTGGTGATGTTAGCAGTGGTCGCGTTGCTGTACGTTCCAGTCGCCACAAACTGCTGCGTGTTGCCGACCTGGATGTTGGCGGGGTTCGGCGTCACGGCGATGGATACTAACGTGGCGATAGGAGGCACAGTCACGTTGACCGTGGCGGCGGGGCTGGTGATGGCGCCAAGGCTCGCAGTAACAGCGAAGCTGCCGGCTGCCGTGCCCGTGAACAGGCCGGCAGGAGCGTTGGCGCTCCAAGTGACGGAGCCAGTGATGTTCGCAGTAGACGCATCACTGTACGTGCCGGTTGCCACGAACTGCTGCGTTCCACCAACGAAGATGTTGGCAGGATTCGGGGTAACGGCGATGGATACTAGCGTAACCGCAGGAACGATCCGATTCCACGTGAAGGTCATGGTCGTCGAGGTGGGCGGAATTGCACCGAGCAGCTCGGCCTTGACTTCCACGGCGGCAGACGTCCCATCGGCAATCCCGAGAGAAGCAGCCGTCACCGCAGTGGAGGTAAACGCGGTGTCAGCGACCGGGATGAGCATGGGCGACGCTGTGGGGTTGACGGTCGTCAAGTTGCCCAGGTTCTTGACCGTGATCACAAGGGCACTGCCGCCTGGGGGTGTCCCAAAGGCGTGGCCGGCAACGGTGATGCTGGTACCCGTTTCAGTGGCGGCGGGCGACGTGATCGTAATGCCAGGCAGCGTAAGGGCCCTAACTACGCCACCGAGCGAGCTGAACATGAGCGCTGCCACAATGAGCAGTGCGAAGAACTTCTTGAGGTTTGACATAGTGTGTATTACTCCTTTCACCGTAGTCACAACAGACTAGGGCTTGATGAACACGATGCTCGCCGCGGTCTTGACTTCAACCCAGTATCCAATACCAGGCTGAATCAAGTCGGTGGCTGCATCGAAGGCCTTCCATGACCCGTCATAGTAGAAGATGTTGCCGACGAAGGTGCTGGCAACAGCGTCCTTGAGGAGCATAGGAGGATTCACGCCGACGATGACACGAACCGTGTCGCCGCCAACGCTATAGGGGCTTCCAATGAGGACCCAGCCCGAGGCATAGTTCGTAAGCTGAGGAGAGGCAACTTCGTAGCCGTAGATCGTTGCCGTTCCAGCAGCCTTCATGTTCAGCCAGTAGCCCTGGCCAGCTTCAAATCCGGCCGGGATGAACCATCCGGTCGTCTGGGAGTACCCGTAGATCTCGCCCGTGAAGTTGATGTCTCCGGCAAGTCCGCTGAGCGTCGTCGAGTCCAGAGGGACCGTGACGAGGTTCCAGCCTTCGATGTAGGAGAGTTGCACCATCTTGAGGAGAGGATCAACAGGAACCACGTAGGTAACGGTGATGCTGGTCGTTGCCATGTTGCCGGCAGCGTCGAACGCCTTGTACGTGAACGTGTTGGCGCCTACAGCAAGCGTGACAGGATATTCAAACCAGCCACCCAGCACGGGGTCAAACTCGACCCTGGTCGTCCCGACGTAGAACGAGGTGACGCCAACGTTGTCGGTGACCGTGCCAGTCAGTGTGAAGTGCGGGTCATAGACGATTGCGCCGTCCTGACCAGGGGTAGGAGTGATGACAGGAGGAGTGATATCGGCAGGAGGCACGATGTCGACCTGCTTGAACGTAAGGTCGGCAAACTCGATGCAGAACGCAGGGATAGGCGCAAGAGGCATGGCAAACTCGTCCCACGTCCGCCAGTAGGCATCGACGAAGTTCGAGTCCCAGCTGTCCAGGATTTGCCATGTGGTGTAATCGTTTGCCCAACCGACAGCAAAGAGGTTGCTGAAGCCGTACTCGTCCCTGCCTTCGGCAGTGACACGGATGCTCGTCTTGCCCGAGGCCTCACACTGAAGGTTCCAGGTGAAGGGGACGACAAGCGGATCCATGCCAGTGTGGTTGCCAGGAAGAGTACCGATGTACTTCGGATTGGAACTTCCAACAGCCTGAGCGACATCACCGTAGAGGGTGCTGAGGTTCAGATAGACGCTGGTGGCATCAGCGCCGCCGATGTTTGTGACGGTGCCGGTGATGGTGAAGTCGGTGCCAGCCGTGACATCAGGGATCGGGTCGAGAGTGACCACGAGATGGGCGGCAGGGTAGTTGTACAGTCTCAGGTAACTGATGCCCCAATT
>Ga0209746_1000655_pt1 | contig 17524 bp, 16 predicted proteins | sample BarGraNGADG00211_3_FD_184496 | JGI IMG/M metagenome (GOLD analysis project Ga0209746, IMG submission 184496) | Arctic peat soil microbial communities from Barrow, Alaska - Barrow Graham LP Ref core NGADG0011-211 (SPAdes) (version 2) | ecosystem: Environmental > Terrestrial > Soil > Wetlands >... | reverse complement strand
TTTGATGCGTGATTCGTAGCTGCCCACGGCCTGATTAAACGCCCGGTTCGCCGTGTCCAATCCACCCCGGATTTTTTCCAGATGCTCGGTGAACGTGACCACGCGCACAAACAGTTCCTGCGCCGCCTCGGAAATTTTCTGCGCGTTCTCCGTCTGCGCGTGCTGCTGCCAGCTCACGCTCACCGAACGCAGCAGCGCGATGAGCGATGCCGGCGTCGCGAGCAAAATCCGTTTCTCCGCCGCCCACACGATCAAATCGTGGTCGCCTTCCAGCGCCGCGCTGAACAGCGATTCCGCCGGCACGAACAGCACGACGTAATCCAGCGCGTTCGGAAACTGATGCGGATAATCGCGGTCGGCCAGCGCCTTGATGGTGCCTTTCAATTTCGCCGCGTGCGCCGCGAGCGCCTCGGCGCGTTTCACCGGCTCCGCTGATTCCAGCGCGGTGAGAAAATCAAAGTCCGGCACCTTCGCGTCCACGATGATGAAGCGGTCGCCCGGCAGCTTAACAATTAGATCCTGTCGGTTTTCGCCCGACGTTGTTTGCTCCGTAAAATCGCAATGCGCGCTCATGCCGGCCGCCTCGACGACGCGTCGCAGTGTTTCCTCGCCCCACTTGCCGCGCGCCTGGTTCGAGTGCAGCACCAGCCGGAACTGCTGCGTCTCCTGCGCGAGCGTCGTGCTTTGCTGCGAGAGCAGTTCCAACTGCTTCTTCACCTCGCCGAGCGTCGAGGACTGCGCCGCACTGCTCGACTGCAAATTCTTCTGATACGTTTCAAGCTGTTGCTTGAGCGGCTCGACCAATCCTTTGATTGCCTCCTGCCGCTGCGCGAGATCGCCCTTGGCCGTCTCCTGAAATTTGCCGAACGATTGTTCCGCCAGCCGCAAAAATTCCGGCGCGGATTGTTTCAGCGCATCGGCGCTCAATGCCTTGAACGTGTCGCGCAAGTCGGCCAGCGCCTTTTCCTGTGCGGCCTTGGCGTCGCGCAAGGTCTGTTCGTGAAGCTGCTTTTGTTCGGCGAGAATTTTCTCCGCCGCCGCTTGATTCGCCTGCGCCGTGGCGAGTGAGGTCTTGTTCTGAGAAAGTTGTTCGCGCGTCTGGGAAAGTTCCAATTCGCGCTGCGTGAGTTGCTGGCGTAATTCATTTTCCAAACGCGAATCCGTCGGAGCCGCCGCCCGTCCGCGACCGAGCAGCCAGCCGATGAACAAACCCAGCCCGCCACCGAGGGCGAGGCCGATCAATAAATAAACTCCGGCAGGCATGGTTGTATTTTTTGTAGCTGCGTCTCGGCAGAGCGCAACCAATTCTTTTATTCAGCGGCGCTCTGCCGAGACGCCGCTACGCCGATTAGAAATGCGCGATGACTTCAATCTCCACGCTCGCGCCTTTGGGCAGGCCGGCGACTTGAATCGTCGAGCGCGCGGGGAAATTTTCCGTGAAATACTTCGCGTAAATTTCATTCATCCCGGCGAAGTTTGCGAGGTCGGTCAGAAACACCGTGCTTTTCACAACATTGGCAAAGGTAAGTTTCTGGTCGTCCAAAATCGCCTTCACGTTTTTCAACACGCGCTCGGTCTGAACTTTAATGTCGCCGGCAATCAAGCTGCCATCGGCGGGGTTGATGGGGATCTGGCCGGCGCAGAACAGCAGGTCGCCGACGCGCACGGCGTGATTATACGGGCCGACGGCCGTGGGTGATTTCGCGGGTTTGATGATGGTTTTAGTGGCCATAAATTTTAGAAATAACGCGGCAAGTGTGTCGTTTTTGTATGGCAGCGTCAAGGTGCGGCGGTTTGCTTTTCATTCGCCCGCCGTTCGCGCGGCTGTTATTCTACACGGCCAAACGAAATGTCTGCTCATCATCACAACGACCATAACGGCGCGAAAAAAAATGGTTCGCTGGCCGCGCAGTTGAAGGCCGCGACCGAACTGCTCGAAAAAGCGGCGGCGAACCGCGCGGTGCTGGCGGAACTTTCGGTCGAGGAATGCACGCGGCTGCTCACGGCGGCGCGGGAAATTTTTTGTCCCGACGTGACCGAACGGCGGCGGCTGGTGAAGGCCAAGGCGCGGTTGCGCAAGGCTGACAAGTTGCACCGCGACCAGTCCAAGCTGAATGAAACCGGCATACGCAAACTGCGTCGCGAAAAAGTTTTCACCACGCCGAATGTTTTTCCGCCGCAGAATTTCCAGCAGCAGGAAATCACGGACAACCCGGAATTCCGCGAAGTCGTCGAGCCGCAGAACTGCTACATCTGCAAAAAAGATTATTCCACGATTCATCATTTCTACGACCAGCTTTGTCCGAAGTGCGCGGAGTTGAATTTTTTCAAGCGCACCGAGACGGCGGATTTGCGCGGTCGCGTGGCGTTGCTCACTGGCGGGCGCGTGAAAATCGGTTATCAGGCCGGCATCAAGCTGCTCCGCGCCGGAGCGCAGCTCATCGTTTGCACGCGTTTCCCGCGCGACTCGGCCATGCGTTACGCGGCGGAACCAGACTTCAAGGACTGGGGCCATCGCCTCGAAATTTTCGGCCTCGACCTGCGCCATACGCCCAGCGTGGAGGCGTTCTGCAAACATCTGCTGACGACGCGCTCACGGCTTGATTTCATCATCAACAACGCCTGCCAGACCGTGCGGCGTCCGCCGGATTTTTACGAGCACATGATGGAGCGCGAGAACGGGTCATTGCACGATTTGCCACCGGAGGCAGCGCGTTTGCTTGGCGCTTACGAAGGCTTGCGCGGTTATCATTTGTTGCCGGAAGGTTCGCCAAACCTTCGGAGGGACGAGTCCCAAACTGTTCAGTCAGGGACTCGTGTAACTCGTCCCTCCGACTTGCTCGCCGGCCTCACGCACGCGGCAGAGCTTTCACAGGTGCCGCTGCTGCCCGACGAACTCGAAGCGCAACGCGGCTTGTTCCCCGAAGGCAAGCTCGACCAAGATTTGCAGCAGGTGGATTTGCGCGAGCGCAATTCCTGGCGGCTGCTCATGCACGAAATTCCCGCCGTGGAACTGCTCGAAGTGCAGCTCGTCAACGCCATCGCGCCGTTCATCCTCAACGCGCGGCTCAAGCCGCTCATGCTCCGCACGCCGGAACGCGACAAGCACATCGTCAACGTCTCGGCGGTGGAGGGGCAGTTTTACCGGAAGTTCAAGACCACGCGGCATCCGCACACGAACATGGCCAAAGCCGCGCTGAACATGATGACGCGCACGGCGGCGGCGGATTATCACGCCGACGGCATCCACATGAACGCCGTGGACACCGGCTGGGTGACGGACGAAGACCCGGTGCATATCGCCGCGCGCAAGGTGGCGGAGCATCGCTTCCATCCGCCGCTGGACATCGTGGACGGCGCGGCGCGCATCGTGAACCCGATCATCGCCGGCTTCAACACGGGCGAACATATCTGGGGAAAATTCCTGAAGGATTACCGTGAAACGGATTGGTGACGGAGCGCGCCCGTCCCCGGGCGCAGCAACAAACTTACGACCGATGATTCCCGAAAGTTTCAAGCCGTTCGTAAGTTGAACATTGCTGCGCCCGGGGGACGGGCGCGCTCCGGCGGCGACTCCGGCGGATTTCCGGCTTGTCAGCGGATGATTCGACATGAATCTTCTTGGCCGTGAATCCCAAACGACTTCCAAGTCCGCCGCACAATCCCGGCGTGCGGGATTTGGTGCAGGGCAAACGCGAGTGGTCGCGGTCTCTTACGCAGGAGGACGTTGAACGCGGTTTTCAAGGGTGGCATGAGCGTGGTTATCTGCCTCACCGCGACGAACCGGGCTTGGTCCAATTCGTCACCTTTCGGCTCGCGGATGCGTTTCCGGAAGAATTGCGTTCTGAATGGGAGTCGCTGTTGAAAATCGAGAACGACCGGCAGCGGCGGATTGAGTTGGAGGCTTACTTGGACAAGGGACGGGGAGCTTGTCATCTCAAGCGGCCGGAAATCGCCAGGCTCGTTGAAGAGTCATTTCGTTTCCGGCATGGAGAAGATTATGAATTGCGGGCATGGGTCATCATGCCCAACCATGTTCATCTGCTCTTCAAGGTTTTCGGCGTGCCGATGTCGCAGTTGCTGGATGCTTGGAAAGGATTTACCGCCAAGCAGGCGAACAAGGTCTTGGGGCGTCGCGGTAAATTCTGGCAGGACGGCTACTGGGACACGTTCATGCGGGATGCGGAACATGAACGTCGGTCGCAAAAATACATCGAAGAAAATCCAGTGAAAGCAGGCCTGGTGGCTGCGCGCAAAGAATGGTTTTGGGGCAGCGCGTGTTTCCGGGACGACTACGAACGCCTGTGCCTGCCCGACTGACGGAGTGCGCCCGTCCCCGGGCGCAGCAACGTGAATCCAGCAGGAGGTGCCCGAAATTTACGAGGACGCCCGCAAAAGCAGCAACGGACTTACGACCGATGATTCCCGAAAATTTCAAGCCGCTCGTGAATTGAATGTTGCTGCGCCCGAGGACGGGCGCACTCCGGCGGCAACACCGGCGAACACGTCTGGGGGAAATTTCTGAAGGACTATCGCGAGACGGATTGGTAAAATATTAGAGGATGTTTAGCGAACTGCTAGACAGCCTGCGACATCCATTCAGCAGTGGTAAAGTCTGGCCCTCCGAAAACGTCGACCTCATGGCCGTAAAACAAAGTCCAATTGAAATCTTCTGGAGAGATGAATGCGTCGACGTGGTGGCTAACCTCCGTTAAATCCGGAAGCGTGTCACCTTGGCATCGGTAGGCGCTACCTACTGCGTTCCATGTTTTGAACGATGGATCGCGGCAGGGAATCAGAAGAAAAGTGCCCTGCAATGCTTTTTAGGCTTCTGCCATCGCTCTTGCACCAGACCGCTTGCGGCAACCGCGCACATTCAGGTCGCCATACGAACCAATCCATTGCTGGATATATCGTCTGTGTTCTTTGGGCTCAAGTTCTGCCCACACAAGACGACAACGTTCCAGTTCCACCAATAGTTGTTCACTTGGAAATTGCATTTTCGATTGTTGTCGAGCGTGTAAGTAGGCCACCAGATTTGCAACCTAATTGGTTCATGGCTTCGACGGTATTCTGGACGCAAGTTGCTGTCCAGCCGACTTTGGAAATTATTCCACTTTCAAAATCTTCGCCGCCTGTTTCGCGCCGCCGAAGGTGAGCTGCGGCTGGTCGCCGGATTTTTTGCCCATGAGCTGTTCGCCCAGCGGCGATTGCGGGGTGATGACGAGGATTTCTTTTTTGTCGTGCAAGACTTCCGTGCCGCCGGCGCGCGGGCCGATGAAGTAAAAGGAATTTTCACCGCCGTGTTCCAATTCCACCAGCGCGCCCACGGCGATGGCGTCGCCGTCCGCGAATTTGCGCACGCCGAGCTTCGCAAACTCGGCGATGGCGGCTTCGAGTTCCACCGCCTGCTTGGACTGGCCGCGCGCGAGATAGGAGGCTTCGAGACCGCGCGTGTCGTATTTGCTCTCGGCCTTGCTTTGCTCGTGCGTGGCCTCGGTGCGCGAGGCGTGCGCGGCGCGAAAATAAACTTCCAGCTCGCTGACGAGCTTCTCGGTGATCTTCTTGATGAGGGCGCGTTTGTTCACAAATACTTCGCGATAATCGGCTTCAATTCGGCGATGGTTTTCTTCGGCCAGAATTTGCGGTCGGTCATGATGGCATTCTTCAACGCGTCATGGCACGGCCAGTTCGGTTCGGCGGGAATCTGCGGAATCACTTTGGCGACGATGGCTTTGGCAGTCGCAGCATTTTTCATCAGGTTGGCGATGACCATTTCCACGGTGACGTGCGCCTCGTCCACTTTCCAGCAATCGTAGTCGGTGATCATGGCCATTGTCGCGTAGGCGATCTCGGCTTCGCGTGCGCACCTAGCCTCGCCAAGATTCGTCATGCCGATGACATCGTAGCCAAGCTTGTGATTCGTCGTGGATTCGGCGCGGGTGCTGAACGCCGGGCCTTCCATGTTCACATAAATGCCGCCGTCGTGGACGCGCGCTTTCAAACTGAGCGCGGTTTTCAAAAGCAACTGGCGCAACTCTTCGCAAACCGGATCGGCAAAGGCGATGTGCCCGACGATGCCGCGTCCGAAAAAGGTGTGCTCGAAATCGCGCTTGGTGCGGTCGAGAAACTGGTCGGGCAAAACGATGTCGCATGGACGATATTTTTTCTGGAGCGAGCCGACGGCGCTGACGCTGATGATCCACGCGACGCCAAGTTTTTTCATCGCCCAGAGGTTCGCGCGATGGTTGAGTTCACTTGGCAAAATGCGGTGGCCGCGCGCGTGGCGCGGGAGAAAAACGACTTCGCGCCTGGCGAGCGTGCCGGTGAGCAATTCATCCGACGGCGCACCGAACGGCGTTTTGACCTTCACCCATTTCTGATTGGTAAAACCCTCGATGTGATACAGGCCGCTGCCGCCGATGATGCCGATTTTGTATTTTGACATGGGAAATTTTTAACCGCGAAAGACGCGAAAGACACGAAAAATAAAAACCATACCGGGAGAAATTTCAACCGGACGCGACCTTCATGCCGCTGGTTGCCGCCGTTGCCTTTTGCGTTGAAGCGGGCTGAAGCCCGCGTTCCGCGCCCATTTTCTCGGCTGGCGTTTGCGGAAATTTGGATTATTCTGCGCGCATGGAACTTTTCAAAAAAATCCTCAAGACGGCCGTTGACGGCGTCGCGTCGGACATTCATCTCAAGGTCGGCACGCCGGTCGTTTTCCGCATCAACCGCGAATTGGTTTCCATCGAATGTCCGGTGCCGACGTTGGAGTGGATGAATAAGATTGTGCAGACGGTTACCCCGCCGCATCTGGTGAAACGGCTGGACGAAGACCGCGAAGTGGATTTTTCCTATTACATTCCAGAAGTAGGCCGCTTCCGCACGAATGTTTTCCAGCAGCGCGGCCAATGGGCATTGGCCATGCGCCATGTGAAATCCAACGTGCCGAGCTTTGAGGAACTCGGCTTGCTGGAGCAGATTAAATCCATCGCCGAATCGCCGCGCGGCATCGTGCTGCTGGCCGGCTCGACCGGCTGCGGCAAATCCACAACGCTCGCGGCGATGATCGAGCACATCAACGGCAATTTCAAAAAACACATCATCACGCTCGAAGATCCGATTGAATTTGTTTTTGAAGACAACCAATCCGTCATCGAGCAGCGCGAAGTTGGCCTGGATACGCTGTCGTTCCATCACGCGCTCAAATACGTTCTCCGCCAGGATCCGGACATCATCATGCTCGGCGAAATGCGCGACGACATCAGTTTCTCGGCCGCGATGAGCGCGGCGGACACGGGACATCTGGTTTTGTCCACGCTGCATACGACGACGGCGGCGCAATCCATCACGCGCATCCTGGATTTCTTCAAGGCGGACGAGCGTGAACAGGTTCGCCGCCAGCTCGCCGGCACGTTGCGCGCGGTGGTCTGCCAGCGCATGGTCCCGACGGTTGACAATAAAATGACGCCCGCGCTGGAAATCATGATCAACTCCCCGCTCATCAAAAAAATGCTCGAAGAAAACCGGATCGAGAAACTTACCGCCGCCATCGAAACCAGTGCGGACGATGGCATGCTCACGTTCAACCAGTCGCTGTTCAATCTGGTCAAAGCCGGTCGCGTTTCTGAAAAAGAAGCGATGGCCAAGGCGAGCAATCCGCAGGCGTTGGAGATGAATTTCAAAGGCATCTTCCTCAACGAAGGCGGTCGGATTGTCGGTTAATTTGAAAAAGATTTGGTTTTCATTAAAAAATACTCATTGACTTAAATACGACTAAAAGTATCGTTTATTCGTCATGTGGGTTTCAAAGAAAACTGATTACGCATTGCGGGCGTTATTCACGCTCGTGGATAATTTTGGCGGCATGCCGATTCCCATCCGCGAACTCGCCCGGCGCAATGATGTTCCCAAGCGTTTTCTCGAACAAATCATGCTCGATTGCAAAACGCAAGGCTGGGTGAACAGCACTGCGGGCGTCCGGGGCGGCTATCTGCTGGCAAAGAATCCGGCCAAAATCACGATGGGCGAGGTGGTGCGCCATTTCGACGGCATTTTAGCGCCGATTGAATGTGTTTCCGTCGCGGGCTACAAACGCTGTTCGCAGGAACCCGTGTGCCGCTTCCGCCGTGTTTTTCTGGACGTGCGGAATTATGTGGCCGGCGTCATGGATCGCTCAACCTTGGCCGACGTGGCCAAAATTTCACCGGTGTCCAGACAGGAAGTTTCGAGCAGTTTTTCCGGCGGAGACGGCATCTAAAATTATTTTTCAAATAACAGTTGACTTATTTCGCCGTCTGCCGATAATAACGACATATTAAGTCGTTATTAAAACGGCAACCAATATTGAAGCTTAAGTTTTGACTGGCCGGATGTCGTGGTTGGTTTAGCCGGCTGGTTGAATTTTTTATTTGGATTAAATGACGACACGAATAGTCGCTATTAAAAATTTTGAGAACATGAATGCGGTTACAATTAAATCCGCTGGCAGCGGCGATGAAAAGGCGGACTGGCTGGAAGTCGTCCGGCGGCAGGTCGGTTCGCTGCGCTACGGCGTGGTGCAAATCGTCGTCCACGATGCGCAGGTGACGCAGATTGAAAAGACCGAGCGCGTGCGGCTGGACAAACCGCAAAAAATTTAAGCCGACCAAGGTGCTGGCGGCCAAACGAAGAAAAAACAAACAGAAAAGCCAAACGGAAAACCGCAAGCAAAAAATGAAAACGAAACTAAAACAATTGATAGTGGCAGCCGTCGCAGGAGCGCAATTCACGCTCCCTGCGTTGGCTGCGGACAGTGCGCCAGCCAATGCCACGCAGGTTCAAATCCCTGCGTATGCCGCCGCCGATCCTAGTGGTAATTCTGCGGAAGCCGCAGAGATCAAGTCCTTGAAACAGCAAGTCGAGGCGCTGGTGCAAAAGGTCAATGCGCTGGAACAGCAGCGCGGGCCGGCGGATCAGGCGGCGACGATCCAGGATCTTGACCAAAAGGTTCGCGTCCTTGCCCGCCAGCGCGAGAACGACCAGGACGCGGCGGCGACGGTCGCCAAGGCCGCGCCGAAACTGGTGATTGGTCCAGGCGGCTTGAGCGCGAGTTCGGCGGACTCAAATTTTGTGTTCAACCTGAAAGGGCTGGTGCAGGTGGACAACCGCTCATTCTTAAACGAGGGCATCGTCCGGGGCAGTGACAGTTTCCTGCTGCGCCGCGCGCGTCCGATTTTCCAGGGCACGCTCTACAAGGACTTTGATTTCCAGTTCACGCCGGATTTCGGCGGCTCGTCGGTGCAAATTTTTGACGCCTACGGAAATTACCGCTACCGGCCGTGGCTGCAACTGCGGGCGGGCAAATTCAAGGTGCCCGTGGGCCTGGAACAGTTGCAATCCGACCCCGTGACGGCGTTCAACGAACGCTCGCTGGTCACCGGCCTGGTGCCGAACCGCGACATTGGCTTTCAGTTGTGGGGCGACATCAACGGCGGGGTATTGAGTTACGCGGTTGGTTTCTTCAATGGCGTGGGTGACGGACGCAACGCCGCCAATCAGGATTTTGAGGATCATCGTGAAATCGCCGCGCGTCTCTTCGTGCAACCGTTCAAGAATTCGCAAAACTTGGCGTTGCAGAACATCGGCTTTGGCATCGCGGGCACTTGGGGAAATGTTTCTTCAAACAGCACCGGGCTGGCCAACGGGAATGGCTTTGTCACTGACGGACAGCAACAATTTTTTGCCTACAATCCGGCGGCCGGCACGGTGGTGGCCAATGGCGACCACTGGCGGCTTTCACCGCAGGCCTATTATTACTACGGGCCGTTGAGTTTGCTGGGCGAGTATGCGATTTCCGACCAGCAGGTGCGCAAAGGCGCATTGGCCGCCGACTTGCAAAATACGGCCTGGGAAATCTCCGGCGGCTTGGTGTTGACTGGAGAGAATGCCTCGTTCACCGGCGTGACTCCGCTGCATCCGTTCGACCCGCGCAATGGACAGTGGGGCGCGTTCCAACTCGTCGCACGCTATGCGGAGCTGGACATTGACAAAGCAACCTTTCCGTTATTTTCAAATCCCGGCACGTCCGCGACCGCTGCGCAGGCCTGGTCGGTGGGGCTGAACTGGTATCTCAACAAAAACATCCGCGTCAATGCGAGCTATTCGCGCACCACCTTCACCGGCGGCGGTGGCGCAGGAACAACCGCGCCCGCCATCGTCACCCGGCAGCCGGAAGATACGATCTTCACCCGCGTGCAACTGGCTTTTTAACTGAAACGAAAATTAAAGATTTAACAACATGAAAACATTTTTGAAAATTCTTCTGGCTTCGTCGCTCGCGCTTTCCGCCGCCGCGAAGGAAATTAAACTGCTCAACGTCTCCTACGATCCGACGCGAGAATTGTATGCCGAATACAACGCCGCGTTCGCGAAATACTGGCAGGCCAGGAGCGGCGACCCCGTCACCATTTCACAATCGCACGGCGGCTCCGGCAAACAGGCGCAGTCCGTCGTCAACGGTCTCGAAGCCGACGTGGTCACGCTTGCGCTGGCCTATGACATTGATGCCATTTCGCAACAGGCAAAGTTGCTGCCCGCCGACTGGCAAAAGCGCCTGCCAAACAACAGCACGCCTTACACCTCGACCATTGTTTTCCTCGTGCGCAAAGGAAATCCCAAGCAGATCAAGGACTGGAACGATGTTGTGAAACCGGGCGTGACGGTCGTGACGGCGAATCCAAAAACTTCCGGCGGCGCGCGCTGGACGTATCTCGCGGCGTGGGCCTACGCTTTGGAAACAAACAATCACGACGAAGCGAAGGCGAAAGAATTCATCACCAAACTCTACAAAAATGTTCCCGTGCTGGACACCGGCGCACGCGGCTCGACCGTCACGTTTGCGCAACGCGAAATCGGCGACGTGCTGCTCGCGTGGGAAAATGAGGCGCACCTTGCCTTGAAGGAATTCGGCACGGACAAATTTGAGATTGTCACGCCGTCCTTGAGCATTCTGGCCGAACCGCCGGTGACGCTGGTGGATAAAAATGCGAAACGCCACGGCACGACCGAAGTGGCGAACGAGTATTTGAAATATCTCTACTCCGACGAAGGCCAGGACATCGCGGGCAAGAATTTTTACCGCCCGCGTTCAGAAGCCGCCGCTGCCAAATACGCGGCGAATTTCACCCAGTTAAAACTCGTCACGATTGACGCGGAATTCAGCGGCTGGGCCAAGGCGCAGAAAACGCACTTCGCCGACGGCGGAATTTTCGACCAAATCTTCCAACCATAAAACCTGTTCCTCCGATGGGGGCGGCGGTTTGTTTTACCTGCAAGCCGCCGTCCTTCACCAGAAAACGAACATCCACTGAAAATAATTATGACTGTCGCCGCCCCGTTCAAAACCATTGTGAAATCAACGCGGAATCAGCGTCGCTCCCTTGCCGACCTGCTCGCGCCGCTGGAAAAAATCACTGTCACCTCGCCCAATCTCGTCGCGAACCACGACGCCAAATTTGAAGTGGACGGCGCGAGCTACGAACTGCCGCGCTATCTTTTCGTCGGGCCGCGCGGCGGCGATACGCCGATCCGCGTCGGCATTTTTGCGGGCATTCACGGCGACGAACCGGAAGGGATCCACGCCATCGTCCAGTTTATCCAGTTGCTCGAGGCGCGACCGGAACTCGCGACCGGCTATTACCTTTCGTTTTATCCGGTCTGCAATCCGACTGGTTTTGAAGACGCCACGCGCCATGCGCGCGGCGGCAAGGATTTGAACCGCGAGTTCTGGCGCAATTCCGCCGAGCCGGAAGTCCGTTTGCTCCAGGCCGAACTGCAATCGCGTTCGTTCCAAGGAATCATTTCGCTGCACACCGACGACACAAGCGACGGTTTTTACGGTTTTGTCGGCGGCGCGACGTTGACCAAAAATTTGATCAAGCCCGCGCTGGCCTCCGCGGAAAAATTTCTGCCGCGCGACGAACGTCCGGTCATTGACGGTTTTGCCGCGCGCAATGGCGTTATTTTCGACGGCTACGAAGGCATTCTGTCCGCACCGCCGAAAGTGCGTCCGCGTCCGTTTGAGATTATTTTGGAAACGCCAGCTACGCCGCCGGAATATTTGAAGGAACTGGCGTTTGTCGCCGCGCTCCAGACCATTTTACTCGAATATAACAAATTTATCGCCTACGCTCCGAACCTCTAATTTAACCTGATTTTTGTGGCGACCAGACGACTTGGAGCAAAGAAAATTCGCGTGTTGCCGGGCTTCAGACTGACGCTCGGTTTCACGCTGTTTTACCTTGGCCTCATCGTGCTGATCCCGCTGGCGGCGGTCTTCTGGAAAACGAGCGAGCTGACGTGGCCGGAATTCTGGCACGTCATCACGATGCCGCAGGCGCTGGCCTCGTATCGCCTGACTTTCGGCGCGTCCTTTCTGGCCGCGCTGGTCAACGCCGTCTTCGGCCTCATCGTCGCGTGGGTTTTGGTGCGCTATAATTTTTTCGGAAAGAAAATCGTGGACGCGCTCGTGGATTTGCCGTTCGCGCTGCCGACCGCCGTCGCGGGCATCACGCTGGCGATTCTTTATTCGCACAACGGGTGGATCGGCCAGTTGCTGGAACCGCTCGGCATCAAGGTCGCCAACACGCGCATCGGCGTTTTCGTCGCGCTGACATTTATCGGCCTGCCATTCATTGTCCGCACGGTTCAGCCCGTTTTGGAAGACCTCGACCCCGAACTCGAAGAAGCCGCCGCGAGCCTTGGTGCGAACCGCTGGCAAATTTTTTGGCGCGTGATTTTTCCGATGATCAGCCCGGCGTTGCTGACCGGTTTCGCGCTCGCGTTCGCCCGCGCGCTCGGTGAATACGGCTCGGTCATCTTCATCGCCGGCAACGCCAAAATCACGCCCATGCTCATCATGGACGAACTCGACCAGTTTAATTATGCGAAAGGCACCGCGCTCGCCGTCGTGATGCTCGTCGTCTCGTTCGTGCTGCTGCTCACCATCAACGTGCTGCAATGGTGGACGAACCGCTACAACACCACCAGCCTCGCATGACGCCCGCCGCGACCACTTTCCAGATGCCACACCGCGTCGCGCAAAGCCGCTCGACGACGGAATCGCCGTTCGTGCGGCGGCTGCTCATCGGCGTCGCGCTCATTTTTTTAAGTTTGTTTCTGGTCGTGCCGCTCGTGTTTGTTTTCGCGCAGGCGTTCGCGAAAGGAGTCGGTTTTTATTTTCACACCCTGGGCGACCCGAATGCGTGGAGCGCGATCAAGCTCACGCTTATCACGGCGGGAATTGCCGTGCCGCTCAACTGCGTTTTCGGCGTGGCGGCGGCGTGGGCGATTGCGAAGTTTGATTTTCGCGGCAAAAATATCCTGCTCACGCTGATTGATCTGCCGTTCTCGGTTTCACCGGTAATTTCCGGTTTGATTTATGTCCTGGTTTTTGGGGCGCAAGGCTGGCTCGGACATTATCGCGACGCGGAACAACCGTGGTTTCCGTGGCTCCAAAACTGGTTGAACGAGGAAAATTTCAAAATCATCTTCGCCGTGCCGGGCATCGTGCTGGCGACAATTTTCGTCACGTTTCCATTTGTCGCGCGCGAATTGATTCCGCTCATGCAGGCACAAGGCCGCAGCGAGGAGGAGGCTGCACGCGTGCTGGGGGCGAGCGGCTGGCAGACTTTTTGGCGCGTGACGCTGCCAAACATAAAATGGGGGCTGCTCTACGGCGTGATTTTGTGCAACGCCCGCGCGATGGGCGAGTTCGGCGCGGTGTCCGTCGTGAGCGGTCATATTCGCGGCCAGACGAATACGATTCCGCTGCACATCGAGGCCTTGTATGATGATCTGAATATCGCCGGTGCGTTTGCGATGGCGTCGTTGCTGGCGTTCCTCGCGCTCGTTACGCTTGGACTAAAAACGTGGGTGGAATACCAGCACGCGCGGCAAAATACCGCCGAAGAAAAAATTTCTTTGTGAGTGTCGAAGTCAAAAACGTCACCAAAAAATTCGGCAGCTTCACCGCGCTCGACAATGTGAGCCTCAAGGTCGAGTCCGGCGAGCTCGTCGCGCTGCTCGGCCCGTCCGGCTCCGGCAAGACCACCCTGCTCCGCACCATCGCCGGCCTGGAATTTCCCGATCCCGGCGACGCGCAGGTTTTATTTTACGGCGAGGACGTGACGGCGATTCCCGCGAGCGAACGCAAGGCGGGCTTTGCCTTTCAACATTACGCGTTGTTCCGGCACTTGAACGTGTTTGAAAACATCGCGTTCGGCCTGCGCGTGCGTCCGAAAACGACGCGTCCGCCGGAAGCGGAAATCCGCGCGCGGGTGGAAAAACTTCTGCAGCTCATCCAACTTGAGCCGATGGCGAAACGGTTTCCGTCGCAGCTTTCCGGCGGCCAGCGGCAACGCGTCGCGCTCGCCCGCGCACTCGCGGTGGAACCAAAAGTTCTTCTGCTCGACGAACCATTCGGCGCGCTCGACGCGAAAGTTCGCAAGGAATTACGCCGCTGGTTGCGCCAGTTGCACGACGAAATTCACATCACGACGCTGTTCGTGACGCACGATCAGGAGGAGGCGTTGGAAGTGGCCGACCGCGTGGCGATTTTGCGCGCCGGACGCATCGAGCAGATCGGCACGCCGGAGGAGATTTACGACAACCCGGTGTCACCGTTCGTCTATGATTTTCTCGGCAACGTGAACCTGTTCAGCGGCCGCGTGAAGGATGGCGCCGTCGTCATCGGCGAGACGGAATTTTCCCTCGGTGAAAGGACGGGCGAGAACGACACCCAGGCCGTCGCGTTTGTGCGTCCGCACGATATTCACGTCACGCGCGAAGCGGTCGGCCCCGCTCTGGCCGCGCTGGTTGTCCGTTCCAATGCCGCCGGCCCGGTGGCAAATCTGGAATTAAAACGGCTGGACAGCGGCGAACAATTCAACGTGCAGTTGAGCAAGGAACAGTTTCAGCAATTGCAGCCGAAGCCGGGCGAACAGGTTTTCGTGGAACTGAAAAACGTGAAAGTTTTCTCCGACGACTATTCGATTTGAACTTTGTTTGACTCCGCCGCGGGCTTGCCTATCGTTTCGCGGCATGGCCGACAAGCATCACCGCAGTTTGATCAAAGCCGTCTCGTGGCGGCTCACCGGCAGCGTGGACACGCTGATCATTTCTTTTCTCATCACGGGAAAATTGAAATGGGCGCTGACCATCAGCGGCGTGGAACTGTTCACGAAAATCGGCCTGTATTACGTCCATGAACGCGTCTGGGAAAATCTCTCGTTTGGCCGGATCAAGACGGCGAAGGACAAGGCAAACTACGAAATTTGAGATTTCAAGTGGTTCCGGGAAAATTTCAAAATGAAGTTTGGTTCGGCCCGCCTTCGCTACGCTTCGGCGCGGCATTTTTCGTCTTCACTCTGTTCAGACGAAAAATGGGGTGGCCGACGGGATTCGAACCCGCAACAACAAGCTCCACAAGCTTGGACTCTACCATTGAGCTACGACCACCAACCAGCGTGACAGACTAATTTTTCCGCGCCGTTTAGTCAAGTTTCGCCGCTATGAACTGCTCCAGCTTCATGGCGTCGGCGTTGAACTGGCGGATGCCTTCGGAGGTTTTTTCCGTGGCCATCGCGTTTTCGTTGAAGAGCCAGCGGAATTTCTTTTCGTCCAGCGGCAGTTTCTCGATTTTGCTGGCGCGCGCGATTTCAGGACTCAACTTGCGCGGGAGCGGCGCGGTGCTCTTCTGCAATGCCGTGAGCAGTTGCGGGCTGATGGTCAGCAAATCACAGCCGGCGAGTTCCTGGATTTCGCCGACGTTGCGAAAGCTCGCGCCCATGACCTCGGTCGCGTGGCCGAATTTTTTGTAGTAGGCGTAAATCTCCTTCACCGACAACACGCCGGGATCTTCGGCGGGCGCAAAATCTTTTTTCTCCTTCGCCTTATACCAATCCATGATGCGGCCGACGAACGGCGAAATGAGTTTCGCCTTCGCCTCGGCGCACGCAACGGCTTGCGCGAGCGAGAAGAGCAGCGTGAGATTGCAGTTGATGCCGTCGCGCTGGAGAATTTCCGCCGCGCGAATGCCTTCCCACGTCGAGGCGATCTTGATGAGGATGCGTTCGCGCCCGATGCCCTGCTTTTGGTAAAGCTCGATGAACTGCCGGCCCTTGGCGACGAGCGCCTCGGTGTCGAACGCAAGATTCGCATCGGTCTCAGTCGAAACGCGGCCCGGAACAATTTTCAAAATTTCCACGCCGAACAAAATCAGCAGATCGTCGAGGATGTGCGCCAGCAATTCTTTGCCGCTGAACTTCGCCTGGTTGTCGGCGACGGCTTTGTCCACGAGGAATTGGTATTCCGGCAACTGCGCGGCCTTGAGAATCAACGACGGATTGGTCGTGGCGTCGCGCGGCGCGAATTGTTTGAGCGTGGCGAAATCGCCGGTGTCGGCGACGACGACGGTGAACTGCTTGAGCTGGTCGAGTTGGGTGCTCATAAAATTTAAGTGCCTCAAAAATACGCCGCCACTGCGGGTTGGCAAATCCTAATCCTAATCTTCATCGTAATCTTAACCGGCTGGATAAAGCAGATTGCGATTAAGATTAGGATTACGGTCAAGCGAGAACATTTTGACACTTTACCGTCACCGCGTAAGATTTCCGCGAATTTCTTATGCCTACACATTATCTCGCTTGCGACCTCGGCGCGGACAGCGGCCGCCTGATTCTCGGCACGCTCGACCACGGAAAAATTTCGCTCGAAGAACTGCACCGTTTTCCCACCGGCGCGGTGAAGACCGCCGGCGCGTTGCACTGGAATTTCGACGGCCTGATTAACGAACTCAAGACCGGCCTCAAAAAAGCGGCGGCGCGCAACCTGCCCATCGCCAGCATTAGCACCGATTCGTGGGGCGTGGATTATGTGCTTTACGATGAACGCGGACTGCCGCTGCTGCCCGTGTGGTGCTACCGCGACGCCCGCACCGCTGCCGGCGTGGAAATCGTAAAGGAAAAAATCGGGTGGCCGCAGATTTATGCCGAGACCGGCATCCAGTTCATGGCGCTCAACACGATTTACCAGATTGTCACCGAACCCGCCGAGCGCCTGGCCAGGACGAAACAGCTTTTGCTCATCGGCGATGCGTTCAATTTTTTCTGTTCCGGCGTTGCGCGCAACGAAGTTTCCCTCGCCAGCACCACGCAGCTTTACAATCCGCAGACCAGAACGTGGTCGAAGAAACTTTTCGCCGCGCTCGGCCTGCGTGAAAATCTGTTCGCCCCCATTTGCGCCAGCGGCACGCGGCTCGGCCCGCTGAAAAAAAATCTCGCAACGGAAGTTGGTTTGCCGCAGATCGAAGTCATCGCCAGTTGCTCGCACGACACCGGCGCGGCGGTCGCGGCGGTTCCCGCCAGCGGTGAGAACTGGGCCTACTTGAGTTCCGGCACCTGGTCGCTCATGGGCGTCGAGGCGGCCGACCCCGTCATCACCGAACAGTCCCGCACGCTCGGTTTCACCAACGAAATCGGCT